>Ga0073928_10008652_pt1 | contig 12695 bp, 15 predicted proteins | sample PaiPotPPA55metaG_FD_76969 | JGI IMG/M metagenome (GOLD analysis project Ga0073928, IMG submission 76969) | Iron sulfur acid spring bacterial and archeal communities from Banff, Canada, to study Microbial Dark Matter (Phase II) - Paint Pots PPA... ...
AATGCAGATATGGATAGGAAGAACGCGCGGACTCCCGGGCGGTCGGCTTTGGCCCAGAGGTTCGCGACGATTGAGATGACGCTCACGGGATGCGGATCACAACGGAACGGCTACGGACTCGACGATTTCGCGCAGAACGGCTTCGGTAGTTTCCGATTTCTTCTGGAGCGAGGCGTGGCGCGAACTGGCGACAACGCGATGCGAAAAAACCGATACGGCGAGCTGCTTGAAATCGTCGGGGAGGCAGAAATCGCGTCCGTCGAGGAAGGCGCGGGCTTGCGCGGCGCGTTGCAGCATCAATGTTCCGCGCGGGCTTACTCCCAGGGAAAGCTGTTCGGTTTTTCGCGTGCGGGCGACGATTTCGAGCGCGTAATCGTGCAGGCTGGAATCCACTTTGACTTGCGCGACGGCGTGTTGCATGGAAAGAACGTCGCTCACGTTAGCGATTGGTTCGAGAGATTGAACGGGGTCGGTGCTTGCGCGCCTGCGGAGAATTTCGCGCTCGGTTTCGTGGGAGGGATAGCCCATACGGATGCGCATTAAGAAGCGGTCGAGCTGCGATTCCGGTAGCGGGTACGTGCCATGGTGCTCGACAGGATTTTGCGTGGGGATCACGAGAAAAGGATTCGGCAGCGCGAGCGTTTTGCCGTCCACCGTGACTTGCGCTTCGTTCATGGCTTCGAGAAGCGCGGACTGCGTGCGCGGCGTAGTGCGGTTGATTTCGTCGGCGAGCACTACGTTGGCGAAAATCGGACCGGAGCGAAATTCAAATTCGCGCGATTCGGGATTGTAGACGCTGACGCCGAGGACATCGCTGGGCAGCAAGTCCGAAGTGAATTGAATGCGCTGGAAGGTGCAGTGAAACGATTTCGCGAGGGCCTGCGCGAGCGTGGTCTTGCCCACGCCGGGCACGTCTTCAATGAGCAGATGGCCTCGCGCGAGCAATGTGATCAGCGCGAGTTGAATCGCTTCTTCCTTGCCGTAAATGACGCGCGCGATGGAACGCTGGAGCTGCGAAACCGTTTGAGAGGTGGCGGTGGGCATTGTTGAAAACTCAGCTTCTTCCTGCTACAACATAGATGACGGCATGGCCGTGCGTGTCGTATTGTGCCGCTGATTCCGGGCGACTAGCTCAGTTGGTTAGAGCGCTCCCCTCACACGGGAGAGGTCAAAGGTTCAAGTCCTTTGTCGCCCACCATCCCTTGTCGGTTGAGCAATTTTCATTCTAGCGGAAAACCTTGATGTCAACCTTCCTCCGTACCGTCGAGTTTCTATGTTTGGGATTGTGGCTGGGGAGCGATGTGTTTCTTAGCTTTGTGGTGGCGCCGGGGGCTTTTCGGATTTTGGGTAGCCGGGATGCTGCTGGGTCGATGGTGGGATTTGCGCTGGGGCGGATGCACTTGCTTGGGGTGATTTGCGGGATCGTGTTCTTGTTGGCTCGGCTGATTCGCACTCGGACGTTTGCTAGCTTTGTGACGCCGGTGGCACTTTGTGTTGTGCTTATGATTGGGTTTACGGTGATTTCGCAGTTGGCGGTTAGTCCGCGGATGGCGATGCTGCGGGTGCAGATGGGATCGATCCAGGCTACCGCGGAGGGTAGTCCGCTGCTGGCGGAGTTTGGGCGGTTGCATCGCGTTTCGGTTTCGTTGGAGAGCGGGGTGTTGCTGGCGGGATTGGCTGCCATGTACTTGATGGTTAGAGAGCTATCCGCAGTAGGGAAGTGAAATCGGGGGAAAAAGCCGCAGGGCTACGCAGACTCGGCCCTGCGCTTGGTTTTGTAGCTACCCCCCTCCCCCCTTTTTTCGTAAGTGTTGATTCTAAACGCGGTTAAAGTCCTTTGTTTTGATACACTTTTGCAAGTGTTGATTTTAAAGGGACTTGCGGGTGCACCCCTCGACTGCTCGCCAACTGGCGAGGGTCTCGCGGGGAGCCGCTTCAGAAAGTGGGCGCTAGAAACAAAAATGCGGCTAGCTCAGATGAGTTGCCGCAGAATTTCAAGGCGCACGTTTGTACGGATAATAGTATAGCTAATTAGTAACCTACTTTCAACTGTTATTTGGATGCACTACTCACAGAATTTGGCACTATTATGGTTCGCCAATGTTAAAGGATTGGTTCCGATCCGAACCAGCAGCTCGAGCCCTGATTTGGGTTTGCTGTGCGGCGCTAATTACGGGAGAGCCGTCTCTCGCGAAGTTGGTCGCGCCGAGGAATCCCCTTGATGGCGTTTTGGATGCAGAACTGGTCGTGATCGTCAAACAGGCAGGGTCAGGTGCATTCTCTGTTGAAGAGGTGCTCCTTGGAACGGCAAGAGCCGGGGATGTGATCGCTGTGCCCGATTTTAAGCTGAGCACACCGCAGGAATATGGTCCCGATATTGTGGAAGCCGTCACAGAAAACACAAGAATTCTTATGTTTTTGCGGCATAGCCCGGCGCAGGTTTGGGAGCTTACCGGATACGACGGTTGCTTCTTCTGGGTCCATGATGCCGGGCAGATTTCTCAGCTTGAGAATATGGCCAGACGAGCGCTTGATGCGCGCCGAAAATGGGAACAAGCCGCCAAGATCAGTGAACCGAGCGAACGCGTTGCGGCTTTGTGGGAGTTCGTATTTCGTTACAAGTACGGTCGCACTTTTTTCGAGCACACGATGGCGGAACTGCGCAAAGCCGGAGCTCCGGCTGGAGACTACATTGCGGAGAAGTTTGACAGTATGCCGTGGAATGATCGTTCACCGTTTTACAGTGAAGCAGGGGCGTATGGCAGCGAAAGGCTTCACGAAAAACTGATCAGCGATTTGGCAAAGGATCGGGAAGCGTATGAGGCATTTGTTTCGAGGACAGCGTGGAATCCAAAGGACGTCTTTAATCATTGGAACGAACTTCCGGAACCCGCAAAGGATCTGTATGGAGAGATTTACTACGGTTTGGCCGGAGTCGGAAGTTTCAAGGCCCAGCGCGATCTGCCCCTTATCCGGACAGTCGCCCTTTGGGCTGTTGCTTATCACCTCGAGCAACCCTGTGAGGCGGCTCTCAACGCTTTTCGGGACTTGCCCGATGCTGAGAACCTCGCTGTAATCTCAGCGATTCAGAAAGAATTTTCCGAAATTCAATAGATTCTGTAGTCTTCGCGTTATTCGCTCCCGAAGGCAGCTATCGTTTGCTGCGCTTAATCACTATTACAGTGCGCTTGCGACGTCGGATTATTTTTACTTTGGGTGGGCGGATTTTGTTGGTGGTGGCGTAGCCGGCGCGCTCGAAGGCTCGCCACATGTACCAACTGGCGATGGTGCGGTAGGGGCGCCAGCGCTCGCCGAAGGCCAGGAGTTCTTTTGGTTTGGGCATGTGTTTTTTGCCGTAAGTCACGGACCAGCCTTTCTTTACGCCTAGGTCGTGGATGGGGAGGACGTCGGGGCGGCCTAGATTGAAGATTAGGAACATTTCTACGGTCCAGGCGCCTATGCCGCGGACGGAGTCGAGGCGCTCGACTAGCTCGGCGTCAGACATTTTTTCGGCTTGTTCGCGGGTGGGGACGATGCCGTCGATTGTTTTGCGGGCTAGATCTTTCATGGCTAGGACTTTGGCTCCGGTGAGGCCGGCTTTGCGGAGCGTGGCGGTGCGGAGTTTCAGCATTTGTTCCGGGGAGGGAGGGCGGCCGTTGCCGCTTAGGGCTTTTATACGGGCGAAGATTGTGGCGGCGGCTTTGCCGGAGATGGATTGGTAAGCGATGGATTCCAGGAGGGCTTCGTAGGGGGATTGGGCGGCGTCCATGTCGGTCTGGAATTGGGCGGTTTCGGCGATTAGGGTGGCGAGTTTTTCGTCTTTGGAGGAGAGGTGGCGGGTGGCTTCGGCTAGATCGAAGGGCAGAGACATGACGGAAGAAGATAACAGGCAGCGAAACAACGATGCAATGGAGTGGCGCCCTAGAGGCAAGGTATAACGCAGAGACGCAGAGGGCGCTGAGATTCGCAGAGGAGACAGGCAAAGATTTAACACGGAGGTCACTGAGGAAAGAGCACAGAGGTCACAGACGTCACAGAGAATCGGGAAGACAGTCAATGCACGCCAGTCTTGTTACGGTCCGTGAGTCAGGACTTGGCGTAATTTTTTAGTTGTTTGGCTAGTTTCTCGATTTCTTGGGTTTGCTTGAAGACGGCTACTGAAAATACTTGGGAGGGGTGGAGGGCGTCGACTTGGGTTTTTAGCTCGCTGACTTTGGTAAAGAGGCGGGCCATGGTTTCGCGGAATTGCTTTTCTTGGGCTTGCAGTTGTGCGCGCTTGGCGTTTCTGGATGTGTCCACTGGATTGTCTGTGTCCTGCTTTTCGGCGGGTGGCGGTGGATCGACCGGAAACCTGCGCCTGGGTGCTGGTATTGGCGGTGAAGATTGAAAGAGGAGGAATGAGCTGGAGATTCCGGCGAGGCTTTTAAGGAAGCAGCGGCGGGTATCGAGCATGATCACCTCCATAAGAGTCGCAGTGCGGCCTCGCGGACTGCGACTCAATGCCAACGTCTGAGGGCGAGCTTACTCGTTTTCCAGATGAGTTTCTATTTGCCTGTGGCCTCGGAAGATTGGCTCGCGGCGAGCTTCTTGACATCATCTAGCAGCGCTATCATCGCCTGGTCGAAGTATTTACGGGCCGTTGCAGCGTTACGATCCTGCTTAACGCTCTCGCTAAAAGCCCAAAGGCCAAAGCGGGACTTTGCGTCCTGGATAACCAATTGAAACTGAAAGTCCTGGGACGAACCTCCACTCCCCTGGTAAACGCCCGTCGGGCCGATGACAAAAGCGAAGCGGATTTCAAAAACCAAGTCCGCGTCTGCCGGGGCAGAGACGATCTCGTAGCGCCCCCAACTTTTCATCGCCGCGTAGAATTCGTTATAGGTGAGGTCAGGAGTTCCCCAGGGTAGCCCGGCCTTGAGTGAGAGGTTGGAGATAAACACTTTCTTGCCTGTGAAAATGGGTGTGGGGACGGGAGCAGCCGGCGGGTCAGCCGGTTTTTGCACTGCGGGAACAGGAAGCGCAGTTATCGTCAAAGCAAGTACGAGCAACGCGGTGGATATTGCCTTGCGCATAAGGAATCTCCGCCTGAAATTACCTGAAAAGAAGCGAGGGCAAGTGTAGCACCGACACCTGAGTGGCCGAGAAGGGTGTGGTACTATTTCGGGTTTATGCAGACGGGAATTATTGGGCTGGGGCAGGTTGGGAAGACGACGCTGTTTCGGATATTGACGCGGGCGGCGGTTGAGGGGAAGGCATCGTCGCAGGCTACGCATGTGGGCGTGGCTAAGGTGCCGGAGCCGCGGCTGCTGGAACTCGCCAAGTTGTATAACCCTAAGAAAATTACTTGCGCTACGGTCCAGTACGTGGATTTGGGCGGGATGCAGAAGGAGCGCACGCGTGATGCGCTGGCTTCGCTGCGCGACGTGGATACGATTGCGCATGTGATTCGCGTTTTTGATGATCCGAGCGTGCCGCATGCGGCGGGGAGTATTGATCCGCTGCGCGACGCTACCAATCTGGAGCTGGAGCTGATTCTTGCGGATCACGATCAGATTACGCGTCGGTTGGAGAAACTGGAAAAAGATCTGAAGAAGAAGAGAGATCCGTTACTGGAGCTCGAGAAAACGGTGCTGGAGAAGTGCAAGGCGCACCTGGAGGCGGAAAAGCCGCTGCGGGAATTGGAGTTGACTCCGGAGGAGCGGAAGCCAATCGGCGGATTTTTGTTTTTGTCGCAGCGGCCGATGTTGTTTGTGCTGAATCTAGGGGACGACGAGGCGGCGGAGCTGGACACGGCGGTAGAGCGGCACAAGCTCGGGGCGCTGCAGGGGCGGCCGAATACGGCGGTGATCGCGGTTTGCGGGCGGCTCGAGGCGGAATTGGCGGAGATGGAGGAGAAGGAAGCGGCGGAGTTGCTGGCGTCTTATGGATTGAAGGAGCCGGGGCTGAACCGGTTGATTCGCGCTACGTATGACTTGATGGGACTGATTCAGTTTTTTACGGCGGGGGAGCCGGAGGTGCGGGCTTGGACGATTCGTAAGGGAGCTACGGCGTCGAAGGCGGCGGGAGAGATTCATAGCGATATCGAGAAGGGATTTATTCGCGCGGAAGTGGTGCGGTGGAATGATTTACTTGCGGCGGGGAGTATTGCGGCGGCGCGGGAGAAGGCGCAGGTGAGGTTGGAGGGGCGGGAATATGTGGTGCAGGAAGGGGATGTGATTTTGTTCCGGCATTCGGGATAAAAGCGAAGTTCGTAAGCGATGAAGTAGGGAAATAGACAGAAGAACGTAGAGAAAAGCTCCAGAGAAAGAACGCGATCAAGCAGAAGGTGAGAGAAAAGCCGCAGGGCTCCGCGGACTCCGCCCAGCGCTACAGGAGAAGGACACTACACCGCCTTAGTCCAAATGAATCACGAAATTTCAGCGCGGGTGGGGATGGCGGCGGGGCTTGGGATTGTGGCCGCGGCGCGAAATTTAATTGGCGGGTTGTTTCTGGTGCAGCGGGATTGGCCGCGGCGGTTCCTGCACTATTTTATGGCGCTGGGCGCGGGATACATGCTGGCGGTGGCGTTCACTGACGTGATTCCGGAGTCGGTGCGGATCGGCGGACAGAACGCATATTTGTTGGTGTTAGTCGGATATTTTTTGGTGCATTTGTTTGAGCACATTCTTGCGCCGCATTTCCATTTTGGCGAAGAGACGCACACCGAGATGATGGGGCATCACCGTGCGCGGACGGTGCTGTTCGGATTAGGGATTCACACATTTTTCGATGGAGTGGCGATCGCGGCGGGATTTCTGGTTTCGACTTGGCTGGGCACCGTAATTTTCATTGCGATATTTCTGCACAAGCTGCCGGAAGGGTTTACGATAGCTTCGGTGGTGCTCGCGAGCGGGCAGAGCCGCACAAATGCGGTGGCGGCGGCGGGCGCGCTGGGAGTTGCTACATTGTTGGGAGTGCTACTGACGAGCGTGCTTCAGGCGCAATTGCAATACGCGCTGCCGCTGTCGGCAGGGGTAACCGTGTACGTGGCTGCCACGGACCTGCTACCGGAGGTGAACCGAGAACCGGGCTGGCGGACGGCATTGCTTGTGTTTGGTGGAGTAGCTATGTTGTTGATACTACAGTGGTTTGTGCGCGTGTAAATTCGCCGTAGATTCGCTTCCTTTTTCCTAGCCTCGCAACTTTCTGACAACGCAAGTGTTTGGTACAGTGTGGCGGCTATGGCCAGGTCCGACGTCCAACTGATGCTGGACGTGAAGGCGGGCGATGAACAGTCGTTCGCGCTTCTACTCCAACGCTACAGAAGTCCCCTGGTCAATTTCCTGTACCGGATGGTGCGCAACCGGGAACAGGCGGAGGATTTGGCGCAGGAAGTATTTATTCGGGTGTACCGGGCAAGAGCAGATTATGTGCCGAGCGCGAAATTCACGACGTGGTTGTTTCGGATTGCAACGAACCTGGCGCTGAACTCACTGCGGGACACGCGGCATCAGCGAATGGAACTTTCGCTGGATGCGCCGGTGACCGCGGATGCGGAAGGCGGGGACGAGCGGACGATAGATGTGGCGGACAAGCATCCGGATATCGAGCAGCACCTGGTGGAGGAAGCGCGTAAGACGATGATCAAGCATGCGATCGACAAGCTGCCGGAGAAGCAAAGGGCGGCGGTGCTGCTGCACAAATATCAGGAGCTGGATTATGGAGAGATCGCAAAGATTTTGTCGTGTTCGGAGAGCGCGCTGAAGTCGCTGTTGTTTCGGGCGTACGAGACGTTGCGAGTGGAGTTGGCGCCGTTGGTCGCGAAGAGCTGATGGAGAAGAGATTAAGAATTTGAGATTTGGAAGGATGGAATCATGAGTTGTAGTCGAATGGAAAAGCAGATGTTGCCTTATGTGGACGGGCGACTGAAGGTTAGCGAGCAGCGCGAAGTGGAGGCGCATCTTGCGGCTTGCGCGGCTTGCCAGTTGCGCGTGAATGAGTTTCGCGCGGTTTCGGGATTGCTGGACGAGCTGCCGCAGATTGAGCCTTCGGGCGCGTTTGATGCGCGGGTGCGGGCGCGTGTGGCTGCAGAGCCGGTGAAGCAGAGCTGGTGGGCGGTGTTTGCGCCGTCGCCGCGAGCGGCTTTGGCGGCTTCGATGTTGCTGCTGGCGACGATTTGGATTGGGTCGCGGCCGGCGCCGACAACGCCTGGGGATTCTCAGAATGCTGCGGTGAATCCAGCGAACATCGATCCTAACGATTTGCCGTTGTTGGAGAATTACGACATTTTGGCGAATTTCGAACCGTTGACGGACCTGCCGCAGCCGGTGCAGGGCGATGATTCGGACGAGGTTGACGGCAATCAGGCGATGTAACTGCGACCGATTTTGCGATTAATGTTGCGATGAAAGTTGGGCTCCAATTCGGCGCGTGGTTGTGTGGGCTGGGACTTGGCGCGATGGTTGTGCCTTGCGCGGCCGCACAGTCGAAGGACCGGCCGCCAGCGAGACAACAACAGCCCCAGCCGAGCCGCCCGTCGCAGAATGACAGGCCCGCGGGGTCGTATCATCCGCAGAACGCTCCGCCTGGGCGGAATGCGAACCGGCAACCGGCGAATGAGGACAGGCAGCGCTCGAGTCAAGATCGGTCTCGGTCGAATCAAAATCCACGTAATGATGGACGTAGTAATCCGCGTGATAACGCGCCGCGCGATGACCGTGCGCAAAATCAATATCGCCGGCAAGCGCCGGCTGCTCCCCCGCCTAACGTGCAGGATCGGCTGCGCAACATGTCGCCGCAAGACCGCCAGCGGCTGGCGCAGAACGAACAAAGACTACGCAATCTTCCGCCGCAGCAACAGCAGGACCTTCGCAATCGCGCGCGCGTTTGGGAGCAGATGACGCCGGGGCAGCGGGATCACATTCGCAATGACGTGTTGCCGAAGTGGAAGGAGTTGCCTTCGGACCGGCAGCGGGCGATTCAGCAGCGGCTAGGCGTGCTGCAGAACATGCCGGAGTCTGCGCGCAACCGGCACCTGAATGATCCGATGTTTACGCGCGGGATGAACGATGAGGACAAACAGATGTTGCGGGACTTGAGTCACGAGCACGTGGGAGCTCCGGAGCAGCCGCGGGAGCATTAGTTCTTTTCTCGTCCTTCCTTGGAGAAATTCCCACTAAGCAAAGAGCCCGCTTCAGAAAGCGGGCGCTACAAGAAGTCCAGTCAAATTGGTTTTGCCTACTTGCGTAAGCGGATTGACAACGGCGGGCTAGGGGCTTCATCGTGAATGACTGCGCGCGCCGCAATTGTGGCGTGCTGCGTCCAACTCACGGAGGAATTTTCGGCTCGTGTCCACGCGCTTTCGCGCTTTGCAGCATCGCAATTTTCAACTTTTTTTCGCGGGACAACTTGTTTCGCTCATTGGGACGTGGATGCAGTCCACGGCGCAGCTTTGGCTCGTCTACAAGCTGACGAAATCCGCCGCGCTTTTGGGCGTTTTTGGCTTCGCGAATCAAATTCCCATTTTATTGCTGGCTTCGATCGGCGGGTATGTCGGGGACCGTTACGACCGGCACCGCGGCGTGATCGTCACGCAGACGGCGGCGATGATCCTGGCGTTTTTGCTGGCGGGATTGACGCTTAGCGGGGCAATTCATGACGCGCGGGGCGCGTGGGTGGTTATTTTCATCGCGTTCTTGGTGGGCATCGTTAACGCGTTTGACGTGCCGATCCGGCAGGCGTTTTTGGTGCAGATGGTCGGCAAGGAGGATTTGCCGAACGCGATTGCGCTGAACTCGTCGATCTTTAACGGGGCGCGCGTGGTGGGCCCGGCGATTGCGGGTTTCGCGATTGCAGCGATTGGCGAGGGCTGGTGCTTCTTTTTGAATGGCGTGAGTTTTCTGGCAGTGATTGTTGCGTTGCTGGCGATGCGTATTACGCGGGTAGAAAGAAAACCGAGCACGGACTCACCGTGGCGCAGCTTGCTACAGGGATTTCGGTTTGCGATGAGCGACCTGCCGATACGATCGGCGCTGCTGTTGCTGAGCTGGCTGAGCTTGCTGGGCTTGCAATATTCGGTGTTTTTGCCCGTCTTCGCCGACGAGATTTTGCATGGCGGGCCGCGTGGGCTGGGGTTACTGATGAGCTCGGCGGGCGTGGGCGCGGTTCTCGGAGCGCTGCATTTTGCGGCGCGGACGGAGTTTACCGGACTGGCGCGATGGATTGCGGGGACTTCGATTGCGTGCTCGATTGGATTGATCATCTTCTCGCAGTCGCGCGTGTTCTGGCTTTCGATGGTGGTGCTGTTTGTCGCGGGATTTTCGGCGACGGTGCAGATGGCGGCGACGAACACAATTATTCAGAGCCGGGTGCCCGATGAATTGCGGGGGCGAATCATGGCGGTTTACGCGACGATGTTTATGGGGGTGCAGCCGATTGGTTCACTGCTAGCGGGAGGAGTGGCCAAGCGAATTGGCGTGCAGTATACGATGGGACTTTTTGGGGTGTTGGTGCTGGCGGGGAGCTTGGTGTTTTTGTTTCGGGTGGTGATGCGGTTGCGCCGGCCGGTGGAGGCTGCGGCGACACACACGGATTAGGGTGGCACGCGGCCTCAAACGGGGATGGAGATGCCTCATGAAACGTCTAATAAGAGGTGGTAAGGCTAAAGTCCTTGCGGTGATTTTAGTGCTTGGCGCGGTTGCTGCGGGGGGCGCTGTGGCGTTTTCCGCGCAGGCAGGGAAGGAGTTTCTGGTACCGTTTCCGCCGCACCGATCCTGACGGATACAAAAATTATGTGAATGAGCGGGAAGCGGCATTCCGGGCGGAATTGGCGAAGCAGCGCGGGGCGGCGCAATAGGGCCTAGCCGCTCCTGGCGCGCGGCCCCTTGCGAAGGGCGTTGGCTCAACGGGCTGTTTATGTAGGATTGGGGCGGTACAGCCAGGCGGGAGTGGTGAGCGAAAGCTCGGGCGCGGCTGGCTTGTTTGTTGCTTCCAGGATGGCGTCAACTTTTGCGCGTGTTGGTGCAAGCGAACAGACGGGGTCGGTGGCGGAGGCATCGCCGGCTAGCAGCAGGGCTTGGCAGCGGCAGCCGCCGAAATCTTGCTCGCGGCGATCGCAGGTTTTGCACGGAGCTTGCATCCAGTCTTCGCCGCGGAATTTTTGGAAGGCTGCGGAGGTTTCCCAGATTTCGCGCAGGGTGCGATCCTTTACATTTTCGAAGGGCAATCCAGGAATGATTTGTGCGGCGTGGCAGGGAAGAGCTTCGCCGGTCGGCGTGATTAGCATTAGCTTGCGTCCCCAGCCGCCCATGCAGGGCTTGGGATATTTCGCGTAATAATCCGGGACGACATATTCGATGCGAATTTTGCCGCGCATGCGTTCTTGCGCGGATTTTAGGGTTTCGATGGAGCGATCGAGCTGGGCGCGCGTGGGCAGGAGGCGTTCGCGATTGGCGAAGGCCCAGCCGTAATACTGCACGTTGGCGAATTCAACGCGGGTGGCGCTGGAAGATTCTGCGAGCGCGAGCATTTCTTCGATTTGATCGATATTGTTGCGGTGAATCACGAAATTCAGCGTTACGGCGACGCGAACTTGTTTGAGCCAGTCGAGGACGCGAAGTTTTTGCGCGTGGGCTTTGGTGCCGGAAATTTCGTTGGCGGTTTCTTCGCGGGCGCCTTGGAAGCTGAGCTGGAGATGATCGAGGCCGGCTTCGACTAATTTTGCCAGGCGCGCTTCGTCGAGTGGCAGGCCGGACGTTATTAGGTTGACGTAGAGGCCGGCGCTACGCGCGCCGCGGACGAGTTCGAGGATGTCGGTGCGAGCGAGGGGCTCGCCGCCGGTGAGGTCGGCTTGCAGGACGCCGAGTTCGGCGGCTTCTTGGAATACGCGGGCCCAGGTTTCCGTGGTGAGTTCGTTGGCGCGGTTTTCTAGTTCGAGAGGATTTGAGCAATAGACGCAGTGCAGCGGGCAGCGGTGGGTTAGCTCGGCGATTAGGGCTAGCGGGTTGGAGATTGCGGTGCTCACGATGATTTGGCGCGAAGGCTCAAGTTTAACAGGCACGCGAGGCTGATGCAGAAGGGCTAGGGAACGATCGAGCTGCCGATTGGAAAGACCTCAGGTCCAAAACGCGGACCTGAGCTACACGGCGATCCATTCATTCGAAGTCGATGGCGCGCTGGTCGTTTAAACGCGCCAGGTAGTCGAGGATGTCAGACTCGATTTTCTTTGGCTCGGCTTTCGAGTAAATCTGCTGCAGCTCGCTAATGATTTGCTGCACGGAACGCTTGCCGTTGCAGCGCTCGACTATTTCGAGGCTGGGACCGTTTAGGCGCAGAGCGCGTTCGGGCATCAGCAGCACGCGCTGTTGATTATTTTCTCCCAGGCGGCAACCAGGCGCGAGCCGCGGACGTGACTGCAGATCGGGCGTCACACGCTTTTCTCATTGGGGACGAATGCGCCGGGCGGGGGCCAGCCTGGATTTACGTAGGCGAAATAGAGGGCGTCGAGTTGTGCCCAGAGGATGTCGCACTTGGCGCGTAGGGCGGCGTGGGCTTGGTCTTGCTGCTCGCGGGTGTGCGCGTGCTTTACGACCCAGGCGAGCGCGAAGTCTGCGTCTTCGGGGGCTTGCGTGAGGCGACCGGTGAAATAGTCGAGGCCGCTTGAGAGCCACGGGTAATACTGGCGGAGGCGGTCCATGCGAAGCACGATCAATTTTCTC
>Ga0073928_10008654_pt1 | contig 12693 bp, 10 predicted proteins | sample PaiPotPPA55metaG_FD_76969 | JGI IMG/M metagenome (GOLD analysis project Ga0073928, IMG submission 76969) | Iron sulfur acid spring bacterial and archeal communities from Banff, Canada, to study Microbial Dark Matter (Phase II) - Paint Pots PPA... ...
CGCGCCGTCGCCACCGATATCGGCGAGATGTCCGATCAGGCCGCCATCCAGGCGCGCGACGCGGCGCTGTTCACCCTCCTCTATGGCTGCGGCCTGCGCATCGCCGAGGCGCTCGCGCTGAACGTGGCGGATGCGCCGCTCCCCGGCTCCGACGCCATGCTGCGCGTCCTCGGCAAGGGATCGAAAGAGCGGCTCGTGCCGGTGCTGCCCGTGGTGCGCGAGACGATCGCGGCGTGGCTCCTTCTGCATCCGAGGCGGGAGCCGGACGCCCCTTTGTTCGTGGGTGCGCGCGGCAAGCGGCTCGACCCCGGCGTGGCGCAGCGCACCTTGCGCCACTTCCGCCGCCAGAACGGCTTGCCCGAGCACGCGACGCCGCACGCGCTGCGTCATTCCTTTGCCACGCACCTGCTGGCGGGCGGCGCCGACCTGCGCGCCATCCAGGAACTGCTGGGCCATGCCAGCCTTTCGACCACACAGCGCTACACGAGCGCCGACGCCGCACGCCTGATTGAGGTCTGGCGCCGGGCGCACCCGCGGGCGGGCTGAGGCGGGACATCGAACCCCGCCTCGGCTTTGTCAGGCCCGGGCCGCGTGCATCAGCGCCTTCACCCGCCGCACGACTGCGGGCAGTCCATCCAGAATCGCCTGGCCGATCAGGAAATGGCCGATGTTCAGCTCGGCCACCTCGGGGAGCGAGGCCGCCGGGCCGACATTTGCGTAAGTCAGGCCGTGCCCGGCATGGCATTCCAGCCCGAGCCCCGTGGTCAGCGCGGCGGCGTGGCGCAGGCGCTCCAGCTCGCCGGGACGGCCCAGCGCATAGGCGCCGGTGTGCAGCTCGACGACCCCCGCGCCGATCTCGGCCGCCGCGCGGAGCTGCGCCGGGTCGGGGTCGATAAAGAGCGAGACGCGGATGCCGGCCTCCCTCAGCCGGGCGACGGCGGGACGCAGCGCCGCAAGCTGGCCAACCACATCGAGGCCGCCCTCGGTGGTCAGCTCGGCGCGGCGCTCGGGCACGAGGCAACAGGCGTGCGGGCGTAGCTCGCAGGCGATCCGCACCATCTCGTCAATCGCCGCCATTTCCATGTTGAGCGGTGCCGGGAGCGCGCGCAGCCGCCGCATATCGTCGTCGCGGATATGGCGCCGGTCCTCGCGCAGATGCGCCGTGATGCCGTCCGCCCCCGCCGCGATCGCCACCCGCGCGGCTTCCACCGGATCGGGATGCACGCCCCCGCGCGCGTTGCGCACGGTGGCGACGTGATCGACGTTGAGGCCGAGGCGAAGCGTGCTCATGCCCCGCCCCGTGCCCCGACATGGGGGCGGGCGGCGCGCCGGGCGGCGATCTCGGCGGCGAGGCGGAGCGCGGCGATCAGGCTCGACGGATCGGCGCGGCCCAGGCCGGCGATGTCGAAGGCGGTGCCGTGGTCGGGCGAGGTGCGCACGATCGGGAGGCCGAGGGTCACGTTCACGCCGTTGGCCATGTCGAGCGTCTTGAGCGGGATCAGCGCCTGGTCGTGATACATGCAGATCGCCGCATCGTAGCCGGCGCGCGCGGCTTGTGTGAACAGCGTATCGGGCGACCAGGGGCCGCTTGCGGCGATGCCCTCGTCGATGAGGGCGGCGATGGCGGGGCCGATAATGGTCTCCTCCTCGGTGCCGAGCGCGCCGCCCTCGCCGGCATGCGGGTTGAGGCCGGCCACGGCGAGCCGCGGGCGCTCGATGTCGAAATCCTCGCGCAGGGCGCGCGCCGCGGTGCGCGCAATCGCGACGATCAGCCCGGCATCGAGCAGATCGAGCGCCCGCCGCAGCGCGACGTGAACGCTAACCGGCACGACGCGCAGCTCGGGCGAGACCAGCATCATCACGGGCGGAGAGGCCGCGCCGGTGAGCGCGCCCAGGAATTCGGTGTGGCCGGGATAGGCGAACCCGCTCTGATAGAGCGTGATTTTGCTGATCGGGTTGGTCACCACTCCGGCCACCTGCCGCTCCATCGCCAGCCTTGCCGCAAGCTCGATCGAGGCGGTCACGGCGGGGCCGTTCGCCGGATCGGGGTGGCCGGGCCGGGCCGGCGCGGCGAGCGGAATGAACAATACCGGCAGGCAGTCGGCGAAGCACGCGGTTGCTTCCTCCGGCGCGTCGATCCGGCGGAGCGGCACATCCAGGCCAAGCAATCCGGCGAGGGCGGCCAGCCGGGCGGGATTGTCGAGCGCGGCGAAGGCCGGACCGGAGGCACGCAGCATCGACCAGGCGCGCAGGGTGAGCTCGCCGCCGATCCCGGCCGGGTCGCCCATCGTCAGCGCAAGCGGGAGAGGCATGGCGCGGTCCTCCGTTTGGGTACAGCGTAATCCGGTCAAGGTAGAGCGGATTCCGCTCGACTGGAATCATATTGTGATCGCCTCAATTCGTCATGGCCGGACTTGATCCGGCCATCTCGATACTGGAGCGCAGCACTGGATTGCCGGGTCAAGCCCGGCAATGACGCTTTATGGTCTTTCCAATCGGATGAAATCCGTTCTAGCCAGGGAGCTTCGCCAGCCGCTCCTTGAACGCGGTTACCTCGTCATCGAGCCAGCTATCGCCGTGGTTCCAGACATCCAGGAGTGCCGCGCGATTCAACCTGACCCACTCGATGACTTTCGGCGCCACCCGATTGACGACCGGCTGCGGGAGGCTGTTTGCCACCACCTCGGGTTCGACGCTGATCGAAACCGAGAAGCTGGGCTGCGACCGGCCGGGTTTCGGCCCGCGGACCATGGCCGGTCTCCGTCGAAATGAAGACGACCCCGTCGATGCCGGTGCGGGCCGACGACAAGTTCGCCATCTCGGCCACCTCATCCTCATCGCGATGCATCCGCGGAGATGCTCGGCTTCCGTGTGCCGGCATTTGTTTCAAGCCAAGCTCCTTCTTCATCTACGCTCCTGATCCAATACGCGTCGCCGGCGCTCGGCCAAGCGCAAATCGGCTACAGCAGGCTGGGATCGAGCGTAAACAGCTCTTGCGCCCGCTTGACCCCCCGCAACGCGTAGCGGCCCACGGAAACGAGGTTCGCCCGCTCGGCCGGCGGGGTCGCCGCCGCGAAGTCGGACGACAGCACGACGCCGCGATCGACCGAGCGGCACATCGCGGCGATCCGGCTCACCTCGTTCACGGCGGGGCCGACAACGGTGAAGTCCAGGCGATCGTCGCTGCCGATATTGCCATAGAATACTTCGCCGATATGCAAGCCAAGATAAACCGATGTGACCGGGCGGCCCTCCGCCTTCCGGCGCGCCTTCAGCGCACGCACTCGCCGCCTGAGATCGGCCTCCGCGCGCAGCGCCGAGCGGCAGGCATCCGCCGGATCGTCGGCCTTGAAAATCGCCAGCGTGCCGTCGCCGATCAGTTTGAGCACATCGCCGCCAGCCTCGTGGACCGCGGAGATGACGGCATCCGCGTAGTCGTTCAGAAGCGGGATGATCTCATCGGGTGGGGCAGTGTCGGTGATCGTCGTGTAGCCTTGCAGGTCGGAAAACCAGAGCGCCGCGCTGATGCGGTCGGTCGCGCCGCGCCGGATCCGGCCGCTCAGGACGCGGTGGCCGGCGTCGCGGCCGAGATAGACTTCAACCAGCGTGTTCGCGATCCGGGCCAGCGATGCGCATTTGATCGCAAGCGCCAACGCCGGCACCAATCGGCGCAAAGCGGCGACGTCGCGATCGCCAAAGCCCTCGCGGCGCCGTGTCGCCCAGGACGAATAGACGCAGTCCATTTCGCCGATGATGCCGCTGCCGGCGAAGCGGTGGACGAGCGCGAGATAGTCCGTCTGCCCTTCGGCCTGCATGGTTTCGAGCGGCGAGAACTCCGTCGCATCGCCGTGCCCGATCCGGCGGCGGAGTTCGTCCGCTCCGGTGCTCAGGAGGTGATAGAAGGCGGTCCTTCGCCAATTGGCGGCAGCCTCGCCTTCATTGGTGGGCCCATATTCAACGAAGCTGCTTTCCTCGACGCCATCGTTGCGCCAGCGGAAGCCGCGGCCCTCATAAATCGGATGCAGCGTATCGATGAAAGCGATGGCACGCGAGAGATCCAGCCCGGCCCGCCGGCACCGGTCGCAAAACCCGTGCAGCAGTTCCGTCTCGGACGCGCCCGCGAGACCCTGTGCGACCAGCCAATCCGCTATACGGTCAATGTCGCTCGCGTTCATGGTTGGCGTATCTTGAGATCAATGGACCTGGAATGCCTCAGCCCGGCACCGGGGCATCCTCGCGCAACAAGCCGTCCTCTTTCATAGCCTGCCACAGGAACGTCGGAACTTGCGTGCGCAGCAGGTGCACGTTGGCATCCACCTCCTCGGGGCGCACCATGCCGACCAGCACGCTCGCCACCGCCGGATGCGCCTGCACGAACTTGAGCGCGGCAGCAGGAAGCGGAACGCCGGCGGCGCTGCACAGCGCATCGAGCCGGCGCACGCGATCGATAATCTCGGGCGGCGCGGCAAGGTAATTGTAGTGCGCGCCTTCGCGCGGCCCCTCTGCGAGAATACCGGAATTGAACACGCCGGCGAGGATCACGCCGATGCCCTTCGCCAGCGCCAGCGGCAGGAATTCGTCGAGTGCTTCCTGCCGCAGCAGCGAATAGCAGCCGGCCAGGATCACGCAGTCGAAATTGCCTTCGCGGGCAAACCGGGCGCACACGTCGGCCTCGTTCACGCCGACGCCGATCGCGCCCACGTCACCCGAACGCCGCAACTCCTCGAGCGCGCGATAGGCGCCGCCCATCGCCTCGGCGAATCGGCGGTCGTAGTCGGCGCCGTGGTTGCGCCGGTCCACGTCGTGGATCAGCGCGATGTCGATGCGCGGAATGCCGAGGCGCAGCATGGACTGCTCCAGCGCCCGCATGGTGCCATCATAGCCGTAGTCGTACACGGGAGAAAAATTCAGCGGCGCCGCCCATTGGCCGCGATCGACCGGCGCGCGGCCGGAGGGGACGAAATAGCGCCCCACCTTGGTGGAGAGCACGAACGCATCGCGCGGCAGCCCGCGCAGCAAGCGCCCGACGCGCAGCTCGCTTAGGCCGTGGCCGTAGAGCGGCGCGGTGTCGTAATAGCGGATGCCGGCGGCCCAGGCGCGTTCCAGCGTCGCATCCGCGTCGAGCTCGGGAATGGCTTCGTAAAGGTTGCCGAGCGGCGCGGCGCCGAAGCCGAGTTCCGTGAGCCGGAGCCCGGTGCGGCCGAGTTCGATCGTTTTCAGCGCCTGACCCATCGCCGTGTCCCCTGAAGCGGGCTTGCCCGCGCGAGAGGATGCGGGACCGCACCCGACCTCGGCAAGGAACAAATCCGGGTGTATGCCCTGGCCGCGCCGTCAGCAAAGAGCGCTCGGGGAGGATTGCCGATGCCGAAGATCGATCGCGTCCAGATCATGATGGTCGACCTCGTCCCGGAGGTGAAGCGGGTCGATGCGATCCAGTCCTTCACCTCGCAGGAGACGCCGATCGTGCGCATCCACGCCGACGACGGCGCGACCGGGGCCGGCTACTGCTACACGATCGGCACCGGCGGGCGAGCGGTGATCTCGCTGCTCGCCGAGCACCTGGCGCCGCAGTTGATCGGGCAGGATCCGGCCGCGATCGAGGCGATCTGGCGGCGGCTCCATTTCCACACCCACGCGACGGCGGTCGGCGCCATCACCTCGCTTGCCCTCTGCGCGATCGACACGGCGCTTTGGGACATGCGCTGCCGCCGCGCCGGCCGGCCTTTGCACATCGAAACCGGCGGCGCGCAATCCTCGGTGCCGCTCTACGACACCGAGGGCGGCTGGCTGCAGCTCGAAACGGCGGCGCTGGTCGAGAACGCGCTCGCCGCCCAGGCGCGCGGCTTCGGCGGCTTCAAGCCGAAGGTGGGCCGCCCGCCGCACGAGGACGTAGCGCGGCTCGCCGCCGTGCGCGCGGCGGTGGGCGCGGATTTCGAAATCATGGTCGATGCCAACCAGGCGTTCCAGGTAGACGAGGCGATCCGCCGCGCCCGCCTCTACGAGCCGCTCGACCTCGCCTGGTTCGAGGAGCCGCTGCCGGCCGAGGATCTGGGCGGCCACGTCCGGCTTTCGGCGCGGACCACGCTCCCCGTGGCGGTGGGCGAGTCGATCTACAGCCTGAGCCATTTCCGCGAATACTTGCAGCGCGGCGCGTGCAGCGTCGTGCAGGTGGACGTGGCGCGCATCGGCGGCATCACGCCGTGGCTCAAGGTCGCGCACCTTGCCGAGGCTTTCAACATGCCGGTCTGCCCGCATTTCCTCATGGAGCTGCATGTCGGGCTGACCGCGGCGATTCCGAACGGCCGCTGGGTGGAGTACATTCCGCAGCTCGATCGGATAACCACGGCCGCCATGCGCATTGAGGACGGGCGAGCGATCCCCTCCGACGAGCCGGGCCTCGGGATTGCGTGGGACTGGGAGGCGATCGGGCGGATGTGCCTCGCCGAGGCGACCCGCGAGGTGCGTTGATCGTTCACCGTTCGTACCAAGCGAGGCCAGTCCGATGGCATCTGCCGCCTGAACGGCAGCTCGCGGCGAGTGCGCCTTATTCTAGGCGAAGCGAGAAAGCTCGGTGCGGGCTAACTGGATGGTTCGACCGAGCGCGGACCCGAAGCAGCCCTTAAGCTGGGCTCCATAGGGGTGATATCCTGTCAAATAGAGATTACCCGATGCCTGGTCCCGGGACCACCAGACCCCGGTGTGTTCGTGATGTTCCTTGTTCCATTGCGGCGTCACCAAAGATTCGTCGACCATGCCGTGGTCATTGGCACCCCCGATGAACACCAAGCACCCGCGAAGCTGTCCAAATTCCTCGCGGAGCGCCGTCACGCATGCGTCTCGCTGTCGATTTATCAACTCAGGCGGCCATCGGCTTGGAGTATCCCCGCTCCAACCGATTTTCAGAAGGTTGGACCACCCCCATTGGTCCGACGTCTCGTGAAAGGAACCGCCAAGAAGCGCCCACGTCAGAGCATCGAGGAATTGCCAGAACGACGAGTAGCTGCGATCGTGGCGCGAATTGCAAAGCGATCGAGCTAACCGGGTACGTGCGTCGAAACTCTGCTCCTCGTCGGCGTCGTAAGCTCTATCCGTACCGATGCCGAGTTAGTAGATTCCCCCCTCTCTAATTAAGCGGTCACCCGCCTAGGGAACAAAAATGCCTGCAACACCTGGCTTTGGAGGTCTGGCGACAGTGAAGCGGCCATCGACAAGCTGGCCGCGAATGTCGGCCAGCCGCTTGAACGTCGAATTCGTCATGAGCACCGGCATTATCATCACTCCTGTAAGACTGCAGATGCAGGAAGCAAGTAGATATCCCTATTCGGACAAGCAATGAACGTTCTGTTCACGTTGATTCAGCAGGATCTGGCCCATAGAACCGAGCGCCCCGCGAAGGTGGCCTGCGCGCCCGCCTGCTCGGTGATGCGCAGCACCTCGTTCCACTTCGCCATGCGCTCGGAGCGCGCGAACGATCCGACCTTGAGCTGACCGCAATCCCAGCCGACCGCGAGATGCGCGAGCGTCGTGTCCTCGGTCTCGCCGGAGCGGGCGGAGATGATGGTGGCCATGCCCTCGCGCCGTGCCGCCGCCAGCGCAGCCAAGGTTTCGCTCACCGTTCCGGCCTGGTTCGGCTTGATCAGCGCAGCGTTGCACGCGCCCGCCGCCGCGGCGGCTTCGATCAGCCCGGCATTGGTCACCAGGTAATCGTCGCCGATCACCTGCACCTGGTGGCCGAACCGCGCGGTGAAGCGCCGCATGCCTTCGGTGTCGTCCTCGGCCAGCGGATCCTCGATCGCGGCGATCGGGAAGCGGCCGAGCCAGCCGCCGAGCAGGTCGATCATCTGCTCCGTGTCCAATTCGCGCCGCTCCAAGCCCAGCCTGTAGCTGCCGTTGGAGCCGAACTCCGAGGCGGCGATATCGAGCGAAATCGCCACCTCGTCCCCCGGATGAAAGCCCGCCCGCTCGATGGCCTGCAAAAGCGCTTCCAGCGCTTCCTCGTTGATAGCGAACTCGGGCCACCAGCCGCCCTCGTCGGCGACGCCGTGCAACTTGCCGCGCTCGGCCATGATGGCGCCCGCCGCGCGGTAAACCTCGGCCACCATGACGAGGGCCTCGGTGAAATCCGCGGCGCCGACGGGGATCACCATGAGGTCCTGGATGTCGATGCGCCGAGCGGCATGGGCGCCGCCGCCGAAAATCTGGATCTCGGGCAAGGGCAGCCGCACCGGTCGATCGCCGGCCAGATGCCGCCATAGCGGCGAACCGTTCGCCGCGGCGGCCGCCTGCAGCACGCCGAGCGAGACGGCGATCAGCGCGTTGCCGCCGAGCCGGCTCTTATGCGGCGTGCCGTCCAGCGCGACCAGAATCTCGTCGATGCGGCCTTGATCCGCCGCATCGAGGCCAGCGAGCGCGGGGGCGATCTCGTCGCGAATGGCACCAAGCGCGCGATCCACACCCAGCCCCCCGAGCGCGGTGCCGCCGTCGCGCAACTCGATCGCCTCGCGGCTGCCGCGCGACGCACCCGCGGGGGCAACGCCGCGTCCGACAGCGCCGCAGGCGAGCAGCACGTCCGCTTCCACGGTGGGCCGGCCGCGCGAATCCCAGATGCGGCGAGCGGTCAGGCCGGCGATGTCGGTGCGGCTCATGCGGCCAACTCCTTCTCCCAGGCCGCGCGCACCTGCTCCAGCCGTTCCGGCGGATGCTTCAACAGCGGCTTGGCGACGCGGCGCACGCGCTCGCGCTCGACATCGGCGGTGACGTATTCCACCGGCGATTTGCCGTCGACGCGCGCCAGGAACAGGCCGGGCAGGAGACGCGCCGCGCGGGCCTCGATGGCGGCGGCGGGCTCCCAGGCGACAGCGGCCAGATAGGCGGCGGCGAGCGCGTCGAACGCGGCGAGGTAGCGCGCGCGCCACTGCGGGCGCCACAGGCATTTGAGCAGAAGGTGGTTGAGGCAGAAGGCGAGATCGAAGGCGGGGTCGCCGTAGCAGGCGCATTCCGCGTCCAGGAACACCGGTCCGCGCGCGCCCACCAGGATGTTCTTGGGGCTGACATCGCCGTGCACGAGCGCGAGGCGGCACGCCGCAGTAGCGTCCGCGAGCGCCCGCAGCGCTTCGGCGCAGTCGGCATGGCGCGCGGCGGTGGCAAGCAGATAGGGCTCGAGCCGGATGGCGTGGAAAATCGCATCGTTGGCGAAGCGCGCGGCAATCTCCGACTTACCGACGGTGGCGCGGTGCACGGCGGCGAGGCGCGCGGCGACCTGCCGCGGCGTCGCTGGCTCGATCACGCCGTCGCGCAGTTGCGCCTTCCAGAGCGGGAAGTCGGCAGGGTCCAGGAAGCGCATGGCGAACAGCCCGGCGGCGCGGTCCTCGCCCAAGATTTCCGGCACCATGTCGGGATCGACCGCCGCGGCTTCGCGCATCCATCCCACCTCGGTGGCATTGCGTTCCACCGGCGCGAACCAGTCGGCCGCGACGCGCAGCTTGGGGAGCGCGCGCTTCACGCAGATCGGGCCGCCCGGCAGGTCGACGCGCAGGATGTCGGAGGAAACGCCGCCGGCGAGCGGCGTGACGGGCGGGCGATCCTCGGCGCCGATCAGGCCCATGCGGCCGAGTTCGGCGTAGAGCGCCACGTGCCCGTTCGGCGGTTCGGCTTCCGCTGGCTTGGACATGACCGATTGCTCGTCGCGGTCCCCGGCGGGCAGGGTGCCCGCCGGAGCCGCTGGTGCAGGATTACATCAGGCGGCGTCGTGCTCCTTCGAGATATCGCGGTTGGTGTAATCCGGCAGAAACGAGGTGGCGACGATGCTGACGAGCGCGCAGATGACGATGTAGCCGGCGATCGGATAGCCCGACCCGAACTCAAAGAGCAGCCACGTCGCGATCAGCGGCGCGGGTCCGCCGGCCACGATGGAGGCGAGCTGGTAGCCGAGCGAGGCGCCGGAATAGCGCAGCCGCGGCGTGAAGCATGCCGCGATCAGCGCCGCCTGCGGGCCGTAGACCATGGAGTGCGGAACCAGGGAGAGCGTGATCGCGAGAAAGATCAAGCCTGGCACGTGCGAGTTCAGCAGCGGGAAATAGATCAATGCATACGCCGCCGTCGCCACCGATCCGATCAAGTACATGCGCTTCCGCCCGATGCGGTCGGAGATATGGGCGAAGATAAGAATCCCGAGCAGATCCACGGCAGCCGCGGCCAGCACGGCGGACAGCAGAAAGTTGCGCGAGGTATGGAGAATGTCCCTCCCGTAGACGAAGATGAACGAGAAATAGATGTAGGCAGGCGCCTGCTCCACCATTCGGGCGAACGCCGCTAGCACGATCGCCTTCGGCTGCCGCTTGATCACCTCGACGACCGGGACCCGTTCGATGCGGTCTTCCGCGAGCAGCCGGGTGAATGTCGGCGTTTCGAGAATGCCGAGCCGGATCCAGAGCCCGATCGCGACCATGACGATGCTGAGGAAGAACGGCACGCGCCATCCCCAGGCGAGGAACTGCTCGCTGGACATCGACGCGCTGAACGCCAGCACCGCGAGGTTCGCCAGGAACAGCCCGCCCGGCCCGCCCAATTGCGGAAACGCCGCGACAAGGCCGCGATTCTTGTTCGTTCTCGCCCACTCCATCGACAGCAACACCGAGCCGCCCCATTCGCCGCCGACCCCGACCCCCTGGATGAAGCGGATGATGGTCAGGATGATGGCGCCCCAGATGCCGATCGCGGCATAGCTCGGCACCAGGCCCACGGCGAAAGTCGCGAGGCCGCTGATCAGGAGCGTCGCGATCAGCGCCGCCTTGCGCCCGATGCGATCGCCGTAATGGCCGAAAATCGCCGCCCCGATCGGCCGGGCGACGAAGCCGACCGCGTAGGTGGAAAACGCCAGCAGCGCGCCAACCAGCGGATCGGATTTCGGGAAGTACAATTGGGCAAAGACCAGCCCGGCGACCTGCCCGTAGAGCAGGAAGTCGTACCACTCGATGGTTGTTCCGATCGTGCTCGCGAGCACCGCCCGGCGAAGTTGGGTGCGATGATCGGCGTCCGGCAAGGCGCCGGCTGCGAAGCTGGCTGATGACATCACGTTACCTCCCACTGGTAGTTATTCTTGTTGCGTTTGTTCCCCTATCCGAAGCACCCGCCGGCGGCGCCGGCGGATCGGTCCGAGTCCCTCCCCGCCTCGCCATCGCGGCGCCCTGCCCCAGCATCATTCGAAGGCGGGCGAATGTCGAGCAGGAAACAAACGAAAGCCGGGGTGCTCACATCGCGTCCCGCGGCGCGGCAGTTCCCCTCCTCCGCTTGCGGGAGGAGGGGAACTACGATGCTTGAGACGCGGGATTTCCCGTCTTCTGGTAGCACCTCTCACCCCAGCCCTCTCCCGCAAGGGGGGAGGGAATGTGCGTGGCGCCCCCGCCGGCCGGGCGCCGGATCGCGACCGGCGATCAGGCGGTGAGCGCCTTCCACTCGACGCGCGCCTCGAAGGCAGCGGCGGCGCGGTAGATCGTTTCTTCATCGAACATGCGCCCGACCAGCATCATGCCGACCGGCAAGCCATCGACCATGCCGCAGGGCAGGCTCATGGCAGGGTGGTGCGTGCAGTCGAACGGCGCGGTGTTCGGCAGCATCTCGAAGCCGCGCTGGAGGATCTGGTCCACCGGCGCGTTCGCTTCCGGCAGCGGCATCGCCACCATTGGCAAGGTCGGCATCAGCAACAGATCGTAGCGGGCCAACGCCTCGTCGTACGCGCGGCGCAGCCGGCGCACCAGGTTCTGCGCCTTGGCGTAGTAATGCCCGCGATAGCGCGTCACCATGTAGTGGCCGAGCAGCATGGTGTTCTTGAGCGTGTCCGAGAGCTCATCGGCGCGGGTGCGCCAGGCGCTGTGGAAGTCGAGCATCGAGGTCACGTACAGCCCCTGCCAGTTGAAGCCGAAGCCGTTGCCCAGCATCATCTGCATGGTCGCGCCTTCGGCGGCCACCGGCAGCCAGATCGCGCTACCGAGCCGGTGCAGCGGGATCGACACCGTCTCGACGGTAGCGCCCAAGCCACCGAGACGCTCCGCGGCGTGGCGCACGATGGCGTCCACCTGCGGCATCGATTGTGGATGGCCGAAGCCCTCCTCGACCACCGCGAGGCGCAGTCCGTTCGCGCCCTTGCCGAGCGCCTCGCGGTAGGGATTGGCCGCCTGGCCGTACTGGCGCGGGTCGAGCCCGTCCGGCCCGGCCAGCACTTCGAGCAGCAGCGCGTTGTCCTCGACGGTTCCCGTCATCGGGCCGGTATGGTCGAGCGTCAATTCGATTGGCATGATGCCGGTGTACGGCACCAGCCCGTGCGTCGGCTTCAAGCCGTAGATGCCGCAATACGAGGCCGGCATGCGGATCGAGCCGCCCTGATCGCCGCCCAGCGCCATCGGCACCTCGCCGAGCGCCACCACGACGCCGCTGCCCGACGATGATCCGCCGGCCGAATAGCCCATGCGGTGCGGGTTGTGCACCGGCCCGCTCGCGCTGGTGTGGCTGCCGCCGGAGAAGCAGAAATATTCGCACACGGTCTTGCCGACGATCGTGCCGCCGGCATCGAGAATGCGCACGGCGACGGTCGCGTCCACGTCGGGCACGTAGCCCTCCAGGGTCGAGGCGCCGTTCATCATCGGCACGCCGGCGAGGCAGATGTTGTCCTTGAGCGCGACGCGCTTGCCCTGGAGC
>Ga0073928_10008656_pt1 | contig 12691 bp, 9 predicted proteins | sample PaiPotPPA55metaG_FD_76969 | JGI IMG/M metagenome (GOLD analysis project Ga0073928, IMG submission 76969) | Iron sulfur acid spring bacterial and archeal communities from Banff, Canada, to study Microbial Dark Matter (Phase II) - Paint Pots PPA... ...
CTATGAGCGAGCTTCTTTTCATCCGCCATGCGGAGACGGACATGGCAGGCGCGTTTTGTGGACATTCCGACCCTGCATTGAATGAGCGCGGCTGCGCACAACTTGCTGAGCTGATGAACAGGCTTCGCACGGAAGAGATCGGTGTAGTTTATACAAGTGATCTGCGACGTGCCCGTACGACGGGCATGGCGATTGCTGAAGCGTTTAGTGTTGACTGTCATGTGCGTTCCGCGCTGCGCGAGATTAACTTTGGCCGATGGGAAGGGATCACATGGGAAGAGATTGGACGACGAGACGGCGCCTATGCTCGTCGCTGGATTGCGGAGTATCCGCGCCTGCCAGCACCGGATGGCGAATGCTTCCATGACTTTGAGCGTCGGGTGCTGGACGAAGTGAAGTTTCTGTCTTTGGAGGCAGAGGCGGCGGATTGCTGTATCGCGGTCGTGACGCATGCAGGCGTGCTTCGAACAGTGCTACGCGCGCTGTATGGATGCTCCGAAGAGAACGCGTGGGAGCAGACGAGATCATACTGCTCCGTTGTCCGCCATACCGGCGCGGCCTTCCATTCCGTGCAGACTGCTGAGGCGAGGTCTTGAATTCATCGAAGGTTGAGGTCCGTGAGCTGATCGCGTGGGAGCTCGATGAGTACCCGTACCGTGACTCCGCGGTGGTCCTTAGACAGGAGGAGTTCGCGAAACAGGTTGAGCGGGCGCACCAAAGATTGGCGGAGCGCGAATGCCATGCGGGTTGCACTGCTTTGCTTGCGAAAGAGAACGAGAATATCGATCATCTACTCGTTGCGTGTAGGCGGCGCTCCGATTTGCTGGCCGAGTATGAAGGACTTGACTGGACGCTGGGCGTAGTTGATCTGCGTCGCCTGTTGGCCTTCCAACGCAGACTGGTCCTCAACTCCAGGCGACATACTTTGCACACCCCGCGGCAGGACAACTGGCCTGAATTGGTCTCGCTCACAGTTGGATTACAACGAGGCACAGAGCATCATTTTCTGCGTAACTGGAGTGCCACAGGCGATCTAGATATCAGTCTGCATTCGAGCAATCCCGACCTGCAGTTGCGATTGAGTCCAAATGCCGGACGGGGCGGCCATTTGCCTCTTACCCTTTATGGGGGTAGCCCCTTCTTTGAAGTGACCGAGCTTCGGGGGCGGTGGTTTTTGCGTGATGGATATCACCGTGCCTATCGCCTGTTGCAGGCGGGAGTGCATAGAATTCCTGCCGTAGTAATTTATGCGCGAACTCTCGAAGAGGTCGGGGCGACTAGGCCATGGTTTTTCAGCGAAGAGCAATTGTTTTCGGATCGTCCGCCGCGCGTCATGGATTTTCTCGATGAGAACCTGGTTCTGCGCTATGAGCGGACAGCACTTCGCAAGGTGATTCGGATTCGCGTTCAGGATTCCCTGCAACCTTTTGATGAAACTGATGTAGTACAAGGAGAAGTGATATGAGTATCGCAACGACACGTGGAGACGGTGGACAGACCGGATTAGCCGGCGGTGTGCGCATCTCGAAGGCAGACCTGCGCGTTGAAGCGTATGGCACTGTTGACGAGCTGAATACAACGCTGGGCTTTGCCCGTAGCATCTGCACCAATAAGGAGATTTGCGACTGGACCCAAGGGATTCAACGCACCCTGTTTCGTCTCGGCTCGGCATTAGCGACTCCGCCGGAAAGCAAAAAGGCTCCGCCGTCCATCACGCGGGAGGATGTTGAAGCCCTGACAAAGCTGGTTCATCAAATCGAAGCGACCGAGGGAATTCTCGGCGACTGGTCACTACCGGGCGCGCATACCGAGTCGGCAGCGTATGAGATTGCCCGCACTGTATGCCGTCGCGCTGAACGCAATACGGTTCGGCTCGCGTCGAGTGGTGTGGAATTAAGGCCAGAAATACTCGCCTACCTGAATCGGCTCTCCGACGTGATCTGGCTCTTCGGCAGATTGATCGAAGTAGAGGCGGGCGTGGATGCGCGTCTGCGCAGCGGTGAGACGGCGGGGCCGAAGTGGTCCCGAGCATGGAAATGACGAAGGCCGCAGGCTTCGACGAGGCCGCGCGCCAGGCTGTCTACCGGGCGATCCGCGAACGCAGAGATGTGCGCCGCGGCTTTCTGCCGGAGCCGATGTCGGATGACCTGCTTGGCAAGCTATTGGAGGCCGCACACAACGCACCGTCTGTAGGCCTGATGCAGCCGTGGCGTTTTATCGTCATCCGAGATCTCGGCGTGCGTCAGACGATACACAAGATCTTCCTCGATGCGAACCAGCAGGCGCTCGCCGGCTACGAGGGCGAGCAGCAGCAAAACTATGCCGGCCTCAAGCTTGAAGGCATACTCGAAGCGCCGCAAAATCTTTGTATCGTATGCGACCCGCAGAGTAACCAAGGGCATCAACTAGGACGGCACACCATGCCTGAGACGGTACTCTATTCCGCTGTCTGTGCAGTACAAAATCTGTGGCTTGCAGCGCGGACGGAAGGAATCGGTGTGGGTTGGGTCAGCATTCTTGAACCACACCAGCTGCGTCGCGCTTTGAAAATCCCCGGCCACATCACACCTGTGGCGTATCTGTGCCTGGGGTACGTTGAGGCGTTTGCCGCAGAGCCCGATCTGGAACGTGCGGGGTGGGAGAAACGAACTCCTCTGGGGAGCGTGCTCGCATTCGACCGGTACGACAGCAACTGGGATCTGGGAAAGCCGACACCGTGAAGACGCGCGCGATAATGGTTCTGGGCACGAGTTCGCACGTCGGCAAGTCCCTGGTCGCGGCAGCACTTTGCCGCATCTTTGCGCAACAGGGCTACCGCGTTGCTCCATTCAAGTCACAGAATATGTCGCTAAACTCCGCTGCCACCGTTGAGGGACTCGAGATCGGCAGGGCGCAGGCGCTGCAGGCAGAGGCCGCGGGAGTGGCAGCATCGGTTCACATGAATCCTGTTCTGATTAAACCGTCGGGCGACAACTCGTCGCAGGTGGTCGTGTGCGGGAAGATATGTGGAAGGGTCACTGCCGCGGACTACCATCAAAGGCGCGTGGAGGAGTTGATGCCCGTCGTCCGAGAAAGCTACGCGACGCTGGCGGCACAGTATGATGTGATCATTTTGGAGGGCGCCGGATCCCCAGCAGAGATCAATCTGAAGCGGCACGATATAGCGAATATGCGAATGGCGGAGATGGCCGATGCGCGATGCTTGCTGGTTGGCGACATTGACCGGGGCGGGGTGTTTGCTTCGCTGCTGGGAACCCTGGAGCTGCTGGAGTCGGAGGAACGCGAACGCATTCGAGGATTTGCGATCAACAAATTTCGTGGCGACGCAAGCCTGTTGGAGCCGGGGATACGGATGATCGAACAGCGTGTACAGAAGCCCTGCATTGGAGTCGTCCCTTACCTACGCTCGCTGATGCTCGAAGAAGAAGACAGCCTCGGCCTGCCCATCACGATGCAGACGCAATGGCCGCCGAATACATCTTTTGACAGGGCCCTCGACCGCCCTTTGCGCGTGGCTGTTGTTGCGCTACCATCCTTTTCGAACTTCACTGACTTTGACTCGTTGCGTGCGGAACCCTCTGTCTCACTGCTGTTTTGTCGAACTGCCGAGGCCGTTGCGCAGGCCGATGTCGTCATACTGCCTGGAAGCAAGCAGACCATGGACGATTTGCTATGGATGCGCGACCTGGGCCTGGATGTTGCGGTGCAACAACTTTCACGGACGGGCTTATTGGTTGGGATCTGCGGCGGGATGCAGATGCTTGGAGAATCAATTACCGATCCTCTAGGAATGGAACGAGAAGGCTCGGTTCCCGGTCTCGGAGTGCTACCGATCCGAACGATCATGCTAGCGGACAAGGTGACCCGCAATGTGAGGGGCAACATGGTGGCGCCGACTTTGTTTGGCCAGCCTGTTACAGACAGCCGCGTCTCCGGGTACGAAATTCACATTGGACAGACGGTTTATCAGGCGGTGGCAACGCACTTTGCGGTCCTCGGAGCGGAATCGCAGTCACCTGGCGACCAGAGCGACGGGTGCATGACCGCCGATACACGAGTCTTCGGAACCTATCTGCATGGACTTTTCGATGACGATGGTTTCCGCCACCAATTCCTTCGTGCTGCAAGGGCGTTTCACAAACTTGGTGCGCCTGCGGAGTTGCGGCTGTGGAAGCAGCTTAGGGAAGAATCGTTGAATCGACTTGCTGGTGAGGTCGAAAAGGCGCTGGATATGAAGATGATCTTCGGATGGGTTGGCCTCGCTTACAAGGACGACAACGGCTCAACAAGAGAGAATCTTGTTCGGTCGCGAATCGAAGGCGTTCCGCAATGAGCAGTCGCGCGGTGATGGCAACGGCATATCTGTTTGACTGGATCGCGGGCGATCCAGAGTGGCTTCCGCATCCTGTGCGTTTGATCGGCAAAGGTGTGGAAGAAGGAGAGCGCATCTTGCGGAGGCCGGGTCAAACGCCAGCAGGTGAACTCGCAGCTGGCGGCGTACTGACCTTTGGCCTGATTGTAGCCGCATACCTTGGAACAGCAAAGACGATTGCAGGGATGCACAGGCGAGACCGTTCCTTAGGATTCGTCACGGAGGCGTTGCTTGCGTGGACGTGTCTTGCCTCGCGCAGTTTGCATGACGAGGCCTCTGCGGTAGTCGCGTCGTTAGAGGCAGGCGATATTGTTGTGGCGCGACGGCGGCTGGCTCGAATCGTCGGTCGGGATACTCAACATCTGGACGGGCACGAGATCAGTCGCGCCGTGATCGAAACCGTGGCGGAGAGCTGTTCAGATGGCGTGATCGCACCGCTCTTCTACATGGCCGTTGGAGGAGTGCCGCTCGCCATGGCATATAAGACGATCAATACGCTTGACTCAATGATCGGCCACGCGAACGAAAGGTATTTTTATTTCGGCAAGGTGGCGGCGAGGATGGACGACATAGCCAACTTTCTGCCCTCGCGGCTGACGGCGCTGAGCATCGCTGCAACCGCTGCAGTCGTTGAAGGTGCGAGCGCCGCGACTGCGTTGGATACCTGGTTAGGCGACGGAATGAAACACAAGAGTCCAAATGCTGGCCAGCCGGAGAGCGCGATGTCGGGTGCACTGCAGGTACGTTTGGGAGGCGAGAATTACTATGAAGGAGAGCTAATGGCCGCGCCTGTGATCGGAGGGAGATTTCCTCGACCCTCGACGCAACAGGCTAACCGTGCGATTCGGATGGTCGCGACGGTCTCTGCCCTTGGAGTTGTCATCGCGCTACTGCTGCGAAAGAGAACGAGATGAGCGCGGCTCCCGGTATTCTGCCTCCGGTGCATGGGGGGCAACTTCGGCACATCGCTGCGCGATATGGAATTCCTGCTGAGCGTTTTCTCGATTTCAGTGCCAATATCAATCCGGCTGGACCTCCATCGTCGGTGCTGACTGCGATACGACGAGCGCTCGGAGAGCCCTCTACTCTGGCTATGTATCCGGATGTCGAGTTGGTTGAGTTGAAGCAGGCGATCGCGGAGTATACGCGTCTTCAGCCAACGAACATCGCTGTTGCGAACGGTTTTATACCACTGCTGGAGGCCGCGCTGCGATCACTGAACATTAAACGCTGTCTTTTACCTGTGCCGTCTTTCAGCGAGTATAGGAACGCCCTGGAGAACGCTGACGTTTCCGTCACTCCCTATCATCTTTCGGATAAGGAAGGTTTTCGCTACGTGCCGGATGCGATCCTGGAGAGCATACGGAAACACTCCTGCGACGCAATTCTACTGGCCAATCCGCAAAATCCTTCCGGAGCGATCTGCAACAGAGATGATATGCAGCAACTGATCGAAATGACTGCACAAGACAGCATCACGGTGTTGCTGGATGAGGCGTTCATCGACTACTCTCCGGCCAGATCCTTGACGCAGCGGTCTATTGAAGAGGGAAACGTAATTGTGTTCCGATCGGTCACTAAGTTCTTTGCTATTCCCGGGTTGAGGGTGGCCTATGCTGTCAGTAAGTTACCAACTATACATGCAATGAACCGCTTTATCGCGCAGTGGCCAATCACAAGTTTTTCTTCGGATGCAGTCAGCGCCGCTTTACGGGACAAAGACTACGCAGAAGAGTCGCGGCAGTCGAATGATCGACGGCGCTTGTGGCTGGAGCAGGAGTTTGCACGGTTGAAGATTGCGGCTTATCCTTCGGGCGCAAATTTTCTTCTGCTGCGATTTTCTGCAGAGTTAGACGTTAATCTAGTGTGAGAAAAAATGGTCGTGGAGGAGCAGGTTGTTCTGCGTTCTTGCGCGAACTTTGAAGGGCTCGCACCCGGGCATCTGCGGATTGCAGTTCGTTCCGATCCAGAGAATGAGAAATTGATTTGCAGCCTGGAACGTGTGCTTGCCTTCGAGGGGCGGAGGGGTTCACGGTTGGCAGAATAGATGGTCAGGCCAATTCTTGCGATGAACAGTCGGATCGGTCGCTAATGCCGTTTTCTAAATCATGTTTACCTGTGGTCGGCTGAACCGACAGATCCAGGAGGACCGGGCGCAGATCATCGATCTGGACGTTTTCGTGAGCGAAGAACACTTCTTATGTTGTGTAGTGGGTGATACGCTCAAGTTTTGCAATTCACCTTTGGGGACCTGAGCTCTCAGCTAGCCTTGGTACGCGACCCAGAGGTAGGACCGAATCTATGGTGCGGATGCCAAACTAATTGGCGAGTAAGGTCTTTCTTGCGTTGCCGCGAAATGCCTTCAGTTAGGCAAGGGTGCAAGGCAAACGGTTGTCTGCGCTAATCCTGAAACTTCCAAATGAAAAAAACACTTGACAGGGTTCAATCTAGAGGTTTTGAATGGGTGCCGATCTGGAGACAGCTAAAAGACAAACGCTTGACTTGAAGCGTTTGTCACGCGCATGTTCCGTTGCAGGTAATTCTTGGAGGCAGTCTTATGAATCTTATGAAGAGATATTGGTTAGCAGTATCGTTAATTACTCTAGCGCTGATACTAGTAAGCCCAGTTCTGCGGGCTCAGAGCACAAACTCCGGCGACATACGCGGAACCGCGACCGACGCGAGTGGCGCGCTTATTCCAGACGTCAACGTCACCATCACCAACCTCGACACGGGTGTCGTCAAGCACCTCACGACCAACAGCGATGGCCTGTACGACACTTCCTCAATTGTGGTCGGCAGGTACAGCATCAAGTTCGAAAAGGCCACCTTCTCCACTTTCGAGCGTTCGTCGGTCACCATCAAGGTAGGAACGTCTACGATTGACGCGGTAATGAGGGTCGGTGGCGTAACCCAGGAGGTAGTGGTTAACACCGACATTGCACTGCTGACGACGGAGACTGGCGAACAGTCCACCACCTTCGAGGCGAAGGACATGGCGCAGCTTCCTAACGTGGCCGGCGGCACGGGACCGGACTGGCAGAACTTCACTATCCTGCTGCCGGGCAGCGCGGGTACCCCACAACAATCGAATAGTTCCACTAATCCAGGTCAGGTAGTTTCCATCAATGGCAACCTTCCCTATAGCAATGTGCTGGCGGATGGTGTGTCCTCGACCCTCTCGCACAGCCAGAACGCCGACGTCAGCATCTTCGAGACGGTAGCCGAGCTGCAGGTCAACACCTCCGCTTTTTCCGCGCAGTACGGTATTGGCGGCGTCATCTTCAATCAGATCAGCAAAGGCGGTACGAACCAGTTCCACGGCAGTCTCTACGAGTATTTCCAGACGGACAAGTTCAATGCCTTTAACTACGGGTTCAGAACACCCGGTGCACAGATGAGAAAGAATCGGGTTCACTACAATGACTTCGGGGGTTCCATCGGAGGGCCTGTTCTCATTCCGAAGCTGTTCAACGGACGGGACAAACTTTTCTTCTTTTTCGACTATGACCAGATCGTGAACCATGGCACGGGCAGCAACAGCACGCAGACGGTACCCACGGAGGCCGTAAAGGGAGGTGACTTCACCGGACAACCCCTCCTTTACGATCCGACGACACAGGTGATTGCCCATGATGCTGCAGGCAACCCCTACCCCATCCGGAAGACCTTTTTGTCTGAATACGGCTCCAACGCGATTCCGGCGGCGCTGATGGACAAGGTATCAGCAAACTTCCAGAAACTCTATCCCACGCCCGGCAACCACATAGCGGGTAGCCAGTTCCTCACCGGCTCGCTCAACAATGTAGGTCTGCTGCAAAACAATTTCACTTCTTCCCAACCGCAGTCCACCCCATTCAAACGGTACTTTGGGCGCCTGGACTACAACATCACGACGGCCCATCGTCTTTCCATGTCAGACACACAGCGCGATACGCCGGTGGTATACCCGAACTCTGTGACGCCATGCCCCATCGGTTGCCAGAACGGCGACGTCGACAGCAACAATGCGCAGATCACCGAGGTTTGGACGATCAGCCCACGGACGATCAACGAAGTGCGTTTCGGCTACACTTACCAAGGCAACTTCTTCGTCGACCAGACGCTGGGCAAGGGCTATCCCGCATCCCTGGGCTGGCAGTTCGCCAAGGCGGATAGCCTTCCGGCCATCCAATTCAACGGCTCCTATCCGTACGCGTGGATTCAACCGAGTTCGAACTCGGTCTATAAGGAGCACGTTTTCGATCCCTCAGACGTAGTCACAATGATCCGCGGAAAGCACGTGCTTCACTTCGGTGGCGAATTCTTGATTTATGAAGATAATTCGACGGCCTGGGGCAATACGAACGCGGGTACGCTGCAGTTCAACGGCTCGTATACACGTAATTGGGCGGTGGACCCAACAACGGGGATCGCTGGTCCCGTCTCCGGAACCGGGTTGGATTATGCAGACTTTCTGTTGGGCCGTGCAGATAACTGGTACGCCGGCGTTAAACCCGAGTACGGCGGCCGGTTGAAGAGTCCGCAGGTGTTCGTCCAGGACGACTATAAGGTTCGTCCGAACCTGACCGTCAACATCGGTCTGCGCTACCAGATTCGGTATGGCTGGACCGAAACCCATGGGAACATGGCGACCTTCGATCCCACCGTCACCAACCCGGCGAACAACAGTTTGGGCGCTTATTGGTACGGCACAACTCATGCCAACGGCAGAACGTCACTACAGGCGCCGGAGTACAAAACGTTCCTGCCGCGGGTTGGCTTCTCCTGGCTGCCCCAACCCAACATGACGGTGCGCGGCGGGTTCGGCATTTATGCCTACAACCTTAGCCTTGACACCTATGGCTCCGGCATGGGAGAGGCAATTAGCGCCTCTGGAGGCTTCGGAGACCAAACCAACGGCATTACTCCGGTAACTTTGTTCGGCGGAACCGGCACGAACCTGCAAACCGGCCAGCCACTGCCATACACTGCGGCCTCCACCGACCCGGCCCGCTTCAATGGACAAGGCGGAAATTACAACCCGTACCATACGCCTACACCGCAGATTTACCAGTACAACCTGGCAGTACAAAAAGCGATCGGTTCCAACATGGTGTTTGAAATGGCGTTCGTAGGCAGCCATGGCTTGAACCTTTTCTATTCAAACGATCTCAACGCGGTGCCGCTCAACCATCTGAATTCGAACGGCAATCAGTTTCGCCCGTACCCGCTCTATTCAGGAGGCATCGGCGGCAACAGCGCTGACGGCATTTCGAACTACAACTCGCTTCAGGCGACTGTTCAGCGTCGGTTGAGCAAGGGTCTTAGTTTCGATGCCAATTACACCTGGTCGCACTTCCTCGACTCTCACGATTCGTCCGGATGGGGCAGCCGGTCAGGCCAAAGCCCGTATCAGATCCCCAACAATGCGGCCGCTAACTACAGCAACTCGAACTTCGATATACGGAACGCCTTCAAAGGCCGCGTCATATATCAATTGCCGTTTGGCCGGGGACGCATGTTCATGAACAAAAGCTTGCTCTTGGACGAAGTGTTAGGTGGCTGGCAAGTGTCGTCGACCATGATCTTCCAGAGCGGCAACCCATTCACCGTAACTTCGAGCCAAAGCACGTACACTTCCGGAAGCGCGTTTCCGAATTACTCCGGGAAGCCCCTCTACCCAGCCCACAAGACTTACAGCGAATGGTTTGATCCTGCCGCCTTTACCTTGCCCGCAAACGGCACCTTCGGGAACGTCCGGCGCAACTCGCTCTATGGTCCGGGCGTCGAACTGGTGAACATGTCGGCCGGCAAGACGTTTGACATTCGTGAGGCAGTCAAACTTCAGATTCGGGTCGACGCGACCAATGCGTTCAACCACACAAACCTGGGATTGCCGGCGGGCGGGGTAATCGGGTTAAGTGCCAGCAAGGGTCAGAGTGCAGGTCAGGCCTACACCTTCGGCTCTGGGGACCAGCAAATCAACACCACCACGAACGGAGCTCGCACCGTGCAACTCGCGGCACATTTGCAGTTCTGATCGTAAAAGTGCAGACAAATCGGCGGCTTCCGCCGCCGATTTGTTTGCTCGTCCACACAGCACAAGCGGGACCCCGAGGGATGAACACATAGCCATCGCGCTGCCAACAGACCTCAAACCCATTGATTCTGATCGCGTCTCGAGTGGAACACATTCGATTTTGGCGTCCATAAGCTTCTTGAGGCGAGACCTCCAATCACTGTGTCCGCGAGCCAGTTGGGCACGTTCGGCAACGAGAGGCAGAACTCTCTGACCGGACCTGGGAGCAGGTTCACTTGCAGGTTCGTGCAGATGCAGATAGCGCGCGGATCTCGTTCTGATAAAATCCATGGGTATAGCGCGTATTTTTATCAAGTCACCCGGTCTCATGTATCCAGTCTTACGCCAAGTGCCCTTTGGAGTTGCCTTTGCGCTGATTATCACGGCTCATATAAGCGGCCTGGCACAGCAGGCTGTCGTCTCTCCACAAGAACACGAGCGCCGCGCCAATGAGTTTCTAAAAGCCAATCAACCAGCAAAAGCTATTCCGGAGCTTGCCGCTCTCGTGGCCGCGCAGCCAGATAACCTGGACGCCCAAGCAAACCTCGGCGTTCTGCTGTACTTCCAGGCCCGCCCTTCCGACGCGCTGGAGCATCTTCGCAAGGCCATTCAACTCAATCCGAACCTTCCTCGCATCGAGGCCCTTCTTGGCCTATGTGAATATCAGCTCGGTCAACTCGATGCCGCACGCACGGACTTGTCTGCGGCAGTGGGAAACCTGCCCGACCCAAAGTTCCGCAAGCAGGTCGGATTCACACTCCTCGAAGTCCAAGCGGCACAGCATGATTTGGCTGCGGCCGCGGTAACGGTAGGTAAAATGCGTGACGAAGCACCAACTGATCCTGAGATTCTGTACGCGTCCTATCGGATTCACACCGACCTTGCAGGGGAGGCGTTGCTCAGTCTTTCGCTCGCTGCACCGCAGTCTGGACAGATGCAACAGGCCATCGCCCACGAACTGGAACGCATCCGCGACCTGCCCGGCGCTATCGCAGCTCTGCGAAAAGCGATCGCGGTCGATCCCAACCTCCCCGGAATCCATTTTGAGCTCGCCGAAGTATTGCACGGATCCGACAATCAGGCGGACCGCGCACAGGCCGAGCACGAGTACGCTATTGCTCTCGAAAAGAATCCCCACGAAGTAGGGGCTGCCGTTCGGCTGGGAGATATGCAGGCAAACCGCGGAGATCTCGGCAGCGCTGCCAGCTTCTATCAGCGTGTACTCAGTCAGCAGCCGAACAATGCAGAAGCCGCGTTGGGACTGGCGCGCGTCTACAGCGAGAGAAACGAGAACGCGAAGGCCCTTCCCCTCTTACAGCAAGTCCTGACAGAAGATCCGACCAACATGCTCGCACACTTCCGGCTGAGCGCGCTCTATCGCAAGATGAACAGGCCAGACGACGCGAAGCACGAACTCGCGGAGTATCAGAAGTACAAGGCAATCAAGGACGGACTGCGACAGGTGTATGGCACGATGCGTATTCAGGCACCCCACAACGCCACAGATGATGAGACCCATGAACCCGACCCATCCACCAAGGTCTCCCATTAAAATCCAAATCGTCGGGATCGCGGTGTTGATAGTCTGTGCTTTCGTGGCACGTGCTCAGCAGGTCAAGATCAAGCCGCCGGCGGACTATACGCCAAAGCTGCAGGATATTACGGCATCAACTGGGATTCATTTCGAGCACCTCTCCAGCCCGGAACAGCGGTACATCGTCGAATCCATGAGCGGCGGCGTGGTGCTCTTCGACTACGACGGTGACGGCTGGCTTGACATCTACTTTACGAATGCCCCCAGCGTATCAATGGCCCTGGCAGGGAAGAAAGCCAACGGTGCGCTGTATCACAACAATCATGACGGGACGTTCACCGACGTCACCGACAAAGCCGGGGTCGGCAATCCATGCTGGGCAATGGGAGCGGCAGTCGCAGATGTAACCAACGACGGCCGACCTGACCTTCTGATTAGCTGCTTCGGCGGCGTGGTGCTCTATCACAACAACGGCGACGGCACTTTCACGGATGTGACCGCGAAATCTGGCCTGGCCAAAGACTCCGGCTGGGCGACCGGCGTGGCGTTTGGGGATTACGACGGCGACGGTTTCCCTGATCTCTTCGTTCCCCATTACGTTGACCTCGATCTCCACGATCTGCCTCTCTTCGGTTCGGCAAAGACCTGCCAGTATCACGAAATCGCCGTGCAATGCGGCCCTCGCGGTCTGAAAGGTTCGCCAGACTCGCTCTATCACAACAAC
>Ga0073928_10008657_pt1 | contig 12688 bp, 10 predicted proteins | sample PaiPotPPA55metaG_FD_76969 | JGI IMG/M metagenome (GOLD analysis project Ga0073928, IMG submission 76969) | Iron sulfur acid spring bacterial and archeal communities from Banff, Canada, to study Microbial Dark Matter (Phase II) - Paint Pots PPA... ...
CAGATTATAGGTGCCAGCTTCGCCCGCCGTCAATCCGACGCCGTGATTGCAGTAGGTCGGTTTGTTATTTAGAGCGGGTAAACCAACGATGTACGATGGAATCGTGCAGAAGTTAACCGAAGCCGTACACAAATATATCTCGAAAGAACAGCTCTTGAAACCGGGGAATCGCCTCGGATTGGCCGTTTCCGGCGGAGCCGATTCGGCAGCTTTGCTGCGCTTGATGATCGATCTCCGCAAGGAGCTGGGCCTCGTGCTTTCGGTTATTCACTTCAACCACAAATTGAGGGGAGTGGACGCCGAAGCGGACGAAAAGTTCGTAAAAGAATTGTCAGAAAGGCATGGGCTGGAATTTTTCTGCCAGAGCGGCGACGCAGCCCACTTCGCTGAACAAGAGCATCTCAGCATCGAAGCCTCCGCAAGAGCCTTGCGATATGAATATTTCGCAGCCCTGCTGCAAAGTGAAAAGTGCAGCCGCATCGCCACCGCTCACACTTTGGACGATCAAGCTGAAACCGTTTTACTCAAGTTGACTCGTGGTGCAGGTACGCGAGGCCTGGCAGGAATCTATCCGAAGTTGGCCGTCGGCCATGAAGCGGACACCTTTATTGTTCGACCCCTCCTTGGAATTCGGAGAAGGCAACTCGAGTCTTACCTCAACGCACTCGGACAAGACTGGAGAGACGACAAAAGCAATCGCGACTTGAGACATTCCCGAAACCTGATGCGTCACGGGATTCTACCGCGCCTCGAACGCAATCTGAACCCCGCCGTTCGCGAGGCGTTGGCTGAAACAGCAGAGATCGCGCGCGTCGAAGAGGAATACTGGACGGCGCAAGTCGCGGACTTAATACCGCAAGTCTGGAAACCTTCCGACGACGGGCCACAGTCTTCCGGAGTAGCTTTGAACCTAAGCCTCCTGTCAGCCCAACCGCTGGCTCTCCAACGTCGGCTAATCAGAGCGGCCGCCGAATCGTTGGGATTTCAACTCGAGTTCAAACATGTGGAACAGATTCTTCATTTAGGATCAAATCAGTCCAGACATCCACGGTCAACAATTCTGCCGGAAGGATGGAAGGCAACTCACACTGAAAATGAGATCACGCTCAATCGTTCTGCCGAGACTCTCACCTGGGACTACGAATACCCCCTTCCCATTCCCGGAAGAGTCAGGCTTCCTCAGGTTGGCAAACTGATTGAGGCAGTGCTAATTCGGCCTGGTGACGAATCAGGATATAATCCCGACCACGCCTTCGACCCTGATTTGCTGACGAATGAACTGCAGGTTCGGAATTGGCGGCCTGGCGACCGGTTTTGGCCGGGCCACAGTAAGTCCCCGAAGAAAGTTAAAGAGCTGTTGCAGGAACGCCATCTGACCGGAACGGAACGAAAGCTTTTCCCCGTGGTGGTCAGCGGAACTGAAGTTGTCTGGATGTGCGATTTTCCAGTGCCTTCGGAACTCCGGTCGCGAGTCAGCAATCGAGAAGTCGTTATCATCCGGGAGACATCTCTAAAGGATTACTAAGAAATAAGCGCCATAGAGTTCATGTACCAAGCCGCCAAAATGACCGGAAAGATGCAGGCCGTCATCCCAGAGGAACAGATCCAGAAGCGCGTCCGCGAGATGGCGCGGCAAATTTCTGACGACTATCAGGGCAAGACAATCCATGCTCTGGCAGTGCTTGAGAATGGATTCATGTTCATGGCTGACCTGGTCCGCGCGCTTGAGGTCCCGCTGATTTGCCAATTCATAAAGCCCAGATATCAGCGGTTACACGACGACGGTAGAGGAGAGTTTCTGGAAATCTTTTTTAGCCACGAACCTAACATTGAGGGACAACACGTATTGCTGGTCGAAGGACTGGTGCATTCCGGAGTCACGACTGATTTTCTGATGAGCGATTTGCGCGGTCGCGGAGCTGCCTCAGTGAAGCTCGCAACGCTGCTTGACCGGCAGTCGGCACGTCGGGTTCAGTTACAACCCGATTATTTCGGTTTTTTGGTCGACGAAGCATTTCTAGTCGGCTATGGACTGGGGTCGGCCGATCAGACGGCACGAAACTTGTCATATCTAGCTGTAGCAAGCTAGCTCTGCCCTAATGACTTTGGTTACCCGGGCGGGATCATTCTATATTTCCTCGAGAAGCGTTAGAATTGCAGTTTGGGAAATTGTCCATCGAAACCTTTCCCAAAGCATCTAAATGGGTGAGAAGTTTGTAGTTTTGAAGCGGAGCCCGATTTTTAGGAGTTTTTAGTGAATTCAACAGCCAAAACAATTGTCTTCTGGCTCGTGATTCTTGTGTCAGCCTTCCTGCTTTGGCAGGTGGTCAACGCCAGCCACGCAGGTCCAAAGGAGAAGGAAGTCAACTTCTCCCAATTCCTGTCTGATGTTAACCAGGGCCTTGTGAAAGAGGTCACGGTCACCGGCATGGAAGTTCGTGGGAAGTATCTCAAGGACGGATCGACCTTTCATACTACCCAGCCCGCAAATTACCCCGCTATATACGACACCCTCCAAGGTAAAGGTGTCGTGATCACCATTCGCGACGTGAGCAATAGCAGTTGGAGTTGGCTCATAAATCTGGCTCCGCTGGCACTGCTGGCTCTGCTGTGGTTTTTCATGATTCGCCAGATGCAGACGGGCGGCAATAAAGCCCTTTCATTCGGCAAGAGCCGCGCCCGCTTGCTCTCCATGCAGCAGAAGAAAGTCACGTTCAAGGACGTGGCCGGCGTAGAAGAAGCCAAGGAAGAACTAAAAGAAATTATTGAGTTCCTACGCGAAGCCCAGAAGTTTCAGAAACTTGGCGGAAGGATCCCGAAAGGCGTGCTGCTGGTTGGGCCTCCAGGAACAGGAAAGACTTTGCTTGCACGTGCAGTCGCCGGCGAAGCGAATGTTCCTTTCTTCTCGATTTCCGGGTCTGATTTTGTGGAGATGTTCGTTGGCGTTGGCGCAAGCCGCGTCCGTGATCTTTTCGAGCAGGGAAAAAAGAACGCTCCCTGCATCATCTTTATCGATGAAATCGATGCCGTCGGCCGTCACCGCGGCGCGGGTCTGGGCGGCGGACATGACGAACGGGAACAAACGCTAAATCAGTTGCTAGTCGAGATGGACGGCTTCGAATCGAACGAAGGCGTCATTCTTATGGCGGCTACAAACCGTCCCGACGTCCTCGACCCAGCTTTGTTGCGCCCAGGCCGCTTCGATCGCCGCGTAGTTGTCAATCGCCCCGATGTTCGTGGACGCGAAGAGATTCTCCGAGTCCACACCCGCAAGATTCCCTTAGCGGACGATGTAGAACTCTCTGTGCTGGCTCGCGGCACTCCCGGATTCTCCGGCGCCGATCTTGCCAACATGGTGAACGAAGCAGCGTTGAGCGCGGCCCGGCAAAACCGAAAAGCCGTACTCATGTATGACTTCGAGTTGGCCAAAGATAAGGTTCTAATGGGAGTGGAACGCAAGTCGCTGATTCTCACCGAAGAAGAGAAAAAAGTGACCGCCTATCACGAGGCGGGACATGCTTTGGTAGCGGCCAAGCTGCCAAACTCTGATCCGTTGCACAAAGTCACGATCATCCCGCGCGGCATGGCTTTGGGCGTCACGATGCAATTGCCCATCGACGACAAGCACAATTACACAAAGGAATATCTCGAAACCGAGATCGCCATCATGATGGGCGGCCGCATCGCCGAGGAGATGTTCCTAAGCCAGATGAGCACGGGCGCCGGCAACGACATTGAGCGCGCTACTGAGCTGGCACGCAAGATGGTCTGCGAATTTGGCATGAGCGATCTTGGACCGCTGACCTTCGGAAAGAAAGAGGAGCAGATATTCCTTGGCCGCGAAATCGCCCAACACCGTGATTACAGTGAGGCTACGGCAGTCAAAATTGACGACGAAGTCCGCCGCATGATCGGACAGGGCTACAACACGGCAAAAGGCATCCTGGCCGAGAATAACGACACACTGGTGAGGATCGCTGTTGCGCTGCTAGAGCGCGAAGTCCTCGACGCCAACGAGATTAAGCTAATCATCGAAGGCCGAGAATTGCCGAAAGTAATACCACCGCCAAAATCGGACGACGGCGTACAGCAAGTCTTAAAGCCAGAACCCGGCCGTCCGGGGATGGTAAAAGGCGGAGAGCGTCCGGCACCAGCGTAGACTCGAAATCACGTAGGGACAGTCGCTCCCGGCTGTCCTTTACTCTTTCAACTCCCAGTCCTTCGCTCGTGACAACGCTTCATTCCAGCGCTCTCTAAGTCGGGTAGCTTGTGAACGCGCCATCCGCGGCTCGAACCGTTGCTCTTTCCGTGGCATCGAAGCGATCTCCGCCGCATCGCGCCAAAATCTCACCGCGATCCCTGCGAAATACGCCGCCCCCAGCGCGGTAGTCTCGGTGACCTCCGGACGCACGATCGGAATCCCCAGAATGTCCGCTTGAAACTGCATCAGCGCGTTATTCGCGGAACCGCCCCCATCGACTCTTAACTCAGGCAGCGGCGTCCCTGAATCTCTTTGGACAGCATCGAGCAGGTCCGCAACCTGATAAGCAATAGATTCCAATGCCGCACGAGCTATATGGCCCGCTTTCGCGCCTCGAGTCAATCCGAACATCGATCCTCGAGCATATTGGTCCCAGTGCGGCGCGCCTAATCCAACAAAAGCAGGGACGAAATACACGCCACCGTTATCCGGAACTGACGCCGCGAGCGTTTCGATTTCCGCCGAAGTACTAATGATCCCTAACCCATCCCGCAACCACTGAACGACAGCTCCGCCAACGAAGACACTGCCTTCCAAGGCGTATTCAATAACGTCTCCCATCTTCCACGCCACGGTGGTGACGAGACGGTTGGATGATGCAACTGCAACCGTTCCCGTATTTTGCAGAGCGAAACATCCAGTCCCATAAGTGTTTTTCGTAAGTCCCGGAGAGGTGCATCTCTGCCCAAATAACGACGCCTGCTGATCCCCGGCAATTCCCGCGATAGCGATACCACCCAGACCCAATGTGGTCGTGACTTCTCCATAGACCTGCGCCGACGCGCCCACAGCAGGCATCATCGACTTGGGTACGCGGAAGATGCCCAACAATTCATCGTCCCATTGACCGGTATGAATGTTGAAGAGCATAGTCCGGGATGCATTGCTCGCATCAGTCACGTGGATGCGTCCGCCCGTCAGCTTCCAGATGAGCCAGCTATCCACGGTGCCGAAAGCAAGCCTCCCAGCGTCGGCAAGGTCTCGGGCGCCCGGCACGTGATCAAGAATCCATGTGATCTTGCTGGCGGAGAAATAAGAATCGATCATCAACCCGGTTCGTTGCTGGATCAGCGTTTCATTACCATCAGCCTTAAGCTGATCGCAAAAAGCGGCGGTGCGACGGTCTTGCCAAACAATCGCGTTGTAAACGGGTTTTCCGGTCTCCCGGTTCCACACAACTGTTGTCTCGCGTTGGTTCGTGATCCCGAGCGCAACGATGTATCGAGGACGCAGTTCAGCCCGGCTCAGCGCCTCAACTGCAACACTGATTTGCGAACTCCAAATCTCTTCTGGATCGTGTTCAACCCACCCCGGCTGCGGGAAAATCTGCTCGAACTCACGCTGCGCCACGCCCTTGATGGCACCTTCGTGATCGAACAAAATCGCTCGCGAACTGGTCGTGCCCTGATCGAGCGCTAGGACATACTGCAAGTGAACCTTCCTTAGATAGTTTTCTCGGCCTGATACCGAGGCAGAAATCGCCGGATGCCGAAGTCGTAAACCGCACCGCCAATCAATCCGCCGAGAAGAGGCGCAACCACTGGAACCCACCACACTCGCTTGCCATCGGTGATTCCATTGTTGTGAAAGCCCATCGCAACCGTAAATAGGCGCGGCCCGAAATCCCGTGCGGGATTGATTGCATATCCGTGCATCCCGCCAAAACTCATTCCAATCGCCACTACCACGAGCCCGATCATGAGGCGCGCCAGACCAGGTCCGGGTGGCGAGTTATATTCGTCCGTGATCGCGAAAATAAGGAGCAGCAGCAGCGCTGTGCCAATCACCTGATCTAAAAATCCCGCTTCCATCATCTCAGGGAAAGCTGGAAAGGTCGTGAACACACCCGCCGTGCGCATCAATTGCGGATCGACTACGCGAAACGCCGGCAAATAATTTCTATACACCAGAGCCGCTGCAACAAAGGCGCCAGTAGTTTGGGCAATAGAATAAGGCAACACCTTCCGCCAGGGAAATCCCCGAAAAACCGCCAGCGTCAATGTGACCGCGGGATTAAGATGCGCGCCCGAAATCGATCCGGCAACGTAAATTCCCATTGTTACCGCAAGTCCCCAGCCGAGGGTGACGTTGGTATAGCCGCCGTGAATAATTTCTCCCGGCGTGGTGGAAGGAAACAAAACCACCATGGCGACTACCCCAATGCCAAAGAGAATTAATACAAACGTTCCGAGAAACTCGGCGATTAGTTCCGCCGGAAGCGTCGATTTTGCATTCATAAATTGACGAGTACGCGACTTGGCGTTTTGAAGCCGCCGAGTAGTGTACAACCAACAGTAGCTGCCCGGTCGAATTCGCAAAGGGTTCGGACTAGGTCCAGCGAATGCGGGGATGTGAACCACCCCTGATCCTTATCCTGCAACTAAGCTTTGGACACGAGACTGGATTCAAGAACTTTGGAGGACTTATGCGCTGGACACCGGGTGGGGACAGTAGCGATGTTGAGGACCGCCGCGACGATAGTGGTGGCGGAGGATTCCAGTTGGGCGGCATGCACCTCGGCATCGGTGGCATCGTCATCCTTCTTCTTCTAAGCTTCATTTTTAAGCGGAGTTTCCTCACGCTGCTCAGCACCGACAACAGCAGTGCTCCCACGGCAGTGTCTCAAAACACCGCTGAGGACAAAGCCGAGCGGCCCATGGTCGAGTTCGTAACCTTCGTTCTCAACGACACTCAAAGTACGTGGGAGAAGGAGCTCCCTTCAGAAGAAGGAGTTCAGTATCATCACGCCAAGTTGGTGCTTTTTCGAGAATCGATCGATTCCGCATGTGGCATGGCGCAGTCCGCGAGCGGTCCATTTTATTGCCCCGACGACGAAAAGGTTTATCTGGACTTGTCGTTCTTCGACGAGCTAAAGCAGCGTTTCGGAGCCCCCGGTGAGTTTGCTGAGGCCTACGTCATTGCGCACGAAGTGGGACACCACGTGCAAAAACTTCTCGGCATCGAGGGCAAGGTCAGAGCCGAACGGGAGCGCAACCCAGGTTCGGCAAATGAGCTTTCGGTACGCCTGGAGTTGCAAGCCGATTGCTTCGCCGGCGTGTGGGGACACACAACCGATCAACGGCACCTACTGGATCCGGGCGAAGTGAATGAAGGACTAAAAGCCGCATCGGCCGTTGGCGATGATCGCCTCCAGCGCATGTCCACCGGACACGTCAATCCGGAGACTTTCACCCACGGGACATCGGCGCAGCGCACAGAGTGGTTCCAACGTGGCTTTACCGGCGGAACAATTGCATCTTGCAACACCTTCAACTAGCGTTTTGCGTTTCTCATTTCCATCGCTCGTTCGCGTTCCTTGCGAAAATGGGTGGGAAGCAGGCCCGCTTGAAGTGAATCGAACAAAGTGAAGCGCCATCGAGGCAACCTGGTTATGAAGAGTTCGCGAAAAGTTCTATCTCTGCTCATTGTCATTTGTACTTCCATCTTTTCACTCGCTCGTGCACACCGCCAGCGGCAAAGCGGCCAACCAGGAAACTTCGATTTTTACGTGCTGACCCTCTCATGGTCTCCGGAGTTCTGCCACGATCACAGCTACAGCGCCGAATGTCAGAGTGGCCACCACGGTTTTATTGTGCACGGGCTGTGGCCACAGTTCACCGACGGATATCCTGAAAACTGTTCCAACGTGCCCGGGCCCACCAATCCATCCGCGATGCTCGACATAATGCCGGATGAGAAACTCATCCAACACGAGTGGACAACGCACGGAACCTGCAGCGGCTTGATTGCTGATGAATACTTCAAACTCTTAAGGCAGGCATTTACGTCGATCAAAATACCGACGCAGCTAGCCGCTCCCTCGGAAGGGTTTTCGATTACGCCGGGTGAGCTAAAGGAGAAATTTCTAGAGGTGAATCCAAGGCTTAGCCGCGATAGCATCGCCGTGAGTTGCGGCAACAACTACCTCACGGGGGTGTACTTCTGCCAGACGAAGGATTTGCAACCAACCAGTTGCGGAACCATACGGGATTGTCGGGCGAACACAATCAAAGTAACGCCTCTACGTTGATTTTTGCACGCCGCCTAGGTGTAGATGACCTTCCGCTCGCCCTTCACGATTCTACCCACGGTAAACGCCTTCTCGCCCGCTCGCTCAATGACAGTTTGAGCTTTCTTGAATTTAGCCGACGGAACTACCAGCAGCATTCCCAATCCCATGTTGAAGGTTTTCAACATTTCGTCCTGCGCCACATTCCCAAGCTTTTGCAGATGCTCGAAGATCGGTGGCACCGGCCACGAACCCATTTCGATGATGGCCGCCATCCCGCGAGGAAGCATTCGCGGAAGATTATCCGTGATCCCGCCGCCGGTAATATGGGCCATTGCGGTTACGCAGTCACCATCCACTAGTCTCTTAACCGAAGGCCAATAGCTCTTATGCGTGCGCATCAACTCGTTGCCTACTTTGCCCTTCAACTCATTAACGTATGACTCGGGCGTATATCCACCAATCTCGAACAGAAGCTTTCGCGCCAGCGAGTACCCGTTGGTATGAAGGCCGTTCGAAGCCAGGCCCAGAATCACATCCCCAACTTCCACGTTCTTGCCGTTAATAATTTTTTCGCGCTCAACCACCCCGACAATAAAACCCGCAAGATCATACTCCCCTTCAGGATAGAATCCCGGCATCTCGGCGGTTTCTCCGCCAATCAGGGCACAGCCATTGTGCTTGCAGGCCTCGGCCAATCCCTCGATGACCTTTTCAGCCACCTCCGGTTCCAGCCTGCCGGTGGCAAGATAGTCCATGAAGAAAAGCGGCGTCGCGCCTTGCACGACGATGTCATTGACGCAATGATTGACCAGATCGGCGCCAATCGTGTGGTGCACCTTCATCTCAAAGGCGACCTTCAGCTTTGTGCCGACGCCGTCCACGCTTGAGACGAGTACTGGATTCACATACTTCTGCTTATCAATCGCAAACAACGCGCCAAAACCGCCAATTTCACTCAGCACGCCGCGATTGAAAGTCTTATGAGCTAAATATTTGATTCGCTTCTTGGTGCGATTGGCACGGTCGATATCGACGCCAGCATCGGCGTAGGTGATGGTAGCGGCGGTATTCGAGGAATTATCGGTCACCAGTGCTGATTTCCGTCTGCTTAGTTGTGGGAGACCGCTGGATTTCGTTTCCGCAGAACCTTTGAGTGCGGCTCATTGTAGCACGTCCCAAACCGCCTCCGTAAAGTCGGAGAGCACTGTCAAGAGATCCCTTTCCTCAGAAGGTCTTCGACGTCGCCCAGTTTTTCTCCGAGCAGGTTCAGCTTATGTGCCAAGCCTTGGATCTCAGACTCGGCGCGCCTATTTACGTCGTAGTCGAGTTCGCCTCGTAGTCGATCCTTCGTATCCTGGCGGTTCTGGCTCATCATGATCACGGGCGCCTGAATAGCGGCCAGCATGGAGAGAAACAGGTTCAGAAGGATAAATGGATACGGGTCCCAAGCCGAGCCGCGCAGCAACGAATTAATCGTTGTATATACGCTCAACACAACCGCAAATGAAATTATGAATCTCCACGATCCGCCAAACCGTGCGACGGAGTCCGCAAGGCGATCGCCGAATGTGGCCTTCTCCTCGATCAACTCGTTTGGATTGCGCATGGCGCGAATACGAACCAGTTTTTGGGAAGCATGAAACTGACGTCCCAGAACTGTAAGCATGTCCATTCCCGCGTGCGGTTTCTGCTGCAAAAGAGTCGCGATGTCTTCTCTGTCCACTTCAACGCACACTGTTTCTTCGACCGCAACCGCATTCGTTTGGTGGGTCGTCTGATCCAGCATGGATGCAAACCCGAAGAACTCACCGGCGGATGGCTCATCGACCAATACTTCCTGGTGGTCTTCGTCGACAGTCGTAATCCGCACTGCGCCCGTCACCAGGACGTAAGCTCGTCCGCCGGGATCTCCAATTTTGTAAATACGCTGACGTGGTGCGAACGTTTTAAGCTCAACTTGTTGAGCCAACACTGCTGCTTCGTCATCGTCGAGCAACGAAAACAGTGGAACTTTTTTCAATACTTCTGGATTGCAGCCCATCGGTGACCTCGCGGTTTTGGAGGATTCATTTGCAGAATCGGTAGCATTTCACAGATTAGCGTCGTTCAGCTAGCCCGTCTGGCGCTGGCGCCCTCGCCCGCGAAGAGTTGGCACTACGTCGCAAGGTTGCGAACACTGAAAGGAAAATCACACCGTACGGGAAATTAGTATGAGAGCATGCCATTACTATTAGAGCTATGACATCGACCGCTAATTCTCACATCGACCTTCAAGCCATATCCAAACAAGTGATGACCCAGTACGGCTTCGAGCCTGACTTTCCTCCTGCAATCGCTCAGCAACTCGCCCAACTGAAAGCGAATCCGCCGAAAGGCGTGCCGGGCCCAGATGTCCGAGACGTCCGCAGTCTTCTGTGGTCTTCCATCGATAACGACACCTCCCGCGATCTCGACCAGATCGAATACGCAGAGCGTACGCCCGACGGAAAAATCAAAGTTCTGATCGGCATCGCCGACGTTGACGCCTTCGTCCCCAAGGACTCCCCTATCGACAAGCATGCCGCCAGCGAGACAACCTCCGTCTACACCGGAGTTCGAATTTTCCCGATGTTGCCCGAGGCACTTTCCACAGGCGCAACATCGCTTCTCGAGAATGCTGACAAGCTCGCCGTGGTCACCGAATACGTCGTCGATCCAGACGGAAGCGTCAATTCGCCTAACGTATATCGAGCCGTCGTCCGCAACAAAGCGCAGCTCGCATATCCCTCCGTCGGCGCATGGCTCGAAGGAACTGCGGCAGCTCCGCCAAAAGTTGCATCATCTCCCGAACTTCAAGCGCAACTGAAATTGCAGGACGAAGCCGCGCAAGCCTTGCGCAAGCTGCGCTATGAGCAAGGCGCTCTGGACATAGATACTCAGGAAACGCGCGCGGTAGTGTCTGCCAACCAGGTTGTAGACATTGAGACTCAAAATAAGAATCGCGCCACCGAGCTGATTGAAGACTTCATGATCGCCGCCAACGGCGTGATCGCTCGCCTGCTCCAAAAAGTTTCGTCGCTACGGCGCATCGTCAAGACTCCCGAACGCTGGGACCGCATCGTGCAACTCGCGGCTGGGCTGGGAGGAAAATTGCCAGCGGATCCCGACTCCAAAGCGCTGAATGATTTTCTGGTGAAGAGATGCACCGTCGATCCCGACCACTTCGCCGATCTATCGCTCGCAGTCATCAAGTTGATCGGCCCCGGCGAATATGTTGTCGAGCGTCCGGGAGAGCCAGCCCAAGGCCACTTTGGCTTGGCGGTTCAGGACTACACTCACTCCACCGCTCCCAATCGCCGTTTCGCCGACCTAGTGACCCAACGACTCGTGAAATCGGTGATTGCTAACCGACCTTCTCCTTATTCTGACTCCGAACTTGAAGCCATTGCCAAAAACTGCACCCAGAAAGGTGATGCCGAGCGCAAAGTCGAGCGCCAGATGTCAAAACGCATGGCCGCCATAGCAATGAGCCGCCGCATCGGAGACACGTTCGACGCGATCGTCACGGGAGTGACCCCAAAAGGCACCTTCGTCCGAGTAATGCAGCCGCACATAGAAGGCTTGCTAGCCCAAGGCGACACGGGTTTGGACGTGGGGGACAAATTAAAAGTGAAGCTGATAAGAACTGACCCTCAACACGGCTTTATCGATTTTGCCCGAATATAAGTGGCTTGGATAAAGCTGACAAGAAGCCGCGCCACAAAGCCAAAAGTTGCCAGAATTGAAGAAAGATGGAAAGCAAGTCCAGGAAAACTCGACCCTTTGACCTCAGTTGTCCATGTTTTGCCGCGCCCGTCGAAAGGCAATGTCACTGACGTGGACTCCACCCTGGAATGGGCGCGCAATGTCTGCCACCGCAACCAATACCAGGGCGAGAAGTAACGAAAAAGCAAACACCTGAAGCGCGTGCAGATTCGTGTTGGCCGACCCAAACATAGACGCGGAAGCGATCGTCACCACGCCTCCGACGATGAGCACGAGCCATAGCACCACCGGAAGCCGGAATGCGTTTTGGAGCACCCGAATTCGACGATGTTCGGTAAGCGCGCTCAATTCAGAAATCGAGTGGTCCTCGGCGATGATTTCCGTTGGCGACGCGGTTTTTACCGACATCAGCGTTCTCCAAATATCTTGATTTACTTTGTTGCTGGCTTCCGGCGTGCGATCGGCTGCCATCTCTGGCCAGTCTTGATTGATTACAGTCTCGGCATAGGAACGGGCTAGAAGCTCCATTTGTCCTCTCTGTGGCTCGGGCAGGCCTTCGGCGAGGCGGTACACGTTGCCCAACGCACTGGCCTCATTGTCCACATTCAGGTTCGCAGCCCCGAAATCGGTCCATACCGTGTACAACATGAAGCCAAGAATGACCGCATAGG
>Ga0073928_10008658_pt1 | contig 12687 bp, 6 predicted proteins | sample PaiPotPPA55metaG_FD_76969 | JGI IMG/M metagenome (GOLD analysis project Ga0073928, IMG submission 76969) | Iron sulfur acid spring bacterial and archeal communities from Banff, Canada, to study Microbial Dark Matter (Phase II) - Paint Pots PPA... ...
AGGGTGAGTAAGACCGCTGCGGCCAAAAATGCCGCGAGCTTTGGAAAGGATTTCAGACTGCGAAGACTCATTTTGCTTCTCCTAAAAGGTTGCTGATTACAAGGTTCTTGAGCGGGGCCCGATCTGGCACGTTTGGTGGTGAAACAGCCCCAAAGTGGAGTAGCGAACCACTTCCGGCTCGGCCTATACTCGGGCAGGTCGTCCGGCACGGCAACAGGTGTTACCCGACACAACCGGACACTTCCCGACAATGTCAGCAACTAGCCCAACCCCCGGAGGCAAACGCCTGGATTCGTGGAAAGAGATTGCGGCTTTCTTTGGCCGCGACGAGCGGACCGTCAGCCGTTGGGAGAAGGATCAGGGCTTGCCCGTTCACCGCTTGCCGGGGACGAAGGGGAGGGTCTACGCCTATGCCAACGAACTCACGGCGTGGGCAGCGGCACCCAAGAATGCGGACGCCGAGTTGACAGGAGAAACCTCCGCCATTGGGTCGGAGGTAGGTGCCTCAGGTCTGACCGTTATTTCGAGGCGGCGAGACGCCGTTAATTCGCCCCCGGTCGAGGCGCCTCCGGCAGTCGAAGCAAGAGCCAGTTCCGGCACGAACCATACCAAAACGAATCGCAGTAGAATGCTTCGGCTGCTGGCCGTCGCCGGTCTGGGCGTAGGGGCGCTGGCGCTGGTCCTCATTCCTCCAAGGGTGAACCGCAATCCCAAGAGCACTGGACATGAGAGTGTTACGCCGCGGCACGCTTCGTCCGGCAGCGCGGTCCTGGCTTCAACTCCGTCACATGATCCTGAGGCCGAACAGCTTTATCTCAAGGGCAGGTACTACTGGAACAAGCGAACTCCCGACGACTTGAACAAGGCTCTCGACTATTTCATGCAGGCGGTGGTTCACGACCCTAACTACGCGCAGGCTTACGTGGGACTGGCGGATTGTTACAACCTGATGCGCGAGTACACGCTGATGCCGTCGAGCGAGGCTTATCCGCGGGCGCTGGCAGCGGCGAAGAAAGCGGTGGAGTTAGACGAACAGTCCTCCGAAGCCCACGCATCGCTGGCCTTCGTAGCGTTTTTCGGGATGTGGGATGTCGCGACCGGGGAGCGGGAGTTTCGCCGCGCGATCGATCTCAATCCCAACAACGGGGCGGCGCATCACTGGTACGCCAATGCACTGATGGCCCAGCACCGGATGCCGGAGGCGCTGACGGAGATTGACCGGGGGCAGGCGCTCGATCCTGCGTCGACATCGATCCTGGCGGATAAGGGAAACATTCTGCTCGCGGCCGGCCGGTCGGACGAGGCGCTCAGCTTGCTGCAACAGATGGAGAGCAGGGAGCCGGCTTTCCGCTCCACGCACAGCTACCTGAAAAGCGTCTACCTGAACAAGCAGGACTATCCCGGCTACCTCGCCGAGTCGCGGACGGACGCCCTGCTCATGCATGACAATAATGCACTCTCCATCGCAACCGCGGCGGAGAATGGCTTCCTGAAGGGTGGAGCTCGCGGTCTATTCGAAGCGACGCTGCAGGTTCAGAAAAAGCTCTACGCCCAGCACTCGCTTCCGCCGATCGAACTCGCGAAGACCTTCGCCATGCTGGGAAATAATGACGAAGCGCTACGCTACCTGAAGGCGGCCTACGACGAACGGGACGGCGCGCTGATGTTTGTGGAAATCTACTCGCAATTCGCGAGCCTGCACGACGATCCCGCATACCGCGATCTGCTAGCCCGGATGAATCTGTCGGGGCAGAGCACGCCGTAGGCCGGATTGTCAGCGATTGAAAATCTCCCCCAACCACCAGGCCGGGCCGGTCGGCACAAATTTCCTCAGTGTGGTTTTTGGGTGAACCAATCGCGATGGTTGATGAAATAAGTCGCGGGTGTCGAAAAAGTTACTGAGACTAGCAGGTGGAATTCAGCAGAAGCACGTTAGAAGGAAGCGATCACTGCATTCAACAATACGATGGTGCGGATTCGCGGGAATTTTGTGGGGAATTTTGAATATTCGGGACTCAACGATCCGGCATGTCGTGGGCACCCCACTCTGAACAGATGGAATACCCCATGCGTGAGCACGTCCCGCCGACATTTCGGCCCTTTGGCCGTGAAGAAAGGCTCGCCACACTCGATTCCGTCTGACCCTGGTCCATACACGCATGCGTTGAAGCCAGCTGGCACTCGGACGAAGATGTCATTCTGCAGCAGCAGATTTTTCCGCATTAGCCCCGTTGCGGTGCTGAGGTTCCACACAACCTTCGTCACCCACATCTTGTACTCGGTCGGAGGCAGGCTGGCATTGAAGTCCGGCAAGTTTAGCCACTTTGAGACAGCCTTCATCCATCGTTTTTGATCGTTGTTCAGCACTGGTGTATGCGAGAAGATCCGCGTGCTGGTGGGTTCAGTTGACTTCTGAGCAGCGCCGAGGACAGATCTCCCAGATTCCGAATCGTCGTGGTCAGAGTATCGCGGCTGGTGCGGAATGAATCCACCATCTTCGCCTTGTCGGCGGAGTTCGTGATTGTGACCGGGAGCCTTTGGCAGTACTCGCTCCCGTCCGGCAGTTTGGCAAGCAGGGCCGTCGAGCCTACCTCCACGGCGTCTACCCAGAATTCCCGAACGTTCGGATCGAGAGGGTTATGGTCCCGTGTTTCCTTGTGTTCGGCGACTCGCAACTTCGAAGAGTCTGCCGCCACGACGTTCAAACCCTCGCCCTTCGGTCCTCCGCCGTACAGGGCGATCGACCTCCGATTGTCCAAAGGCAGCGTCAGAGTATACGCGCTCTCGTTGAACCCGGAGCCGCCCACTCCACTCGCCTTTTGGAAGTTCGCCATATTTTCCGGTCCTCGTTACTTGAGGTCAAGAATCGTGCGGCAATAGTACGTCCAAAACGCCAAGGGGGCCAAAAGAACTAGGAATGAATTCTCTATGACCGCGAATGACCGCGTCGACTTTCCTACTATTAATCTCTGCATAAAAAATGCAATGGTCTAGCGCAAGAAAGAGGGCAGTCCGGATTGCAACTTGAGCGGGCAACCCAGGAAGCGGGAATCGGTCAGACACTCACGCGGACAATTGTCGTATCGCTTTGGTAAGAAGGATTCAAGTAACAACTCCAAATCAACCTCTCAACCACGCGCCACCAACCGGAAGAAAAACCTGCGACGAGTTCCGCCTTCAGCGAAAGCTGCTCACCAAGACTGGCTGAAAGTCATGAACGTGGCACCTCATTTGGAGTCGCACCCTCCAAGGCTTCGCCGGTTTGACGACAAGACAGCCTCGCGCTCGCGTCCTCCTGGATGTCTTCAATCGCGCGACTTATCATCCAGGACTTTCATCGGTCCCATCGAAACATTGGCTTTGACAACTTAGAAACTAATCGTTGAGGATGCACAACACTAGTTAAGTTCTCTGCGTCCCCGTCGACGCTAGTCCGGACTTTGCAGTTCCGGCGCAGTGGGTACCCCTAAGAGATATGCAGGCGAAGCAGCGCTGTCAAATGCGCCGACGCGTGCGTGTGTCTCGGGGGGAGGGGGCTCGCAAGTCAGTCTGAGCCTCCAGATTCCAGGAGGCGGTTATGAGTTGCGTGCTTACGGTCAAGTACATCGGATTGAAGTTATCGGGCGCTTCCGTTAGAGCGGGTCGCCTCTCCCTCCTACTTCTTCTGCTGGCGACTTTCGCGACGACAGGCCACGCACAGACTGCAACTACATCGGTTCGCGGCGATGTTACGGACCCCACGGGGGCAGTGGTGTCGAACGTTGATGTCACCATCAATGACCCCTCCATCGGATTTGTGCAGACTCACCAGACCGATGACAAAGGTGCATACAGCTTCCAACAGATCCCCCCTGGGGGCTATCTGATCAAGATCCATGCACCGGGTTTCAACGAACAAACACAAAAAGTTGTGCTGCTCGTGAATCAACCGGCGACCCTCAATATCACGCTGAAGGTCGGCAGCAGCACCACCACGGTCGATGTAGTGTCCGACACTTCCGCGCTGAACGCGGTCGACGCGACCATTGGAACGCCGTTTAACCAGATCCAAATTCAAAGCCTGCCGTTCCAGGGGAACAACGTCTTTTCTCTGCTGTCGCTGCAGGCGGGCGTGCTGTCGCTGGGAGATCAATCATCGACAGACATGGATTCCGACAGTCGTGCCGGCGCGGTCAACGGAGCGCGTTCGGACCAGAGCAACTTAACGCTCGACGGCATCGACAACAACACGCAGACTCGGGGGTACGCATTCTCCGGGGTTCTGCGCCCGACGCGCGATTCGGTCGACGAGTTCCGGGTCGTAACCAGTAGCGCGAATGCCGACTCCGGCCGCTCCTCCGGCGCGCAAGTTTCGGTCGTCACGCGCAGCGGCACCAACCGGATTCACGGCGGCGTGTATGAGTACTACCGGCCAACCAATACCGTGGCCAATGACTGGTTCAACAAGCAGGCACAGATCGAGAACGGCGAGCCCAACGTGCCCGGCAAATATCTGCGCAACACCTTTGGAGCTTCCATCGGCGGTCCTGTGGTGAAGGACAAGCTCTTTTACTTCGCCAGTTACGAGGCCGACAAGATTGCGCAGAACCAGCAGGTCATCAACGAGGTCCCTTCGGGAACGACCGCCCGTCCTGGCTTGCGACAAGGCTACCTGACTTACGTAAATGCGCAGGGCGGAACAACAACGCTGAGTCCAGCAACGATCGCGCAGATGGATCCACATTGTTCCGGAGAGGGAACCTGTCCGCTCGGACCCGGCGTTGACTCGGCGGCGCTGCAGTATTTCGCGACGCTTCCTGAGGCAAACGGAAGCCTTCTGGGCGATGGCTACAACTTTGGCTCGTACACGTTCTCTTCGCCGGCTCCGCAGTCGAACATCACCAACATCGTGAAATTGGACTACAACGCCACCACCAGGCACCGGCTCTTCGTGCGCGGCAACCTTGAAAGTGACAACCTGACCGGCACCGTGACCTATCCCGGCGCCAGTCCCAGCACAAAGACCTACAGCAACAACAAGGGGTTCGCCGTAGGACACACTTGGATGATTTCGAATAGCCTGGTCAACAACCTGCGTTACGGATACATCCGCCAAGGATTTGCGAATCGCGGTGCGCTCAACGGAGACTATGTTGACTTCGCGAACATCAATCCGATTACGGCTACCACTCCCTCTCTCGTCGTGAACATCCCATTGCACAATCTGGTCGACGACGTGAGTTGGACCAGGAAGAACCATACGATTCAGGGTGGCTTCAACTATCGTCTGATTCATAATAACTTTCAGACGAACGCGACTGCGTTCAACAATGCGCAAGTGCAGTACTACAGTCTGGGCATGGGTTCGATCGCCAACACGGGACAGGATCTCGATGCTTCGGCTTTTCCGCAGCTGGGGATCCCGGCGATCAACGGGAGTTTTGACACCGCTTACAGCAATGCGATCGCCGCGGTGGCGGGCATTATCCCGGTGGCGACGGAGTACTTCAACTACAAGTCGTCGGGGAACAGCCTCACGTCAGTCGGAGCTGGCCTGCCCCTCACTCGGAGCTACAAGTCGAACGAGTTGGAATTCTATCTGCAGGATAGTTGGAAAGTGACGCGAAGCCTGACCCTGACGTACGGCCTGCGCTACACGAATCTGCAGACTCCCTACGAAGTGACTGGGCAGGAGGTAGCGCCGGTCATGGGTCTGGATGAGTGGTTTCACGCTCGCGCCACCGGCATGGCCCAAGGCGTTACCAACCAACCCGAGATTTCCTTTGCGGGCGCCGGACATGCAAACAACGCTCCGGGGATGTGGGCGAAGGACAAACACGACTTTGCGCCGCGCTTCGCGATTGCCTACTCACCTTCGCACATGCCGGGATTTCTCGGATCGGTTCTGGGGGATGGGGTCACCTCGATTCGCGCCGGCTTCGGCCTCTACTACGATCACTTCGGAGAAGGCATTATCAACACCTTCGACGCAAACGGCGCCTATGGACTCTCGTCGCGCGTGAACAGCCCGATCGACCTGACCACAGACCAGGCACCGCGCTTTGCTTCGGTGACTTCGGTGCCGACCCGGATCATCCCGACCGTGTCGCCGGAAACGACGTTCCCGGTCACGCCCGGAAACATCGAAGCTCTTGCGTGGGGGGTGGACAACCGGGTAAAAACACCGTATGCGGAAGCAATGGATTTTTCGATCGAGCGCCAAGTGTCCAACTCCTGGACGATCGAGGCGGCTTATGTCGGACGACTCGGAAAGAGGCTGCTGCAGAACCTCGATCTGGCCACGCCGCTCGATCTGGTTGATCCCCGGAGCGGCATGGACTACTTCAAAGCCTCGCAGATGATGTCAGCCGCGAGTCTCGCAGGAGTACCGACGGCGTCGATGGCAGCCATTCCATATTTCGAGAACATGTTCCCCAACCTGATCGGCAACGGGCTCACCGCCACCCAGAACATCTACCAGGATTTGTGGAGTTCCAGCATCGTAGGGAATGAAACGTTTCCGCTCTACAGCCTGGACACGGGCGCCTTCTACCCCGGCTCGGGATTCACACCCGGACCACTGAACCGCTACTTCGCTCCACAATATTCCTCGCTGTATGCGTGGGCTTCGGTGGGAACGAGCAGTTACCATTCGATGCAATTCGCGCTGCGCCACGCCATGACTCACGGCCTCCAGGTCCAATTCAACTACGTGTATGCCAAATCAATCGACCTCGGGTCAGACTCCGAGCGCACTGACTACAACAAGGGTCAAAGTTTTAGCAGCATCGTCAACGCCTGGAACATCAAAGGAAATCGCGGCCCCTCCGACTTCGACACCCGGCACGCGATCACTGGCAATTTCAACTACATACTGCCGTTTGGACGCGGTCGAAGCTTCTTGGCGTCTTCCAACCGGGTGTTGAATGCGGTCGTCGGAGGTTGGGATGTCGCCGGCTTGGTGCACTGGACCAGCGGACTTCCCTTTTCGGGAGTAGACGGGGCGGGATGGGGCACTGACTGGGCCACGCAGAGCTTTGCTTTGGTCTCGGGTCCGGTCTCTTCAGGAGGCCACCACATCGTTAACGGCCAACCGAACGCGTTTCCGAACCCCACAGCTGCCTTGGCCAACATCGTCGCGCCCTTTGCCGGCATTTCGGGACAAAGAAACATTTTCCGGGGCGATGGGTACTTTTCGATCGATGGCAGTGTCACGAAAGAGTTTCGAATCATTGAGGGGCAGGCACTGAAGTTTCAATGGGACGCCTTCAATACCACGAATTCGGTCCGATTCGACCCGCATAGTGTCCAGGGCAACCCGTTCAGCGCGAGCACCTTCGGCGTGTACAGCAAACAACTCGTCGACGCCAGGAGAATGCAGGTTTCATTACGATACAGCTTCTGAGCGTCTATCGTTATTCTGGCCGCACACGCGGATTCTGCGTTCATGCGGCCCTTCATCGTTGGATGACAGATGGACACCCAAGGGTCGATTGAGGTCACAGATGGCAAGAATGTCGGCGCTCGCGGCGAGTTTGGCGTTGGGTATGTTTTCCGGCGCCGCGTTGGCGCAACTCCCGCAGCCGGACGGAGGCACAGTTGAGCGGGGAGTGCTGCCAGCGCGCTGGTCCTCGCAAGGGCCGAAGTGTATGGAAATTCCCGAGTGGCAGGTGCATGAGTACAACCCGAATCTGTATATCCTGAGGCAGTCGCCCTGTACCGACTTCGAGAAGCCCTTCATTTATCTGTTCTTCGGCAAAGACAAGGCCTTGCTGATGGACACCGGATCGCGAAATGGGAATCTTGCCCCGGCTCTTCGCCGGACCGTCAAGAATTGGTTGACCCGCAACCAGCGATCCAGTATTCCGTTGATCGTCGTGCACTCGCATCCGCACGACGACCATACCGCAGGCGATGCCGAGGTGCAGGCTATGCATGACCCGGCGATGCCGGTGCAGTTTGTGCCGGCAGAATTAGAAGCGACCAAGCGCTTCTGGGGGATCGAACATTGGCCGTCCGACGTCGGGCATGTGGATTTGGGAGTGCGTGTGATCGACATGGTGCCAATTCCTGGACACAGCGACCTGAGCGTGGCATTGTATGACCGAAACACGGCGCTCCTGCTGCCTGGTGACAGTCTTTATCCGGGACGGCTGTACGTTCCTGATTTTGCCGCATTTCAAGCGAGCACCGAACGGCTGGTGAAGTTTACCGAAGGCAAGCCGGTGAGCCACATCCTGGGCAATCACATCGAACAGACGAGTACGCCATTTCTGGACTATCCGGTGGGAACGATGTACCAGCCGAACGAACATGAGTTGGCGCTATCGCGCGGCTCGCTCTTGGAACTCGAAGATGCGTTGCTGTCCATGCATGGCAGCGCGCAGCGGATGGCGCTCCGCGACTTTACGGTGTGGCCGATTGGTGCGGATTTCATGCCCCGGGAAGCGATGAAGCAATTCGAGAAGCATCAAGCCGAGGAGAGACAGAAGATGTGGGATCACTCGCAGCAGTAGAATAGCATTTCGGGTGAAGAAGCCCCGAACAGACCGATGGCTATTGGCAAAGCGATTCGCAAAAGTATGACCGTGAGCTGCTGGCTGCTTCTCGCCGCCATTGTGGCCCGCCCCGCGCCGGCAGACAAGCCGCCTCAGAAACCGGCGAAGACGGTCTACGATTACTCGGTCGTTGGATTCGACAGCAAAGAAATACCGCTTTCCACATTCAAGGGCAAAGTACTGCTCATTGTGAATCTTGCCAGCCAATCCATTTTCCGCGATCAGATCGCCTTGTTGGACGATCTCCAGAAAGCATACAAAGACAAAGGACTGGTAGTCGTCGGAGTGCCCTCGAACGATTTTGGCGCGCAAGAACCGGGCGCTGACGCGGAGATACAAAAGAGATACACCGGCGATCTGCACTTGACCTTCCCAGTATTTGCGCGCGCATCCGTCCGCGGCAAAGATCAGGCGGCTCTGTATCGCTTTCTAACCAGTGACAAAAAGGGGCCGACAGGTGGCGATGTTCACTGGAGCTACACCAAGTTCATCGTGGATCGCACCGGCAAAGTGGTTGCCCGCTTCGAACCGCATGTGGCTCCGAATTCGCCCGAACTCCTGGTGACGATCGAAGGTGTTCTTGCCGGCACCTTCAAGCCGCCCGCGCAAAAGGACGATGGAGACGACAAAAAGAAGGACCCGAGCGACCCCCGTCAGGACGAAGCCCGCTAGACCGCTCCTGCCGGCTACGGCAGTTTCGGACTCAACCGCCAGACAGCACCGTGGGCATAATCCGTAAGCCAGATTGATCCGTGCCCGACTCGGATGCTGTCTCCTCCGGCGCCGGTCCACTGCTGTACCACCACATTGGTCGCGGGATCAATTCTCGATATCGGGATCTGGAAAACCGTTGCCCACACCGATCCCTCTCCAAAGGCTATCTCTCCTCCGGTTCCCGGGATGCCGGCCGCAATCGTTGCTACCAGTTTGTTCGCCTTCGTATCGACGCGAGAGATCGTGCCGTCACCCTGGTTCAGAGTCCACACCGCGCCTCGTCCTACGGTAAGAAAACGCGGTTGTGGTCCGATGGGAATCGTAACCGCAACCTTGTTTGTCTGGGGATCAACGCGAGTCAGCAGGTTGTGCTCCGTGGAGGTGACCCAGACAGCGCCGTCGGCGAAGGCGGGCGCATAGGAACCGGAGGGCATGGTAATTTCGGCCTCCAGCTTGTTCGTTTGCGGATCGACGCGCGCGAGGACGCCCTTCTTGTCCGTCGCCATCCAGACGCTCCCGGCGCCCACGGTGATGCCTCCCTCTGAATCTGCGGGGCCCACTGGGATCTCCGCCTGAAGCTTTCCGGTTTGCAGATCCACACGGACCAGACTGTGCCCTCCGCAACTCGGCACCCATAGGCTGCCGAACCCCGCCGCAAGTCCCGAGCACGGCTTGTTGATGGTGACAACGATGCCCGCGCGATTGGTAGCCGCGTCTAATCGGACGACATGATTCAGGTTGGAACTGGTGACCCATACCGCATCGTCGGTAACGACCATCCAGTCGGGTTCTCCCTCAACCGCGAAGCTCGCCTGCAGGTGCACATCCGTCATCGATCGCTTCACCCCTGGCGTACTCACGCCAGGCCGCGGAGGTCCTGAGTTTTCCGTCTGTCCCTGTGCGAAGGCGTACACCAGGAAGGGTGTAATCAAAGCCAGACGAATGAAAGTGCCAGTGCCGCGGATGAGCATGCAAATTCATATCACACGCATTGGCATCTGCGCGTCATTTTCGTGATAAGACACAGAAAATAAAAAGCATTCGCTTCTTGAATCGGAACAAGAAAAGAAAACCTGTTGCTTCCCGCAACGTTCCTCGGATATACCTCACTATGCCTTTATGACGGAGGCGGGATCGGTGTGCGGACCATCGTCCCAGGGAACGTGGCGTAGGTTGCTGCCCCGATCTTCAAGCCTTAGTTGACATGACCAAATCAATCTTTCTGAGCTTCGGGACGCTGTTGCTGGCGTGTGCTTTGTCGCCACGGCTGGATTGTGCGCAGCTCGCCTCCAACGATAAGGTGCCCTTGACCGAGGGGCAGCAGTTCTACAAAAGCAAAATCCGCCCGCTACTCGTCCAGAACTGCTACAAGTGCCACACCGACGATCCCAACAGCCACTTCCGCGTTGATTCGCGAGCAGCGGTCCTGCAGGGAGGAAAAAGAGGTCCGGCCATTGTGCCCGGAGATCCGGAACAAAGCCTGCTCATCGAGGCCATTCGGCAGACCGGGGACCTCAAAATGCCCAAGAACGGCAGGCTCGATGAGCAACAGATAGCAGACTTAGTGGCTTGGGTGAAGATGGGAGCACCTTGGGACCCCAATGAGGCTACTGAGCCCCTGGCAATCTCCGTGAGCTCTGCCGCCGCCGCTTCTTCGGTCGGGGAAGAATTCTTCGAAAACAAGGTGCGGCCGATCTTCGCCAACGTCTGTTCCGAATGCCACGGCGACAAGGCAACATCAGGACTGCAAGTCTTTTCTCGCGAGACGCTCCTGCTGGGCGGAAAGCGAGGCCCCGCGATCGTTCCCAATGATCCGGAAAAGAGCTTGATGATTCAGGCGGTCCGTCAAACCGGCGATCTGAAAATGCCTAAAGGGGGCAAGCTGACGCCCGAGGAAGTGCAGAACCTGACCGAGTGGGTCAGAATGGGCGCTCCGTGGCCCAAGGCAAGACCCCTTCTCGCATCAGGTGCAGGCTCGTTCAAGATCTTGCCCGAAGAACGATCGTTTTGGTCGTTTCAACCGATCAAAATGCCCGCGATCCCGCCGGTGAAACAGGTGCATTGGCCGAAGACGAACATCGACCGCCTGGTGCTCGCGAAGCTGGAAGCCAGAGGAATTGCGCCCGCGCCTCCTGCAGATCGTCACACGCTGATTCGACGGGCGACATTCGATCTGACGGGGCTGCCCCCGACGCCGGAAGAGATCGATGCTTTCCAGAAGGACAAATCCCCGAATGCTTTCGCGAAGGTCGTGGACAAGCTGCTGGCCTCGCCCCGTTACGGGGAGCGCTGGGGACGGCATTGGCTTGACGTTGCGCGCTACGCAGAGGACGACGTGCGCGGTCTCGATCCAAAGGGCCGCGGTTACATGCCCTTCCGCGGCGCGTATGTGTATCGCGACTGGGTCATCAAGGCGATCAACGACGATCTTCCCTACGATAAATTCGTACGTTGGCAACTGGCCGGCGACCTCAGCGGAGAAAAAAATGTTCGGGACGCACTTCCCGGGACGGCTTTCCTCGGTGGCGGTCCGTGGCTGTGGGACCAGGCGGAGCCGGTGCAAGGCCGTGCGGACGAGCGCAACGAACGCATCGACGCAGTCTCTCGCGGCTTGCTTGGGCTCACCGTAGCCTGCGCCCGCTGCCACAACCACAAGTACGATCCGATTTCCCAGAAAGACTATTACGCACTGGCTGGTGTCTTCGCGAGCTCTACTTACAAAGAGTATCCCCTTGTGTCCGAGGTCCAGGTGGCGTCGTGGCGCGAAAAGGAACAGCGCTTCCTCGATCTTCAAGAGGAACTGGAGAGTTTTACCAAGGCCGAGACCCAACAACTCTCCAGCATCCTCGCCGCGCAAACATCGCAGTACATGGTGGCCGCGTGGCGAGTGACTGGGAAACCGAAAATCACCGTCGACGAGGCCGCTGATAAGGATCATCTCGATCCCGAGCTGCTCAATCGCTGGGTGAAATTCCTCGCTCAGCCGCCCAAGTTCTATCCTTTCCTGAAAGATTGGCAGGCCATGATCGCAGCGGGGGGGAAGGAAGAAGACGAGGCCAAAGCCCTGGCCGATGCGTTCCAGGATCTTGTCCTCCGCGTGGAAACCGCCCAGCGCGCAATCAAAGAGCAGAATGACATCATCAAGGCCAAAGCCGACGTCAAGAAGCGATCCCGCCGCGATGCGCTGCCCAACGAATTTGAGACCGACGATCAGTTCTGTCCGGGATGCAGCCTTGAGCTGAAGACGTTGCCCACCGAACAAGCGAGCTTGTGGGTAGATCTGTTCATGGAGTCGTTGAACTCGGACGACGAAAAGCCTATGCCGGGGCTATTCGAGTTCTACGATTGGGGACTGAAACGAAGACTCAATGCCGAGTGGAGAGACCACATCACCAGCCTCGAGCACCAGATCGAGGCTCTCAAAAAGTCCTTGGAG
>Ga0073928_10008659_pt1 | contig 12687 bp, 13 predicted proteins | sample PaiPotPPA55metaG_FD_76969 | JGI IMG/M metagenome (GOLD analysis project Ga0073928, IMG submission 76969) | Iron sulfur acid spring bacterial and archeal communities from Banff, Canada, to study Microbial Dark Matter (Phase II) - Paint Pots PPA... ...
CGACCGGGACCGCAAACTCCGCTACGAAGGCCACATCGACGACTCCGACGTGCACCAGATCCACCACCGCGACGCCCGCAACGCGATCGACGCCCTGCTGGCCGACAAGCCCGTCCCCGTCGAACGAACGCGCGTCTTCGGCTGCTCCACCAAATGGATAGACAAGACCGACACCGCCCGACAGTCAGTTGAAAAGTGGAACCAGGAGCCGGTCACGCTGAACACGATCGACGCCAATGGCGTCAAGGAGCTGTCGAAAAACGACACGAAAAACCTTCGGCTCATCAACGTCTGGGCTACCTGGTGCGGCCCGTGCGTGGCCGAACTTCCCGAATTGGTCAACCTCAACCGGATGTACCGCGGCCGCAACTTCGAGTTCGTCACCATCAGTGCCGACGATCCGGACAAGAAAGAGCAGGCGTTCAAGTTCCTCAAGGAGAAGCACGTGGCCGCGACAAACTACCTGTTCAACTCCGATGATAAGGACGCCCTGGCGGACGCCTTGGACAAACAATGGCAAGGCCCACTGCCGCACACCGTCCTGGTCGCCCCCGGGGGGAAGGTGATCTACCGTCACACCGGCGCTCTGGACATGCTCGAGTTGAAGCAAGCGATCGTGGGTTATCTGGGACGGACGTACTGACCGTGACGCGGCTCACCCGATCTGTGCCAGTTCCAGCGTCTGGCCGAGTTGCTGCGCAAGTGCCTTTCGCAAATGCCGGTGCGCCGGCTTCAGAAGGCGGGCGTCGTCGGCCAGCAGGGCGGTGGCGTCGTCCTTGGCCTGCTGGAGCAGGGCCATTTCGTTGGTGACGTCGGCGAGCTTGAACTCCGGCAAGCCATGCTGCCGGGTGCCGAAGAACTCGCCGGGGCCGCGAAGCTGAAGGTCCATCTCGGCGATCTCGAACCCGTTGGTGGTACGGGTCATCGCCCGCAGCCGGGACTCGGTGGCTTCATTGCCGCCGTCGGACAGGAGGATGCAGTGAGAACCTTCGCTTCCTCGCCCCACGCGACCGCGAAGTTGGTGCAACTGCGACAGCCCGAACCGCTCGGCGTTGTCGATCAGGATTACCGTCGCATTGGGCACGTCGATGCCGACCTCAATCACCGTTGTTGTCACCAGCACGTCGGTATGGCCGTCGCGAAATGAGGTCATCGCCGCGTGCTTCTGCTCGGTTTTCATCTGCCCGTGCAGCACTGCAAGCCGCAGGCCCTCGAGGGGACCGCCGGCCAGTCGCTCGCTTTCTTTCAGCACGCTCTTGGCTTCGCCCAGCCCGTCATCGTCGATCTGCGGGAGGACGACGTACGCCTGGCGGCCCGCTTCGACCTGCCGGCGGATGAAGTCATACGCCTGCGAAGCGTGCGCTGAGCGGAGCCATCGCGTCTTGATCGGCTGACGCCCCGGCGGAAGCTGGTCGATCACGCTCACGTCAAAGTCCGCGAAATACGAAAGCGCCAGCGTCCGAGGAATCGGCGTGGCGGTCATCACCAGGTAGTGCGGCGACAGGCCCTTGCTTTTGAGCACCGCCCGCTGCCGCACGCCCAGCTTGTGCTGCTCGTCGACGACCACCAGCCCGAGGTTGGCAAACTCGACATCGTCCTGGATCAGCGCCTGCGTGCCGACCGCGATGTGCACCTTCCCCTCCCCCAGGTGTTTGAGGCTGGATGCGCGTCCCTGCCGCTTCGTGCGGTGCGTGAACAGCTCAATCGATACGCTGGAGTCGCGCAGGAGATTTCCGAGCGTCAGGTAATGTTGCTCGGCCAGCACTTCCGTGGGCGCCAGCAGCGCCGACTGAAGCTTGTTGGCGACGCCGACGAGCATCGCATAGACGGCGACGACCGTCTTGCCGCTCCCCACGTCCCCCTGAAGCAGCCGATTCATCGGCCGGCCGTTTTGCAGGTCACGGGCGATCTCCCAGATGGCGTTCTGCTGGGCCGCGGTGAGCGGAAACGGGAATCGCCGGCGGATGCGGTCGTCCAGCAGCTTATCGAGCCGCATGAGCGGCGCGGACAGGCGGCCGTCGCGCAGGCGCTTGCTGATCCCCAGGCCGAGCTGCATCAGCATCAACTCGTCGTAGATGATCCGCCGGCGGGCCCTCATCGCCTCGCCGAGGTCGCTCGGGCAGTGGATCGCGCGGTATGCCTCCCGCCGTCCGATCAGCCCGCGCTTGCGAAGCAGCGGCTTGTCGAACCACTCCTCGATCTCCGGGAGCATGGCCGGCAAGTGCTCGCGCACGATCCGCTCGATGGTTTCCGAAGGCAGTCTCAAGGTGGCCGGATAGATCGCGCGGAACTTGGCTTCCGTGATCCGCTCCGTCGTCGCATCGACGGCTTCCCAATGCGGGTTGACCATCTGGGGAAACTGGCGGAAGAATCCGACCTTTCCCTGCACGCGGATGGTCATCCCGGGATGAATTCGCGAACGCAGGTACCCGCCGTGGAACCAGGTGAGGCTGAGTTTGCGCGTCCCGTCGTCGAGCGTCGCCTCGAACCGCGGCCGCGGGCGAGAGGGGATGTAATCCACGGCGCAGACGGTGCCGCGGGTAGTCTGGATCGGGCCGTCTGTCAGTTGGGCGATGGACAGTTCAGCGGACTCGTATTGATAATCGCGCGGGAAATACTCGACCAGATCGCCCAGAACGTTGACGCCCAGCGCCTTAAACGCTTTTGCCCGCGTTGGACCGACGCCGGAGAGAGATTCGATGGGGTGCTGCCAGGCTGGGAGAACGGGGGTGGCGGGCTGAGTCATGAGAGGGTGGTGCGGAATGATGAAACTCGAATGACGAACCTCGAAGGACGAATCAAATCCGAAACTCGAATGACGAAACCGAGGGCGCCGGCACTTGATCGGGGCGCCAGTGTTTCGTCATTCGTCATTTGAACATTCGTCCCCGAGGGATCGGGACTTCGCTGCGCTCAGCATTGATTCGTCATTCGAGTTTCGTCATTCGAGTTTCAGCACTCTTCCCACCCTTCCTTGCCAATGAGCTTGACGAATCGGCAGGGGCAGACGTCGGTGGTCTGGAGGGTGTTGCTGCGTCGGCGCACCTCGACCAGCATCTGATCGTCCTCCGGCCCCGTGGGCAGGACGGCCAGCCCGCCGTCTTTGAGCTGCGCCAGCAGTAGTTCCCGCGGTACCTCCGGGGCGCCGGCGGTGATCAGCAGGCGGTCGAACGGCGCCTCCTCCGGCCAACCCAGCGTGCCGTCGCCATAGCGGAAGTGGGCATTGCGGATTCCCAATTCCATCAGCCGCTCAAACGCCTCGTCGAGCAGCGGCTTGACGCGCTCGATCGTATAGACTTGCCCGGCCAACCGCGCCAGGATCGCGGTCTGGTAGCCGCTGCCGGTGCCGAGTTCGAGCACTTTGTGCTCCGGGCGCAGATCGAGGCGGTGGGTCATCAGCGCGACCATGTAGGGCTGGCTGATCATCTGTCCGTGGCCGATCGGCGCCGCTCGGTCCGCGTAAGCCTCGTTCTGCGTTTCGCGGAGGAAGAATTTCTCGCGCGGCACGCTCCGCAGCGCGTTGAGCAGACGCTCGTCGCGGATGCCGCGCTCGACCACCTGCTGCCGGATCATCCGCTCCATCGGACTCAGTTCGGTCAACTGCTTCATTCGTCAAGATTGTACGTCAAACGACGTGGGAAAGCGCCACGCTCGCCTCGCAGACCTCCCTCCGCCCGCCACGCAACGGGTTTGCCTTTTGCCTAAGATATGGGTATGGCCAAGCAACCCTCGCCCGCCCGGCGGGCGGAGTACGACATCATCGAGCCGATCGGCAAACGCGTGGTCATCCGCAAAGACGACAACAAGCGGCAAACCCGCAGTGGCATTGTCCTCCCCGATACCCATGAGATCCCGGTCATCACCGGCCGCGTCATCGCGGTCGGCAAAGCGATCGAGAACGACGAGGACCAGACCATCCGCCAATACGACAAGGTCCTGTTCGACCCGCGGGAGGCCATCCCCGTCGAGCTGGAGCATGACAACCGCCTGTTTGTCGTTTCGATCGACCGGGTGTTGGCGATTTTCCGCCGCTCCGATTCGGGGAAGGCCGCCGCCGCGAAAAACGCCGATGATGTCGATGTTGATAGGGAGGCCGATGACAGCGCGGATGGGGACGAGAACGACCACGCCTGACGCCTCGTAAGACACCTGGACAAATCAAATGCTCAAGCGAATTGCCTTGATCGGTCATTGCGGTCCCGACAGCAGCTATCTTCGGATGGCGGTGAGTCGGGCCGCGCGCGACACAACGGTCGTCGCGATTGATAGCGAAGAGGAACTTCAGCAGGCGATCGACGACGGCGTCGACCTGCTGCTGATCAACCGGAAGCTGGATTACGGGTTCGATGAGTCGGAGGGCGTTGCCGTCATCCGCAGATTGCGGGCCGAACACCCCGAGCTGAGAATGATGCTGGTGAGCAACTATCCCGAGGCGCAGGCGGCGGCGCTGGCCGCCGGCGCGCTGCCCGGCTTCGGGAAGCGCGACATCGGCTCGCCCCGCGCGACGGAACTGATTCGCGATGCCTTGTCTGACGCACAAGTGCGAAACCCGCGATGACTTCGCGCCTTCGTGCCTTCGCGGTAAGCTAAAGGCAACGCGTACGACACTGCCGCTGCAGAACATCTGTAATCCCCTTGACTCGAACTCTTTCCATCTCCGTGCGCTCCGCGTCCTTTGCGCCCTCTGTGTTCGCGTTTCCGCCGGACGAGGCGGGGAGTCGCGCACACTGATTTAGATTGCCGAAGCGTCCTGGACTATGCGTGCGACGTCACGCCCACTTGCCGGCGATACTCCAGCACCGGACAGGTGGAGCACCTGGGCAGCTTTCCCCGGCCTATCAAAGGAGGATGCCGGCTTGTCGCCGATTCACGTGGTCGGTTCGTGCACGTTTTGCGCGGGGGGTTGGCTCTTACCGCGATCATGGCTAAGCTTCCCTTGAACAACCCAGAGGAGGACTCATGAAACATCGCGAGATATGGATTGCCGCCGGGGCGGTGGCGGTGTGTGGGGCGTCGTTGCTGGCCAAGCCCGAGTATCCGCCGGATGTGGTGAAGGAGCCGACGCAGTCGCCGGCCAAGGCCCACGACAATCAGCCCGCCGGCCCGCTGGACTTTGTTGTCAAAACAATCGACGGCAAACAGCAGGACCTGTCCGAGTACAAGGGGAAGGTGGTCATGATCGTCAACGTGGCCAGCAAGTGCGGTTACACGCCGCAGTACGAACAGCTCGAGGCGATCTACAAAAAGTACGCCGACCGCGGGTTCGTCATCCTCGGCTTCCCCGCCAACAACTTCGGCCACCAGGAGCCGGGCAGCGACGCAGAGATCAAGACCTTTTGCTCGAGCAAGTATGACGTCACGTTCCCCATGATGTCGAAGATCAGCGTGCTGGGTGAGGACAAGGCGCCGCTGTACAGGTTTCTCACCGAGAGACCGACGGCCGGCGACTTTGCCGGCGAGATCGGGTGGAACTTCACCAAGTTCCTGGTCGACCGCAACGGCAATCTGATCGCCCGCTACAGCAGCAAGGTCAAGCCGGATGACCAAAAGGTCACCGACGAGATCGAGAAGGCAGTGGACGCCAAACCCGCCGAGCAGAAGTAGGGCAGTTGCCCGAGCAATGCAAGCGGCTGTTCCTGCCCGGCGGCGGGTGGCGGCCGTCCGTCTACCGGCGGATTACCACTCGTCTCTGTCCGAGCAGCGGGAATGACGTCCGCCACAGCGACGGCATCTGCACCGAGTGCGGATCGCCGGCGCCGGTGGCGTCGCGCCGAACCCTTCCGACGCGCGTCCCGCCGTCCCCGGCTCCGCAGAAACCGCCGCACCACGGACCGCCGCCACCGGCCGCCTCGGCGCGCTGGGGACGATGGAGTGCGTGATGGCTCGGCCTGATGCGGCTACCGTCGCCTCCTGCTTCCGTTTCCAGGCAACGTCTCGAGGGCGGAGATATGAAGGAGTGAAACGAACGCCGCTCGTTCGGGCAGTCGCGCCTTCCCGCCCAACCCGACGTACAGGCCGTTGCGGATCGGCCAAGCCATCTCCGGATGGCGCACCTCATAGCTCTCGCCGCTGCTGGTCACGATCCGGAACGGCTCAAACGGCCGCCGCCTTAGCAGTTCAAGCACGTTGTCGAGCGTCATGCCGGGATCGTAAGTGCCATGAATGGAGCCGGCAACGTGCCCGCTTCGCCGGGAGGCAAAAACCATCACCCTCTACATTATAGGGCAAGTGGGAACATTTTTGAGACGGAACCTCGGCGTGACAAGGACTTACATCTGTTGTGCGCCTTTGCACGGCCGACGGCAGGCGCCGACCTCTCTCGTGACCATCGAGCGTTGCGGCACTTACGCGCGCTGATACGGGACGGGCATTACGGGCGACGGCGGAGGCGGCCGGACCATGACGAGGCAATTCCTATATGTCCAACGACTAGGGGACACGGCGTACACTGACAGTAATCGTTGCCCGCGTTCTTTGACTCGCCAAGTCGTTGCCAACCGGAAGATTCAGAAGGAGGCTCGCATGTCAGCCAACTCCAGTTTAGTTGTCTTGGCACTCTTCTGCCTTGCCCCTCTCGCCGCGGCGGATGTGCTTTACGTCAGCAACCGAGGTGACGGCACCGTCCGCCGGATCAGCCCGGACGGCAACGTCACCACGTTCGCGAGTGGGTTTGGAGATCCTGAAGGCCTGGCATTTGACCGAAGCGGCAATCTCTTTGTCTCCGTCACCGGTGGCCCTTACATGAACTCGATCAACAGGGTCACGCCTGCGGGAACGGTCAATACCTTGGTCAGAAACCTGAACGCACCGTACGGAATCGCGTTCGACAGCCGCGGCGTACTCTTCGTGGCCGAATCCGGTAGCAACACTATCAGCAGTATTGCCTCTGACGGAGCTGTTATCCCGTTTGTTGGCGGATTGAATGAGCCGACGTTCCTGGTGGCGCAGCCGGTTCCCGAACCTGGCGTGCTCTGCTTGCTGGCCCTCGGTTCCATCGGCCTCGTGATCCGACGCCGGTCAGCGATCGTCCCCGACCGGCCCCTCGGTGCACCGGCACGGACGGCGGCGGGGCACGGCGGTAAGCTCCCGTGCAAAAATGCGAGAGCCTGACCATCGCGTCTCGTCCCCGCACTCTTTCTTGTCGCGTGCCTTCTCGCTTTGGTCTTCATAGTCCTCGCCGTCCACAACTTCCTGGCCGCCCGGCGCAACCCCGTGTGGAGTTGGTGACGCTCCCCAGCCGCTCACTTTGCATCGGAGTCGGCGAGAGGCCGGCCGCATTTGGGGCATCGGCCGGGTGAGGCTCGGAGGTCATAGCCACAGTGCGGGCACAAGCCGCGTCGTCTCCTGCGACCTTCCCTGCGGTCTATTAGCCAATAGTGCATTAGTCCGACCACCGCCAACAGGGCTGAACCGACGAAGACGAGGTAGAAGGCCGCTCCAAAGGCCAGCCAGTGGTTTTCGAGCCACCCGCCGGGACTGTGCATATTCCAGCGGGAGAAGCCTGTTTGACATGGCACGTTGATGATAGGGGCGATTCGTTCATCGTCTCCTAGTCGGGTCCAACGAACCGCGAGGTCGTCGATGAGACCATGGCCATCTTTATTTCGCGTTCATTGGCGTTCATTCGCGGAGATTCGCGTTCGCGCTCGCTGGTGGGGGAATCGGTCCGCGAATGAACGCGAATAAACGCCAATGAAAACCGCGTAGCCCGCTTCGGGAAACCTGCCCGCAAAACCATGAGCTACGGGATAGCGTTGCGAAGAGGAATCGTTGCGGGAAAGATCAAGTCTTGGTGGAAGCCGCACCGGCGGACGCCGGCGATCGTGCAGCCTCTAAGGGATGACCTGTGTGCGGTCTGCAGGTATGATCTCCGGGCCAGCGCGGATCGGTGTCCCGAATGGGGCACGCCGATCTCGCCGAAGGTCGGGACGCCCGCCAAAGCTGCATGAAGGACCACATGCTCAATTCGCTAAGCCCCCGCCAGCGCCAGGTGCTCCGGGAATTGAAGCAAGGCTGGACGGAAGCGGAGATCGCCCGCCGCCTGGGGATCACGCACAGTACCGTTCATAAGCACGTCCATGCGATCTATCGACAGTTCCGGGTACACAGCCGGGCCAAGCTGCTGGTCAGGTTTCTGCGCCGGATGGCTCGCGCGAAGTGAACGGTGCCCCCGTTAGCGAGTTCTCGCGACGGCCCGAGCCATCTCGGCGATGTCCGCGTCGTGGACGCAGACGAGGCCGTGTTCCCGCGCGAGTCGCTGGGCCTCGTGAATCTCAGTGGAGCTTACCGGCGGCTGGAGCCAAACGACCTTGGCGCCCAGCGGCAGGATCTGATTCGCGACGATCCCGGCCAGCTCCTCCGCCGGGCGGTGGACATAGACGATACCGACGCCGCCGGGCCGACCTTCGATCCGCCGGAAAACCAGGCAGCCTCGCTCCTCTTCTGTTCCGGGCGCAAAGATGTCCTGCCCATCCAGGTCGGGAGGACGGTCGGCGACCAATTCGGCAACGGAATAACGGCCGGGGCAGAAACTGAATACCTTGAATGCCGCATCCAGCAATGCGCGGGGCACACCGGGGTTCGGCCAGTCCACCAGAAGGACGGTCCCTGAGGCTTCAAGAATCCGTCTGGCGTCAGTCATGTCATCATATTAACGATGCATTTGAAGAGATGGCAGGGCTACAGCGCCCGACGCGGGGAATCCCCCCGCGATTGAAGCCCACCCCCATTGGGCCTATCCTTTGGCCGCGACGCGGACGAGCGGAATCGGAGCGCGTAGCTCAGTTGGTAGAGCAACGGACTTTTAATCCCTTGCATCCCCCTCAAAACACCCAACAGAATCAGGGTAAACCGCCAAAGGGTGGGTCCGCCTTGGCCAACCCTTGGCCAGCCGATGCATCCGAGCTGGTCGACTTGTGGCCCCGCCTGTCGACCAAGCAACGCCGGCAACTGGTGATGCTGGCCCGGTCGATGGTGGACTGAGAATCGCAATAGGACGCACGCTGGCGCGTTTCCGGGCATGCGGCGGTTCACGCGGTTGTCTCTCGGCTTCTCAAAGAAGCTGGAAAAATCTCGCGGCAGCGGTGGCCTTACATGTGTCTCATTATAATTTTGTGTGGGTTCACGGCCGCGTCCGGATGACCTCGGTCATGGCCGCTGGCATCGTGGATGAATTGTGGACGATTGAAGACCTGTACGATGCGCTCATGGCCGGCGGCGCGGTCGCGGCAGCGTGACGGCGATGCCGACCGCCACAATGCCCAGCGCGGCCGGCTCTGGCACGACCAGGAAATCAAGGTCGCCGACAAAGTTCTGCCCCGTGGTTCCGGATAGCAGCGTCTCGGCCCCGGTAACCGGATTTACCGTGGCGATCTTACCGTTGTCGCCTTCGCCGCCGAAGACGACCCCGTCTGTCGGGCGCACGCCCAGCGCTCCAAAAAAGTTGGCGGTGGGCACGGAACTGACGACGGCTGCACTTACGGGGTTCAAGATTTTCAAGGAAGCGTTGGTCGGACCCATTGCGCCCAAATCGGCAGCAGACAAGTACAAGGTTCCGGTCGGCGCAAACGCGATGCTTCCGAATACGTGTCCCGTGTTGCCAACCAGTGTCGCTACGCCAGAAGCCTTGTTGATCGCGTACAGCTTTCCGGCCCCGCCAAGACCATCGATTTCCGACCTAATGCCAAACAGCACGTCCGTGCCCGGCTGCATGGCCAGGTCATCGATGCTGATGGCGGGGCCGTTGGGTCCGTCCACGATCGGACCTATGGTTGAGATCAACGCCCCGGTGTCAGGGTTGATGAGGATCAGCTTGCTCGTACTGGGAGAAGGGGGCGGGGGATACGGAATGGCACCCAGCGTGGACCCGAACAGTGAGCCGTCGGCGTCGAACGCGATGCCGGTGAGCCTCGCTACTCCGGCTGGATGGCCGACGAGTGTGGTGGCCGCAGTGGCTTGGTCCACTGTGACGAGTGCCCCGTCATTAGTCGAGCCGCCGCCCGCCGCGTGGCCGCCCAACCCGCCGTACATCACCACGGGGCCGGCCATGGCGGGACCGCACGTTATCCAAGCGAATAACGCCGCCAACAACATCAGTTCAGTCTTTTTCATCGCCTGACCCTCCGAAGTGATCTTTTCCCAGGAGGGCCGCATTGTTCCCTGACCGCAGATGGAAGTCAAGCCATTGTGCCTCAAGAACCCGCGTAGTCTGGATAATGCACGGCCGCAGTGTATGCTGGCGCAATCGACAACTCGCCCCTGCTCATGGAGGAGTAGCGCATGTCTACCGCGGCGCCTGCGTCCGGGCCGGCAGGAAGCCGGCGATTCTGGCTAAGTCCATCAATTCATCAGCAGATGGTGGCACGCGGACACTGCACTATCGGTTGGCGCCGCGCCGCGCGGGCCAGGGCCCGTCGGGGATCACAAGGCTGAAGCCTCATGGCCGGACGCGCCGCCCGCAGGCGTTTTTTCTTCTCAATGATCGTAGTCGGGATGGCGTCTGTCTCACCGCCGAGATGCCACAGGATGAGAGCGCGAAAGTACCAAGTTGCCAACGCGCGCCCGAGCCTCGCCTCGACGATTCGCGCCATTTGCGAAATCCGCAATTCAGGCTGCCGGTGGGTTGGCTAATCCAGCATTGACTGGCTGAACCTGTTTCGCTATTGGTGCCTTGGAGGGGCGGCCGGCACCTGCTCAGCACCTACATGGTGACGAGCCATCTGGGCTCTGGCCCGGCTCGTTGCGGCCCGACGTCCAGATGACCAGGTTGGCGGTGGCCGGCTGGCGGTTGACGCGGATCAGAAAGTCTTCGGCCTTTGCCGGCCGGGGCTCTGCTGGAAGAGCTGATAAGAAGGGGGGAAAGCGAGGCAGATCATGTCTGATTACACCGTCAGAGCGCCCCGAGCGAAATCTCTTCCACAGAATTGGGTTGCACATTTCCAGACTTGGGCGGCGGGCGGGACGCCGAGGTCCGCCAGGGCGGCGGTTTCGCCGGCTGCGGAGAGCCAGAGAATTCTTGTTTTGATATGGCATTGAAGCTACACTCACCGGACGTTGTATCACCGTGGGCCGGAGTCGGCCTGCCTTCATGTCGGCAACTTTCAGGGGGCAGGAAAAATCGCGGCAATCCTGCCGTAGAAGTGGAAACGGCCTTGGCTTCCAAACGTTACGGCAGCGGACTTCCGGGGGTCTCGACACGGTTCTTGCTCCTCGCGGCATCGGCGGTTCTGGTTCTTCTGCAAAACGAGAGAGCACGCGCAACGCAGGCGGACCAGTTCAATTCGTCGCAGGGGTCGTTGGTCATCCAGTTGCCCAACGGGGCAACAACTCAGGTGGGGCTTGCCGGAGTGTCCGCGGTGCAGGTGAACGTCCTTGCCAACGGGGCGACGAGTCTCACCAACGGCAGCGGCCTGGACGAGGTAACCACGCAGATGCCGCAACTGAACCTGACGGGAACCAACGCCGTGCTCGGCCCGGTAACAATGACGCTGGACCCGAAACAGCCCACGTTGGGCAAGATTACAGAGAACATCAACAACGCGCCGGGGGTGTTGGATCTTCCGCCATTCGCGGCCTCGGGCAGCGCCACCAGCTTTTTTGACGTGTTCGCGGACATCACAATTGGCAGCCAGACCTATCATACGCCTGGGCCGCTGAATATGCAGGCCCTCGTCACGCATGAGCCGCCGGCACCGGGCGAGTCGTTCGTCAACCCGGTCACCACGCCGGTCCAGTTGTTGGACGCCAACGGCAACCCAACCGGCGTTTTTTTGCTCCGCGAAGTGTACACGCCCAATGCATTGCTGGTCCCCGAACCGTCCGTCTTGTTACTGGTCGTCGTGGGCTGCGGGCTGATCGGCGGGCGTCGGCGACGAGATTCGGAATAGTGCGAAGGTGCTGTGGTTGCGGAGTTATTGCTTTGACTGCGCCGATATAATGCCGTCCCATGGCGAGAGGCAGATCGTTCGCTGTCAGCATGAACCAGCTTGCTATGGATTGTACGAGCAGTTCCGCCCTGCGATCCCGAGCGGCAAGAGGGGGCTGGGGCGCCTCCGCCGGTGGCGGACTGACGCCGGTCTGACCCAGCGCACGCTCGCCCAGCGTCTCCACAAGCCGCCGTCATTCGTGCACAAATGTGAGGTGGCGGAGCGCCGAATCGACCCGCTGGAGTTCGTCTCATGGTGCATCGCTTGTGGCCGCGAGCCCTCGAAGTCCATCGTGGACGTGCAGCGCGAGGCTCTGCGCGGCGCGCCAGGAACTAACTGAGACCGTTTTCCAGTGTCCGAAGGGCGGCTTCGATAGGGCAGGGCCTCCATGCTGCCGGGGCGGCCGGAGAACGAAATGAGCGCCGCGGCACTCGGAGGCGAAGTCTGAAACGCCGGAAAGCGTTGACCACGGGATTGGTGCGCCACGCGCCACGCGCCACGCGCCACGCGCCTCGCGCACGAGTACGGCGTTCCGGCTGGACGTGGAGTAGGCGCGTTTCGACAGCAAATGCCCGAGCCCCGCCTACCGGTCGTAACGCACGGCCAGCCCATTGACCAGGTGTCATCGCTCGCGAATTTCCCGGCACTTGGATTCGCGGACTTGCGCGCCGAAGACGGTGGTTCGGCGCCGCAGTACGCTTGCAGACTGATAACTGCTTCCGGTCACGCACGGTGGAGTAGTCCTTCCAAAGCATCACAAGCC
>Ga0073928_10008660_pt1 | contig 12687 bp, 7 predicted proteins | sample PaiPotPPA55metaG_FD_76969 | JGI IMG/M metagenome (GOLD analysis project Ga0073928, IMG submission 76969) | Iron sulfur acid spring bacterial and archeal communities from Banff, Canada, to study Microbial Dark Matter (Phase II) - Paint Pots PPA... ...
ATCATCTCGGAAGTTTGTTCAGCTTGTCGAGCGCGCGCTTCAGGTCTTCAAGCTTCTGCCCAGCTTCCGCGAGCTTGCCTTCAGCGGTCAGGCGCTGGTAATCGGCCAAGTCTCTGGCGGCTTCCGCGATGAGCGCGTTGAGATCGGCTGCTGGCTGGGGTACGGTGGATGGCGAAGCCCGATGCGCCGCCTCCGCCGGAACTGTGCCGCCACTCGTTGTCGAGGCACTCATCGAGGAGGCCGCTCCGCCAAAAAGAGCCGCCATTGCCGACTCGAAGTTCGGCCCGTACGCCAGCCGATCCTGGAGCGCGAGCACCACCAGGCGCAACTCCGGCATCGGACTCCGTTCGGCCTGAAGATAAATCGGTTCCGCATATAAGAGCGCACGCCCCGACGGAATTACCAGCAAGGCCCCGCGCCGGACGTGCGAGCCCTGCTGATTCCACAGCGTCAACTGTCCGGACAGCTGTGCGTTCTGATCGATGCGCGCTTCGATTTGCAGCGGCCCATCTACGAGCCTCGTCTTCGGGAAATCATAGACCACAGACGTGCCATACTGCGCACCGTCACTGCGCCCGGCAATCCAGCCAATCAGGTTATTCCGGTTGGCGGGCGTAAATGGGAGAATTTCTACAAACTCTACACCGCTTTCGCCCGGCAGTTTCATCAGCACGAAATTTGGCTGCATCGGCTGGGTGGTTTGTTCACCCCTTTCGCTCATGCCGACTTCGGTAGCGACGGTCCACAGATCCTCACGGTTGTAGAATGCTTCCGGATCCGTCATGTGGTACAGCCCGTACACTTCGGCTTGCAGTTTCAGCAGCAACTCGGGATAGCGAACGTGCTTGCGCAGCCCGGATGGCATCAGCGCCGCGTCCTTGAACAGGCTTGGGAAAATTCGGCGGTAGGCTGCGATGATCGGGTCTTCCGTATCAAACACGTAAAAGGTAGTCGTGCCATCGTAGGCGTCGATGACCACCTTAACGCTGTTCCGCATGTAATTAATGGAATTGTCGCCGAGGTGGTAATGGTTGGAGTATGGATAGCTGTCTGAAACTGTGAATCCATCCATGATCCATGAGAGACGGCCATCGTCGCCGAGCACAATGTATGGATCGGGATCGTAAGTGAGGAAGGGCGCCAGTGCCGATACTCGATCGCGCAGGTTGCGCCGCATTAGCAGCCGACTATCCTGGTTCACGTCATCGCTGAACGGCAGCTTCGCCAGGTCACCGCGGTTGAGAGCGATGATGATGCGACGCAAGAAGCGGCCAAGGACGATGCCGCCGTTGCCCTCATAGGAATTCAGGTTGTTAGTTTCGCCTTGTGGATAGTTGAATTCCTTCTGCCGCGTCTTCACGTATACGTCGGTATTGGTCAGCTCGCCGAAATAGATCTCTGGACGCTTCACCGTCAGACTGCGCACCGTGCTCTGGACGGGCATATTGCTCAACATAAGCGTGGGCAGCCCCTCCGGCGTGAACCCATTGACTGGGTTCATGGTGATGCCATAGCCGTGGGTATAGATCAGCTTTTCGTTAATCCAATTGCGGCTACTCTCAGGAAGTTTTTCGACATTCAGTTCGCGTGCGCCGAGCATCACTTCACGGGTTGTGCCGTCGATTTCATAGCGGTCAATGTCGATATCAGGGAAGTCGTAGTAGGTGCGGATTTCCTGAATCTGACGCAGCGTATCTTGGAGGGCGCGCCAGTCCCACAGCCGGATATTCTGGAGCGTAGCCTGATTATTTGCAGGGTCGGCGGCCGCAACGTCTGTCTCAGCGGGAAATTCACGCTGCGAGACCCGGTCCAATCCGTAGGCTTGTCTCGTCAGTTCGATGTTGTGGGTGATGTAGGGCCGCTCGCGGACCAGTTCGTTCGGCTTGACGACAAAGCTGTTGACGTACCATCCGACTATTTGAAGAGGGAGATAACACACCGCTGCCGGAAGGACCGCTGCGACCAGCCAGCTCCCGCGCGGCAGCGTGATGGCATTGGCGACTGCGATTGCCGCGCCAAGCACGAGCGCTGCGCAGACGATAAGCATCCCTGTGAGCATGACGTGCGCATCGGTGTAAGTGACTCCACCGAAGATCGTGTGGTCCTCGAACAAACGCTCGAACCTGCCGAGATAAACCCGCATTGCGAGAACCAGCAACAGAAACGCAAACGCGATGGAGAGCCCACGCCAGGGGAGTGGCACATAGCTTCTGCGACGCCCGGCGAGCGCACCGGCTCCACCGGTGATGATGATGAAGAGGATGGCCAGTAGGCAGGTGATGACGGCCAGAGTAAGCAGCCAGCCGGCGAGGAGCTGCCATGCCGGCAGGGTGAACAAAAAGAAGTTCAGTGGCCGGCCAAAGATCGGGTCCGCGACGCCCCCGGTAGCGTGCGGTGCGTACCAAAACAGCGCGAGTGTCGGCCACTCCGCTATCATGCTCGCGCCTGTCGCAATGGCAATGGCCAGGGAAATAACAAGTGCGATTAGCCGCAAGACGGGTTCGACCGGCAATCTCAGCGGCTGTCCACCCACCATAATCGTTTGCCCGCTTGGCAAGTCGGGGAGGTACTCCCGTTTGAGAGCCAAGAACGATCCGTAGAGAATGAGAAACGTGGCGGCTGCAAAGGCCGTGAAAATCCCCGACTGAACGCGGATTGTCTTCCAGAACACGTCTCCGTAACCGAGCGACCCAAACCAGAGCACGTCCACGTAGTAGAACAACGACGTCCAGCCACCGAAAAAGATGCCTGCAAGGACAGCGATGATCAGAAAGAAGCGGCGCCGCCGTCGTTTAGGCGGGTGCGTCCGCGGCCAGTCAATAGACTCGGGCATTGCGTCCCCCCGTTTTTACTAGCATTCCGTGTCAGAGTTCGCCAAAGATCGTTCAAGAGCGAGAGCATTGCAACTTGAAGCGATCGAGTGACATCGCGAATCCAACGCCACGTCTGAGCAGCCGCAGTGCACCGAGGCATGGATGTAGCGGGTCACGTTGCCGCCTGGCCTGGAATTAGTATTGTAACCAGATTCATTGTGCGCAAAATCATCCATATCGACATGGACGCGTTCTACGCTTCCGTCGAGCAGCGGGACAACCCAGACCTGCGCGGCAAGCCCGTAATTGTCGCTTGGCAGGCTAAACGTTCGGTCGTCTGTGCTGCTTCGTACGAAGCCAGGGCTTTCGGAGTGCGCTCGGCCATGCCCGCAGTGCGGGCGGAACGCTTGTGTCCTGGCGCAGTCTTCGTGCCTCCAGATTTCACCCGCTACCGGGCAGTCTCGCAGGATGTTCGGGAGATCTGCAAACGTCACACGGACCTTATTGAGCCACTGTCGCTGGACGAAGCGTACCTGGATGTCACCGAAAACAAGACTGGCCTGCCGACCGCCACGATTGTTGCGCGCACGATCCGTGAACAAATTCGACAGGAGCTGAATTTGACCGCCTCAGCCGGCGTAGCCCCGAACAAGTTCTTGGCAAAAATCGCGTCCGATTGGCGCAAACCCGATGGACTCTTCGTTATCCAGCCCGACGATATAGATGCGTTTCTATTTCCACTGCCTGTGGGACGCCTTCCCGGTGTGGGTAAAGTGACTGGCGAGAGGCTGGCCACACTTAAAATTCAAACGGTTGGGGATTTAAAAAGGCTGGATTCACAGGTGCTGGAGCAGCACTTCGGCCGCTATGGTCTCCGGCTGTACGAGCTCGCCCGAGGCGTCGACGATAACGAAGTCATCTCGGACCGGCCTACGCAATCGATATCCGTTGAGGATACCTTTGAGCAGGACGTGCCATTGGCAGAAACCGAACCCATGATCCGGCGCCTTGCAGAAAAGCTCTGGTCTGCCTCGCGCAAGGAATCACGCATAGCACGCACGGTGGTCCTCAAACTGAAGACCAGCGAGTTCACGATCCTTACTCGCAACCATACGCCCGAATCTCCTCCATCCTCATGCGAGGAATTGACGGACATCGCGCTGAGACTGCGAGAACGAGTGGCCCTGGGTCCACAGCAACGTTATCGGCTCGTCGGCGTCGGTTTGAGCAACTTTCTAGAAGCCGAAGAGACTGCTGCACAACCCGCTCTTTTCGAGTAGCACGAATATGGAAACCATTCTCATCCCAGGAGCGGAAATCTACTACGATAAGAATTTCCTCTCAGCTGAAGAAGCGACGACCCTGTTCAATTTGCTGCGGACAAAGTGCGCCTGGGAACGGCGCAAATCGTCATTCAAATATACTGTGCCTCGCGATGAGGCCTATTACGGCGACGCAGGAACCAACTACACATATTCGCGCCGCGAGTACAAGCCGCTGGCTTGGATTCCGGAATTGCTCTCGTTGAGGACTCTGGTCGAAGAGGCCACTCCCGCAGAGGCTTATGCCAATTTGAGTTTGCCGAAGCTGGGCTATAACGCCGTACTCTGCAATCTTTACCGAAACGGAAATGACAGCGTCTGCCTGCATGCGGATGCGGAGCCGGAAATGGGCCCGGTGATCGCTTCTATCAGCCTGGGAGCTGAACGCCTATTTCGTCTCAAAGGGCAAAATGGAACTGTTGCCTTTCGAGAACGGTTATCCCACGGTAGCTTGTTTATTATGGCGGGAAAGACTCAGACAAACTTCAAGCATGAGGTACCAAAAGAACCTGATGTCGACCAACCGCGGATCAACCTGACATTCCGGCGAATCGAGCACAGGTAAGATTCCTGATTGAAGCCGGCCCAAGCTCACCCACCACGATTCGTCATTGGCCAGTTGATCCGCCAGCGGCCGCCCGCTATCGGCGTCCAGAACAGACTCTTCGGAACTGTTCCCCGCACACAGTGGTAAAGGGCGCCATTGTCGATTCGATTGAGTTTGCGATCAGGGTCAGGCTCCAGTTCTGCGGCACCTCGAGATTCCGGAACCGATCACTTTCCAGAAACCCTGCACGGTTTGCGTGTCGCGGTGGAGCGTCGGCAAGCATCACGGTCTCGGCAAGACTTCGCAAAAGTCAACAGAACAAAATAACAGGATCGCCGCCCACTCCGGCCTCCATTTCCCGTAGCTCTCCCGCAATTTCAACAGCTCCACAGGAGGCCGCCATGAAACTCCGTCGCCACGAACCCTGTCCGATTCACCGCTCGTTGTTCTGCTGTGGCCGGGAGCAAATGCGAAAGCCGACCAGATTACACCCAGGCGTTCGCCGCGTCGAAGACCCGCATCATCCGAGGGGATACCGGGAACTCCGCTCTCCCGCCGAAATGCGAAAGCTTCTCAATCGCAAAATTGCTGAGCAGAACCGGCTATGCGCAATTTGCCATCAGGAATTCACGGATTACAACGATATGGTGCCTGACCACAGGGATCCGAAAGGAATGGGAGGGGCCTGGCTGGACGACCATCCAGACAATATTCAAGCAACGCATTGGTGGTGCAACGGAGAGAAAGGGTCAACCAGGATCGACGACTGACGGCCGATTAGCCGTCCATTCCTCAATCAACTCATGAATGCTTGCTCTCTCGACCACGCAGTGTGCGAGGAGTGTGCCTCTCTGGCGAATCAAGGACGGTAAGCTCTACGAACTAGCACCATCCGAAAAGAAGTTGGGTTACTGTTCACAAGCGCGTTTTATCGCTATCAATCTACGCCCTCTAGCTCGGGTTGACAGGCGCGGTTCTACCCTGCTCTTATCGTTGGCGAATCGTGCCACGGGTGTTTTTTCGTATTAACTTAATCGTTTGTCTTTCCAAAAAAGGCAGGGCCTTTCGTAAATCGGAGGTCTCATGAAGCTGATACTGATCCTGTTTTCGCTTTGTGCACTCTTGTTCTCTTCGTTGCCGTCGAATGCGCAACAGGACAGGGATAGTGAGGCGCGGCTGTGGCTGACCACGCCCGACCGGGCTGCCCTGGTAGCACTGCAGACGAACTCGCTGCACTTTTCCTCGGAAGCAGGCCAGTTGCCGGTGCTTACGGTGGACGACGTGCAGCACTTCCAGACAATGGACGGCTTTGGTTTTGCGCTGACGGGAGGAAGTGCGCAACTGCTGATGCGAATGGGGGCTACGCAACGGGCGGCCTTGCTGAAAACACTGTTCGCGACCGGCGACAACGGCATCGGAGTGAGTTACTTGCGGGTGAGCATTGCGGCCTCCGATATGAACGAGCGCGTCTTCTCCTACGAGGATCTGCCGGCGGGCGAGACCGACCCGGAGATGGCGAAGTTCAGCCTGGGGCCGGACCGCGCGGATGTGATTCCAGTGCTGCAGGAAATTTTGGCGATTCGGCCGGGAATTAAGATCCTGGGATCGCCGTGGTCGGCTCCGCCATGGATGAAGACGAACGACGATGAGAAGGGCGGCGAACTGAAGCCGGAATACTACGGCGCGTTCGCAAAGTATTTCGTGAAGTACATCGAGGGCATGAGGGCGGAAGGAATTACGATTGACGCGATCACGGTCGAAAACGAACCGCTGAATCCGAAGAACACGCCCAGCATGGTGATGTTTGCGAAGGGACAGGATACGTTCATTGCGAAATACCTTGGGCCTGCGTTTGAGAAGGCGGGAATTCGGACGAAGATTTTGCTCTACGATCACAACCCGGACGTGCCCTCGTATCCACTATCGATTTTGGGCGATCCGGCGGCGAGCAAGTATGTGGAGGGGACGGCGTTTCACCTGTATGGCGGCGAGACGAGCGTGTTGACACAGGTGCATGATGCGTATCCGAAGAAGAATTTGTACATGACGGAGCAGTCGGTGACCGGGCGACGTGGCGAAGGGCCGCTGGGAATTGCCGAGCCGGTGAGGGGGGTCATGATTGGCGCGACGCGAAACTGGAGCCGCAACGTGCTGCTGTGGAATTTGGCGGCCGACTCGCAAAACGGGCCACATACCAACAACGGTGGATGCACGGGCTGTTCCGGAGCGATCACTCTGGATGGCGATTCTGCACGCAAGAATGTTGCTTATTATGTTGTCGAACATTTCTCGCAGTTCGTGCCGCCGGGCTCGGTGCGGGTGGCTTCGAGCGAGATGGAGCAATTGGCCAGCGTCGCTTTTCTGACGCCGGAGCGCAAGGTGGTGCTGGTGGTTTCAAATACGGGAAATTTTCCGAAGTCCTTCGCAGTGAAATACCACGCAAAGTTCTTCCAAACGGCGTTACCCGCCGAGTCGGTGGGGACCTATGTCTGGTAGGCGCGCGGTTCGGCTCCTAAGACTGTTAGGCTTCACGGCGGGGCTGCTGGCGGCGGCTCTGCCGGCCCCTGCGGCAAAGCACGCGAAGCCGGAGTTCGGACCCAATGTTCTGATCTTCGATCCGTCAATGCCATCGCAGGCGATCCAGAGGCAGATCGACGCCGCATATGCGGTCCAGGAGCACAACGAGTTCAGTCTTCAGCGGAACGCGCTCTTCTTCCTGCCCGGAAGTTATTCGGTGGACGTGCCGGTGGGCTTCTACACCGAAGTAATGGGGCTGGGCGCGTCGCCCGACGCGACGCGGATTGCGGGCAACGTGCATGCGGATGCGAATCATGAGCACAACAATGCGACCACGACCTTCTGGAGGGCAGCGGAAGGATTTTCGGTAGGACCGGCGGCAGGCACAATGCAGTGGGCAGTCTCGCAGGCGGTGTCGCTGCGCCGCATGCATGTGCGCGGCGACCTGGTGCTGCACCAGCATCATGGTTGGGCCAGCGGCGGTTGGGTGTCGGATTCCCTCGTGGATGGAAATGTCGATTCCGGGAGCCAGCAGCAGTGGATCTCGCGTAACTGCGATTGGAAGAGTTGGACGGGCTCGAACTGGAACATGGTATTTGTCGGCGTGGTGCATCCGCCGGAAGGCGCATGGCCGGAACCGCCGTATACCAAGGTGGACAAAACCCCTGTCGTGCGCGAGAAGCCCTTCCTCCAGGTGAACGATGCAGGCGAATTCAGCGTACGGATTCCGGCCCTGCGCACCGACACCGTCGGGATCACGTGGCGCGGCGGAGAGACGGCGGGAGAGACGATTCCGATTGTGCGATTCTATATTGCGCGTCCGGATGTGGACACGGCGGAGACGATCAACGCGCAGCTTGCCCGAGGCAAGAACCTGATTCTGACGCCGGGCATCTATGAAGTGACCGCTCCAATTCGTGTGACGCGGCCGCATACGGTGGTGCTCGGGCTGGGGTACGCGACGCTGCGTCCGGTGAAGGGCACTGCGGCGATGACGACAGCCGACGCGGACGGAATCGAGATTGCCGGGCTGCTCTTCGATGCGGGACCGAGCGAATCTCCGGTGCTGCTGGAAATCGGCCCGGAGGGAAGCCGGGCGCGCCATGCGAAGGATCCGATCGCTCTGCACGACGTTTTCTTTCGGGTGGGCGGCGCGGGAGTTGGCCGGGCCAAGGTTAATTTCAGAATCAACAGCAATAACACAATCGTGGACCATACGTGGATCTGGAGAGCAGACCACGGCGATGGAATCGGCTGGGATCTGAATACCAGCGAAAACGGCCTGGTCGTGAATGGAGACAATGTCACGATCTACGGCCTGTTTGTGGAACATCATCAGCAATTCCAGGTGTTGTGGAAGGGCAATGGCGGGAGAACGTATTTTTATCAGTCCGAGATTCCTTACGATCCTCCAAATCAAGCAAGCTATACGAGTGCGCCAGGGGTGAACGGCTGGGCGTCGTACAAGGTGTCGGAAGGAGTAACGAGTCATGAGGCGTGGGGGCTGGGCGTGTACAGCGTATTCGAGCATCCGTACGTCCTACTGACCCGGGGAATCGAGACGCCGAAGAGTCCGCAGGTAAGGTTCCACGACATGATTACCGTAGCACTGGGCGATCACGGTGCGATCAGCCACGTGATCGACGACACGGGCGAAGCGACCGCGATGCATCCCCGCGTGACGCCGAAGGTAACAAACTTTCCATGAGCGGGTCCGCCGAATCCAAACAACCCCGACCCCGTCGACTGGAATTGGGCTGACAACCAAGCTTTCCTAGATGAAATCGTCGCTAAGGGTGGCTCGTTTGGTCTCGTCACACCAATCGATAAGGTCAGGCCTGGCAGCACCTTGGAAAAGGAGATTCAACATTTGCTGAATCGCGGGTACAAGAGGGGTTGTAACGGGACGCAATTACTTCCGCCGGGGTAGGAATTGAAGTTCTTGGATTGGTCTGAGAAATTCCCGGCATTTGAAGACTTTTTAAAGGAAAAGGGGCTGTCGTGCCAGCGCCGCGGAACGGTCCCGCGCTATGGCGAAAAACTCGCGCAGTACGGAAACGACAAAATCGCCGTGCGGGTCTGGTCTGAAAGAGGTATTTGGTTCGCCGACATTGCGGACATCGTAGGTCGGCCTAATGAGTGGTATGACTCCGCGATCATTCGAGATTTGGTTAAGGGTCGCGGCGAGGATGTCTTACCAATAACCGAACAGATGAGAATCATCGAGGAGAATTGGCCCGCAATCGCCGATGCCTTCGCGCCCGAACACCGTGAGCAAACAAACCATCAGCTCAACGCAATGAGAAAGGAGCGCGCAAAGAGGCGTTTCCCGAAATTGCTGTCATAGCAACGCGCGGAACGATCAAGAGCGATTTGCTGGAGGGGTGCCGCGCAGTTTAGACGATTTTGAGGCGCGAGAGCATCCAAGCTCAACAGAATTCAATAAAGTTCCGAGAGCACGCCGCAACAGGCTCAGCATCAATCAATTAGGAACCGCCGAATTCTAGAAATTTCAATAGGTGTTTGAATCTGGTTCGGGACCAGGGGTCGAGACCGTTGAGGTCGCCGGTGAGATGAAGTTTTGTTAGAGACTCTTTTAGGGGGTCAAGGCAAATATACCGCGACTTATTCGCTGAGTACGAGGCACAGTTTCGTCTCTTTCCTGGACGTTGAGAAAATCATCGAGCAGCCGTTCAAAGATAACTGCTCGAAGTGTCCGTTTCTCCGTTTCAGTGTCCCGTAGATGTCCGCTGAACGCTAACTGAGGTGCATTCAGGTGATTTTGGGTAGATTCGCACCACTGAAAACAAATGGGGTTAGGCTAGAGACGTTCGCCGCCGAGAATTCGTAATCGGCAGGTCAGCGGTTCAAGTCCGCCCGTCGGCGCCATCCTAATCTCTTCAGAGGTGCTATTTCAGATTGGGCATTGCGCCCGTTGTCGGATTTACTGTCCCATTACTGTCCCCAACTGAGAAGCCATTTCTGCCTCGAATTTGCCCATCGCTGCGATGACGTCCTGGGTTTGTGGTTGATGTAGTAGCCGAGTGTGAGGTTCACGATCGAATGCCGAGGGAGCGCCCGGATCACTTTATCGGGAACTCCGAGCCGATAAATTTGCTGATCGGACAGCCTCACTAAAACGTAACTCGTAACCGCAGCCGGATCGTGCGGCGGCTGTCCACTCCTTCTTGCGTGAAAGTATTGATCAGGCGACCGAAGTCGGGATTGACGAATGTAATGTCCCCTTGAGTTGGATCAATCGGAAGCAATTTGGGAGTGGGTGGTCCCTGCGTCTGGTCTACCCGAATTTGGAAATCTCCGAGCAAAGCAAATGGCCCGCCGCCGCCGCCGTAGTTGTTATCCGGAGACCACAAGGGGTGATTGAACAGGTTGTCCACATCAGCGCCGAACGTGGCAATCACGCTTTCTCCGAAGTGGAAGTCTTTGTGCACCCCGAGATTAACTCCCCAGGTACCCGGCCCCATCAGCAAATTCCGCTTCGCGACGTTGGGATTGTTGAATGCGTCCGAGCCTATTGAGGGAAACGTGAACGCGTTCGGGTCCCATATCTGATTGCCGCTGCGACGATTGGGGTTGCCGACTACTACAGCTCGAAAAGATGGTTCGGAATTGAAGTCGCCATTGGCGTCAACCGAAGTCACGCCGACGTTCCCCGGCGTAATCGGGGCGCAGTCGTCGCAAATCCAGAATGGAGTAAAGCCGGTTCCGGTTTTGGCAAACATGTTGAAGGTCGTCTGCCAGCCGCCGATGATGGTGTCTTCCCAACTCGACATTGCGGAACCAAACTTTTTTGACCGCCCAACCGGCAAGTCAAATACACCATAAGCCACGACGCGATTCTTGGGAACGAAAGCCTCCTGCCCGTAATCGTGGTTGGGCTGGAATGGGTTGTAGGCAATACCGCCCAGGCTCGAGTTTCCAGTGTCGAGGCCCGTGGACTTCTGGTCGAGATAGGTGTACGAGATGTTCAGCAGCACCCCGTGTCTGTAGCGGTGTTCAAGTTGAGTCTGAAAGGCGTTGGAGCGGCCATGTCCGAAGTTGCCGTAGGTGAGCAGGAAATCGCCCAGCCCGGGAAAGGGCTGGCGGGCCAAATCCGCGGCGGAGTAGGTGCAGTTCTGGGCAACGATCGGATCACACGGGGTGGCCCCATCTGCGATTCCCGAGCCTGTGGTGTCAACCGTAGTCCCAAACGGAATGTTATTCGCAGGAAGTTCGTTCAAATCCACTCCCGCGATCAGTCCGCTCAGTGTGCTGCCCAAATAGGAGAAACGTATCGAAGTATCCTGCGCGATTTCGCGTTCGTAGGTCACGTTGTATTGCTGGATTCGAGGTTGTTGCAAACCAACCGGAACTGCGTTGATCGCGGGCAGGCCGCCAAAGCCCGTGGTGATATCTCCCCCCGTCAACGGACTGAACCCATGCTGGAAGCCTGGCCAGCCCTGCAGAGGATCGGGAGAGGCTTTTTTTGTGAGGGATTGATTGAACGGGTTGGTGGCTATTGGATCTCGGATGCCCTGAGCAGCCGAGGTTGGATAATAGAATCCATAGCCGCCTCGCAGTACTGATTTGTCAGTAAGGCGGAATGCAACGCCAACCCGCGGCGCTAGGTTGTCCTTGTCGGTTCGGACGAGACCTCGACCAATACCAAGACCGGATTGGCTGGCTGTAACCACCGGCGCCAGTGCGCTGATTCGCGTATCGAGGAACGGCAGAGTCCGGGAGGAAGGCACAATGAAACGGCCCTTTAGTCCCGTTGTAGGATCGACGAAGTTGGGATCGAAATTGGCCAGTAGATCATTATTCTCGATGAACGGCGTCACCAGTTCATAACGCAAGCCCAAGTTTAGAGTTAGTCGGGAGGATACTTTCCAATCATCCTGGAAGAAGTAGCCTTGTTCCCAGTTATAAACGTCCATAGGAGGCCGCGGCGCATTGATATAGGAGACGTTGGCCGGCGCTAATCCAAGCAGAAACTTCGCAAACGGATTCGTGGTGGTTCCGGTGTAGGTCATCGAGCCTCGCGGGTTGCCCCGGTTCACTGCGAATCCATCGACGGCAGCGTTGCGCACGAAGTCGGCCCCGGTCTTGAGATTGTGCTTACCAACCACCCAGGTCAGCGTGTCCCCGAAGGTCGCCAAATCCTGATCGAGGGGGCGGTCGGTGTTGCGCCCGCCGTTCTGAAAAGTGGCATACCTTCCGCTGAAGTTGATGGCAGGGTGGCCGTGCGTCGCAAGCTCAGGAGTCCCCACCACCGCCGCGTACGCGGCGATATCGGATTGATCGAAGCCGATGCTGGAGAGAAAGCCTCCCAACGTGCTGTTGCTGTCGCGACGCAGTTTCTGGTGATTGAATCCAGCGCGTGCTTCGTTGACGATGCGAGAATTGAATGCGTGGGTGAAGGAAACGGAGATGGTGTCGTTCCTGCGATCATTCTGGGTCAGGCCGAGCCCGGTGTACGGTGCCTGCA
>Ga0073928_10008662_pt1 | contig 12686 bp, 13 predicted proteins | sample PaiPotPPA55metaG_FD_76969 | JGI IMG/M metagenome (GOLD analysis project Ga0073928, IMG submission 76969) | Iron sulfur acid spring bacterial and archeal communities from Banff, Canada, to study Microbial Dark Matter (Phase II) - Paint Pots PPA... ...
CTTGTCTTTGGACACGGATTTGAATGGAACAGACCGGTCGCTGAACGCTCGCGGTTCGGTCATCCAGTGCGAGTGTAGCGTTAGTGGGCTTATAGGGCGCCGACACGGATTCTGGAAGTTGCTGATTCGGGGCTGATTATAGGCAGGTCGTTATTGGTCATCGGCGAGTTGCTGCTCTAAGCGAAACCGAGTTGCCGGCGCACCTCCGCGCTGGGGATACCGCCTTCCTGCTGGACCCGCGCGCGGGAGCGTTCAATCAGCTCGATAAAGCGGCGATTGGAACTCAGCGATGCGGACTCCAGGTCCGTGTTCTCCAGGGGGAGAAGGATCGCCACCGGCGTGCCATGATCCGTGACGACATTCGGCTCTTCGCCTGCCTTGCGGGCATAATCGGCGAGACTCATGGTGGCATCATCAAGTTCTACGGTCTTCATAGTCTGAACCCTTCACGCTCAGCGGCAGCACCGATGATCGACGGCTTCCGTAGAATAACCAATTCGGTATGCCAAGAAATCACTTCCTGTTCCAATCCGCCGCCTTCCCCGGCTTGTCCCACGCCTGATACATTGCGGCCAGCGGCTCGCGCGCGCGTAGCGCTCTTCCGGTCAACCACGTGTGGTGCGGTGGCCGGCCACCCTACATTGTTGTTATAGCATGCTGGTTTTATCGCCACGATACAGGGAGACTCCGGGCGCTGGCGCCCCCTCGCTGGCGCCCCCTCCATTGACAAGCGCCTCCGCGGAGCGCACACTGATAGGAAACGGAGGTCTCATCATGCCGCGCCCAGCCGTACGCATTGCGGTCGTGGCAGCTTGCCTTGCAGCGGTTGCCGCAACCGCCATCGCCGCTACACCGACCATGCCCACGTTCCTCACCCGGCGGGATTACACGGGATTGAACAGCAATTGGGTACAGGTGGGCGACACCAACGGCGATGGGATCCCGGATATCATCGCCGACTGGGCGGGGCAATTTGAAGTTTTGTTTGGCAACGGTGACGGCACGTTCAGGTCGGGGCCGACTACCAAGCCCGGAGTTGGTGCTGGTATTTTCACGTTTGTTGCTGTCGACCTAAACGGCGATGGCATCGTTGATTTGGTGCTACCCAACGGCGGCACAGTCGATATTTGTCCCGGCAACGGTGATGGGATATTTGGCAAGCCTGTTGCGTATCCCGTGAATGACGTCGGAATCGTTGAGGCGGTTGTGGCAGACTTCAATGGGGACGGCGTACCGGATATCGCTACTGCGGGGAATCTCGGAGTTTGGCTGTTTACTGGCAAGGGGAACGGGACCTTTAATGGCTGGAGTCTTAGCGGTGTCTTTACCTCAGCCCTACCCCTTCGGAGGCGGTGGTATCGGTTCTGCGGATTTCAATGAGGACGGCAAACGCGATCTGGTTGTGACGCTACCGTGGGGCGGTGGCCCATCCGCACCTGGAAATGGCACCGTCGTGTTGCTAGGCAACGGCAATGGCACCTTCCAGGCCCCGATCATGCTTTCGCAGCCCAAAAGCGTGGGGGAACTTGCGGTAGGAAAGCTGCCAAATGGGCACGCAGGCATTGTGGTGGGAAATGAAAGTTCAGGCGCTGTTTTTGCCTATTATGGCAATGGGGCCGGGGGTTTCTCCGCACTCAAGACAGTGAACATCTTCGAGGATGGCCTTGCCCTTGGCGACGTCAATGGCGATGGCATCCCCGATCTCGTGGACTCCAGTGGCTGTATAGCTTTCGGCACCAAGAGCGGTGGCTTTGCAAGTCCGATCTGTTATGTAGTGGAGAGCGGCAATCAGGTTGTTTTGGCAGACCTAAGGAAAAATGGCTTGGTGGATATTGTCACTGAGCAGTACGAAGCTGTGTCGGTCCTGTTGAGCCAAGGCAAGGGTCGCTATGAGGACGGCGCGTGGACTGCGGTTCCAGGTGCAGGCGCCTGCGGCGCGGCGGCGTACTATAACGGCGATGGCAAACCTGATCTGGCTGTCGCCACATCCAGCGGTGTGAGCATCCTTCTGGGGACCGGCAAAGTCCCGCACGTATTCACTGCCGGGACGCCGATAGCCGTGGCCGGCGCTGCCTGTGTGGCTTCTGGCGACCTGAATGGAGACGGAATCCCCGACCTGCTGGTGGCGGTGAACGGCAATCCCAATGCGCTGGTCAGCTACCTGGGCAATGGCGACGGCACATTTACGTACAAGAGCACTACTGCGACGCCCAATTCGGGTGGCTATGTGGTGCTGGGCGACTTCAACCATGACGGGAAGCTGGATTTTGCAACCTCCGGCAACTTATTGGCGCTGGGAAATGGGGACGGTACGTTTCGAGCACCCACCCCCTTTGCCTCAAATGAACCAACGTTCTCCAACATCGCAGTCGGCGACATCAACAATGATGGTTGGCCGGATCTGGTGCTCGCAAATCCCGGCCTTCTCTCCAGCGATACCGCGTGGGTTCTCTTGAATAATCAGCATGGTGGATTCACCCAAGTGCCAACGACCGGCGGCGCGAGCACCACCCAAGCGATTTTGGCAGACCTGAACGGGGATGGAAACCTCGATCTAGTTTTTCAGGGCACCGGCGGTGGCGCGACAATCTACCTCGGAGACGGCACAGGCTCGTTTACGTTCCAAACCATGTTCTACAGCGATGTCACTGGCGGCGGCCCTGGCTTCGACGCGGTGGCGGATCTGAATGGCGACGGCATTCCGGACATTCTCCTGCAGTGGGGTGACACCATCGACGTCCATTTGGGCGAACCCGGCGCCAACTATGCACCTACATTCTCGATCGGCACCGGCCCAGCGCCCGGTTCAGTGATCTTCGAGGACCTTCACGGGCAAGCACCCTCTGCCGGCCTTCCCGATATCGTAGTGCCCGATTATTCCGGCGGCGTCACGGTGTTGATCAACAAGACGAAATAGCCGCATCCTGCGTACAGCCCTACTCTTTCATGCCGAGCGCCGCATCGGGACAAAACGGATTTCGACCCGCTGATTGAGCGCCGCGCCTATGCGGCGCAGCATAGCCAGGGAGTGACCTTTGTAGTCCGCATCCTCCAGGCGGCAGATCACTGAGGCAGTGGTACCGATCAGCTCTGCAAGCTGCGTCTGAGTTAGTCCGGCAGCGGTGCGCAACTGGTAAATCTGGCGTGCGATGTCGTCTGCAGTCCGCGCCGCTTCGAGATTCTTCAGCCGGCTGGGTCTGCCCGCGTAGACCCGCCGGTACAAAATCTCTATTGCGTCGCGGGTTGCTCTCGATCTTTTTGGCATATCAGAGTTCCTCAAATGTGTGAATCTGTGCGCATCATGAGATCCGCTTCAAACCACCTCTTGCGCTCCACAGCCCGATTGATCTTCCTTGTCGGAATTTCCCGCTCCTTTACGAGACCGTGTGAGACGAATGCCGCGACGGCGCCATAGAAGAAGTACAGAATGCGATAGCACTCCCTGAAGACTGACCCGCAGCTCGTGAATCCCGTCGCGCAAGAAATCCGCCTCGGGCCGGCGCAGTTCGTGGCCCATATCCCGAAGCCGCTCCAATCGTAGATAACACTTGTCCTGCGCTTTGGCCGGCAACTTATCGAACCACGCAAGGAACGGGCAGGCTCCGTCTTCCTCGCGATAGAGGACGACTCTAGTTCTGGGCACTGCAACCAGTTTATTCGCAAAGTTGCGAAATTGCAAGCGGGTCTCGCGCGAAGGTAGTGTTCGCTCGGAGTGCATTCCGGGTGCGTTCATCGTCGACAGTGTCGCGGCGTTGCAAGGCACCTCGAAGCACTCCGGCGAAACCGCGGGCACGTTGATCAGTGATGCGCTACGCGCCTTCACCCGTACGGGCAATCTTCCGCCTCTGCGTGCCGACTTCGGAAGTTTCGACAGCGGGCGCACCGATACGTCGGCGTTGCAGGAAGGAACTGCTTTGGAAAGCGGCGGGTTCTGGGGCGAATCAAAGGCGACATTTCCTCTTGCGTTCGGCCGCCTTCATTAGCCAGTCGTGGCGCGACCCAGATGATAGCGGTCTGGCGGAGACATGCGGTCTTTGCGCGGGAGCACGCCCTGATTGGCTGCGCCCTCGGAGCGCACACTGATTGGGAACGGAGGTTCCGGCAATAACCTGCGGTTCCTCTCGCGAGAAACGATCCCGCGGGGCGAAAGCCGAGATGAATCTCGGCTCAGCAGGCTTGACAGCCTGCGCCACAAGGTACAGTGTTGGCGCGCGGCAAGATTGTGTCACCGTCGGCGGCGGTAAAGTCCTCAATTCATGAGGCGATGAATTGGCCTGTCAGATGCCAAGTCGCAATGTATGCTGGAACTCGGTTTGAAGGTCCTGCTGGTGGAGAGCGACCCGGACACTGCTGACCACGTCCGCAATTTGTTATCACAAGCCGAAGGGCTATCCTTCGATGTCGAGCGGACCGAAACTCTGCTCCTGGGCTTGGATCGGCTAGCCAAAGGCGATGTGGATGTTGTGCTGATTGGCTCCGGACTTCCTGACTGCCATGGTTTGGACGCAGTTCCAGCCGTGCGCATGCACGCGCCGTCGGTGCCCATCGTTATTGTAGGCGACCTGGACAGCGCAGGGCTCGCCCTCCGTGCCGTCGAGATTGGCGCGCAGGATTACCTGGTCAAAGGTAGGTTGGACACCGAGTCACTGAGCCGCAGCCTGCGCTGCGCGGTGTTGCGGCAGAAGAGCCAGGCGGAGTCCGCAGTCTCGGAAACGCGTGCATTTCCCGCCCGGATCATCGGATGCGTTGGCGCCAAAGGCGGCGTCGGGACCACCACCGTCGCTTGCCAGGTGGCCCTCGGCCTGAAGCGGCAAACCGGGCATCGCGTGCTGGTGGCCGATATCAATCCGAGCGGAGGTTCGGTCGCGTTCCTCACCAGGACGAAGATCACGTACTCCACGCTGGATGCCGTAAGCGATGTGCTGCGCCTGGACCAGAGTTTCTGGGAACGGGTGGTGTCGACCGGGCCGGAAGAGCTCGAGGTGCTGCCTCTCGCCGCGCCCATCGATTCTGATGATCTGCTCCGTCCGGAGCGCATCCGCCATGTGCTCCGTTTCCTGCGGTCCATCTATCCGTGGATTGTGCTGGATCTCGGCCGGTTGACTCCGCTTTGTGCGGGGCTCCTCTCGGAATTAAGCGATCTGCTGCTGATCACGTCCTTCGATTTGGCGGCGATGTCCGAAACACGGCGGGCGGTCGACCGCTTGGCCGAGCTAGCATTTGCATCGCGGCGCGTCACGCTGATCGTGAACAAGGTCGATAAGCAGGACTGTTCGTCTGCGCGGGAGGTGCCCAAGATTTTGGGCATTCCAGGTTCTGTGATCGTGCCCGCGGGTTCCGCGGAACTGTTGGAAGCGCACGGCCCAATGCGGTCGCAAATGATGCGGCTGGCCGCTGATATGGCGGGCATTGAGCGGCCGGCCGCCAGAGGGATATTTCCGTTGTTGCCGTGGTTCTCGACGAAGAGCCGCCAATTGAAGATTGCGTGATCGCACCGCAGACCGCAGGGCGTCGCCAGGAGTGGCGACGCGGCACGCATGGTGCGTGCGCCACGATCTTGTAGTATGGAGGAATGAGGCTACTAACGATTGCTCTAGCCGCCGTGGCGCTCGCGGTTGCGCAGCCTGCCGCCGATGAGATCAAGATGACCGCCAAGAAGTACGAATTCGATCCGCCGGTGGTCAAAGTCAAGCAGGGCGAGCACGTGCGGCTCGTCATCACCGCGGTCGATCACGATCATGGCTTTAAGCTGGAAGCTTTCGGGATCGATCAGTTGCTAAAGAAGGGCGAAGCCACCACGGTTGAATTCACCGCCGACAAGGCCGGCACGTTCCCGTTCTCCTGTTCGCACTTCTGCGGACTGGGGCACAAGAACATGAAGGGCGAGCTGGTAGTAGAATAGGCAAACGACTAGATACAGCATGATGCTGGTCGCTTGACAAGAATTTCCAACTTCAGCCGGCCTGCTGTCGAATTTACCTTCGGCAGTTTCCGCGTCCGTTCTGCAATCAGCTGCCCCACAGGATCTGGTGAGCTTGAGCGACGCTGCCGTCAACCTCCAGATAGCGCAGGGCCTCTTTGGCGCCCCATCAAGTCCCGAAAGCATAGGCTTGCCCGTTTATTCGTCACAGTCCAGCAACGTGCTGCCGGGGGTGTCATCCGCGGATTTGGCGAAGGCCACTCCGCAACAGCAGGCCGCCCTGAGCGATGAAGTTTTGCAATTGCAGCAAGCGCAAGGGCTGTTCAGTGAGCCTGGCACAGCCAAAAGCACATTCAGCTTACTTGCCTGAGGGCTGCCAGGCAGGGGTCGGACCGGAACGCTGGCGAAACCGCCTGCGCCACCGCTGAGGTTTAGAAGAACTCGGTCATGGCTACGGCGGTATCGGCCCAACCGAGGTTGAGTAGGGGCAACCCCAGTCCTTGCGCGATCGTGCGCAGGATGTTCCCTTCGTCATAACCTTTGTTGTAGGCCTGGGGATCGCCGGAGGTTTGCTTATGTCCCGGGAGGCTGTGCGGGCTGATCAGGACGGTCTCAACCTTGCCGCCACAACCCAGTGCCTCGGTGATGGTTTGGCAATCGGGGGAGCCGTTCGAGGCGTTTTCGTCGAACACGACGATCAGCAAGCCGTCGCCCCCGGTTTGGAAGTAGGAACTGGCCAGCAAGGGAGCGATTTTGGCCTTTAACCAGTTATCAAAGGCCTTGGCGGTGGAGTCGTGTGCATCGTCATAGCCATTCGGCACCAGCCAGGAGAGATTGGGCAGGGCCTTGTTTTTCAAGTCCGTCCCAAACTGGCTGAAGCACACAAAGTTGGCCTTCTGGGTGTTCACATCCGTCATGTATTCGAGGGGATCGTGGCGAACATAGTAGTTGCCCGCATGATACCCACTGCACCCGCTGATGTTGGGGTTGTTTTCCACATAATCCTTCCAGGTCTTGCCCGCCTGCTGCACTTCGAAAGCGATGTTGTTGTTCGAGACCGGAAAAGTGGAGGGAGTCAAGCCGTCATCGTCGGTCAGAATGAAGCCGGTGGTCAGGTTAAAGTAATTTCCGATCGAGGGATGGGTGGACGAGTAGTACTTGGTGGCCAAGCCATAGGCGTTGGCCAGGGAGGTGAGATAGGGCATGTTTGTCGCGTTGTAGGTGGTGCTGTAATCCAAGTTCTCGCCTACCACGACGACCACGTGCCCGAAGGACGGCAGGGTCGCCGGCTGTCCATAGGCTACGGGAACAGCGATGGATGCGCATAGGAGAAGCGCGACACACATTCCGATGACTTTGCTAGATGCTTTCATGAACGAAACTCCTTGGCCAGGATCTCTATTATGGACCCGTGAGACTAGCATATGATATCGTGATTGCCTCTCGCTTTCAATCCCTTGGGCAAAATCCCTTGGGCAAAATTTTGTGCAAGCCGAGGCGGGCCATCTGGGCGCAACCGGGGGAATTCAACAGCGGCAACGGTTGGGCGGTTTGCTGAACTACTACTGCCGGGCCGCCGCGTGATGTCTGGCGCGAGCCACGCCATGAATGTGTGCATGGATACATCCCGACGTTATTCAATAAATCGATTGATGGGCTGCGGCGCATCGGCGCACGCGGTGGTCGCGCATGGCCGAAATTGCCGCGCCCGGCGGCTGGCGGAACTGATCGTGGCGGGGCCCGGCTCACCAAATCTAAGGTGCCGGAACAAGAATCGAGAGCCAGGTGTCATGGAAGCCGCAGACGGAAGGCCGCCCTTCGCCTCCACCCGGCAGACCTGATTGTGCGAGCTACGAGAACTTTGGATTGAGGAAAACGTATAGCGCAGCAATCTTTCCGTCGCGGACAATGATGACGTCCAGCCCAGTGTAATCGGGAGCTTCGCCTCTGGGACCCGATCCCCAGGCGAGAATGCCAGCGTTGTGCACAGCTTGGGCGTCTCCGTGAGGCGTGTATGCAAAGTGCGGGTGGGTCGCGCGGAGGTCACCGGCGAACTTGTCCACCGCGTCGCGTCCGACGAAGACGCCCGGCGGAACATAGAGTACGCAATCGTCAGTGTAGAACTCGTCTACCGCAGCACGGCGGCGGGCGGCATCACCCTCGCCGAAGACCTCCTGAAGGTTCCGATAAAGGAGCTCAATAATTCGCTCGGTCATCTCCAGTTTCCTCTCTATTTTTGCAGGCCGTGATTGATCTTGCTGGATCACGATGGTATTTGCGCTTGGCCATCTCGGCATTGGTCGTTTTCAACGAGGCGCCCCCGTTTACCTTCCACGTCCGCTTGCCAGATGCTCCAGACTCAAAACGGCCTCCTCAAGCCGTGCTTTCTCCCATCAACTCGGCAAGAATCTTCGCGACATCCATGGATGCGCATAGCGCGACACACATTCCGATGACTTTGCTAGATGCTTTCGTGAACGACTCCTTGGCCAGGATCTCTATTATGGACCCGTGAGACTAGCATATAACATGGCTGGCATGGCCGCGGGCGATTTGGCGTACGCCGGGATACACTGTATGCATGAGAATGTTTGTGCGATCGCTGGCGCTGCTGCTCGCTCCATGGATGTTTTCAACCGCCGCTTTCCCGCAGGCCCTTGATCCGGAGGCGCTGTACAAGGCGAACTGCGCCATGTGTCACGACGTCACGGGCGCCAGCCGCGCTCCTTCGCGCGCCGTACTGCAGCGGGCTTCGCCCGAGATCATTCTGGATGCGCTAGAAACGGGCATCATGAAGGAGCAGGGATCGAAACTGCCGCTGCCGGCGCGGCGCATGCTGGCCGAGTACTTGACCGGAAAGAAGCTGGGCACGCAAGTCCCGATGGCCGGCCGCTGCGAAGGATCGCCTCCGGCCTTTCGCATGGAGGGACCCTCGTGGAACGGATGGGGCGCGGGGGAAGCCAATCTGCGCTTTCAGCCTGACCCGGGTATCCAACCAGCCCAGCTCGGCAGTCTGAAACTGAAATGGGCATTCGGCTTTCCCAATACGGGCGCGGTGTCCGGCCAGCCATCCTTCGCCGGCGGCCGCGTGTTTGTGGGGAGCGTGAACCGGCACGTCTACTCGTTGGATGCGCGCAGCGGCTGCTACTACTGGGACTACGAGGCCACCGCCGGCGTGCGCACGGCGCCCACCGTGGTAGCGCTGCCGGGCGAGGCTGGCCGCCTGGTGTTCTTCGCTGACCTAAGGGCCCGAGCCTACGCCGTGGATGCGGATAGCGGGAGGCTGGTCTGGAAAGTGCTGGTGGATGACGGGCCCTATTCCCAAGTGACTGGTGCGCCGATATATTATGCAGCGCGGCTTTTCGTGCCGATCTCAGCCGGACCTGAGGACGGCCAGACCTTGAATCCGAAGTACGCGTGCTGCAAGGCGCGCGGAGCGATGGCCGCGCTGGATGCCGCGACCGGCAAGCTATTGTGGAAGACCTCGACCATCGCCGAAGAGCCTAAGCTGCGCGGGAAGAACGGCGCCGGCGCCGAGCAGTGGGGACCGTCGGGAGCCTCCATCTGGTCGTCGCCGACGGTGGATGCGGAGCGGGGCGTGCTTTATGCCGGCACGGGAGACAATCATTCGGCGCCCTTGACCGGCACCAGCGACGCCATGCTGGCGTTTGCGCTCGACACAGGAAAAATTGTGTGGTCGCGGCAACTTGCAGGCGGCGACACCTTCAACATGTCCTGCGTGACAGCGGACACCACGAACTGCCCCAGTGCGGAGGCTCCCGACTTCGACATCGGATCGTCGCCCAATCTCGTCAAGCTGGCGAGCGGCAAGCGCGTCCTGGCGGTGGGCCAGAAGTCGGGCATCCTGTGGGGCCTTGATCCGGATCACGGTGGCGCCGTGTTGTGGAAAGTCGCGGTGGGCAAGGGGGGCAAGCTCGGCGGCATTCAATGGGGTACGGCGTCCGACGGTACGAATGCTTATGCCGCGGTCTCCGACATGGACTTCGTGGACCCCGTCTATCGGCCGGGCAAGCCGTTGATCCGGGATCCGGAGAAGGGCGGTGGTCTCTTCGCCATTCAACTCGCCACGGGGGAGAAGGTGTGGAACGCTCCGGCGCAGCCCTGCGCGGGACGAAAAGGCTGTAGCCCGGCCCAATCCGCGGCGGTGACGGCGATCCCGGGCGCAGTTTTCTCGGGCTCCGCGGACGGCCACATGCGCGCTTATGCGACGTCGAACGGCAAGATCCTCTGGGATTTTGACACTGCCAGAGAGTTCCCCACGGTGAACGGCGTGAAGGCCAACGGCGGTTCTCTGGATGCGGCTGGGCCCACCGTCGCCGGCGGCATGCTGTTCGTCACCTCCGGCTATGGTAATTGGGGCGGTTTGCCCGGTAATGTTCTATTGGCGTTCGGGGTCGAATAGAGGACGGTGCGTCCCCGCAACTCAGTGCTTAACGGCTTCGGGATTTTTGCCGGATCCGACTATTCGGTGCGACTCGCACGGGGGTAGCGCTCGCACGAAGAGGCCCAGGGGTGCGTTAGCATGGTCTTGTTCACTCATATGGCGAAGATCCACGCTGGCATTAGCGAGCTCAAAGCCTCTCACCTTAGGCTGAGGGCCGTTGCAACAACCAACCAGGGACCGCCCGCACATTTGCTGCTCTTCTATGCCGCTGAGTGCGGACTGAGATACGTTCAGCTTCGAAGAAGCAGTCTGCGGAATACCGAGAGGCTCGGCGAATTGGATCATGATCTCGTTGGCCTGATAAAGACCCTTAATTTGCCCTTGTCAGCCCTCGGGGAGCTTCCGTCACTTCGTTTCTCTCGTAGACGTGGCGAATCGTGCTCGCCCTCTGACGCCCATTCGGCGTGGCGGTACGGCGTACGGATTGACGCCGACGATGAAGCCAAGTTTTTGACTTGGCTGCAAAGAATCTGTGACGTTGTCGTAAAGGAATACCTATGATCCCACCTGATGTCCGTTTATTTACGTGGCTGGACGTTGAAGAAGTGGTCTCGAGGGCTGCGACAGAAGAGCATCCCCCCTGGTTAGTGAGGGCGAGTGCATATTGGAATGAGCTGACGGTCAGCGTCCAGCACAATAATCGTGAGCGCGCGCGCCAGTGGATTCTCGAGGTATTCGACCCCCGAATAGCGCCTTTGAAGGACACCGATCAGCTCGGCATAGCTCTAGAAGCAGTTAACGGCGACAACCGCGTCCTCCCTGTAGTGGTGGAAGAGATCGACGAACAGCCGTCACGACGACCGTTGCCACCCACCTTCCATCGCCCTTCCGCCGTTGAACAAGGCAGGACGCTGGCTCGCCCCAAACTGCCTCTCGGCGCCCCCCCGATTGCGGCCTTCCACAGCTTCAAGGGCGGAGTCGGACGAACCACGCAGGCAGTTAGTCTGGCAGTGGCGGCTTCCGAACGACATAGTGTTCTGTTGATAGATGCCGATGTCGAGGCACCCGGTATCAGTTGGCTGATACGCTCCCGCCTACCTAGCCCGCCCGTTGCTTTTGCGGACCTGATCGCGCTGGCCCACGGCGACACATCAACGGAATTCCAGAAGACGGTCAACCTTGTTGTAGACCGTCTTCGGAATGCACCACTCACGGGAGTAGGATCGCCGCCGTCGTCTTGGTGTTTCGTGCTGCCATCGTTCCGAAACCTTGGCAGATTGCCGTTTCTTGAAATCCGCCCTGAAAACCTCCTCGTAGGGCAGGAGAATCCTTTCGTATTGACCGAGATCATCAGTGCAGTCGGCCGCGAACTTGGCGTCAGCCTGGTCGTTGTCGACTTGCGCGCGGGCTACTCCGAACTCGCCGCAGGGCTCCTTCTTGATCCCAGGGTCTACAGGACCTTCGTAACAACACTAAGCGGTCAAGCCTTGGAGGGAACGCTTGAGCTCCTGAGGGTTCTGGGCTCGCGAGCCCCTTCACAAGAAGAGTACGAACCCTACCCCGCGATCATTGTAAGCCAGATCCCTGAAGGCTTCCATAAAGAGGATTGGAAGACGGAGTTCGACAGATTGGTGGAGGCTCGGGCCTGTTTCTTGCCGCCTGGAGCCGACCCCACTGACGATCCTCTAATCTTGGAGAGTCCATTCGACCAAGCTTTGCAGATGACGGCTGCGGATTGGGAGGATGCTACCCGGGTGATTCGACGTTCGGCAGCCCTATCAGCTTCAACCAAGACAATACTTGAGTGGTTGCCTATTGATGGGCGCCAGCAGGCCCACGGTGATATCGAAGACAGTCTCGTTTCAATCACAGACCGAAGAGGAAAACTGGAGAAATGGGCAACCGACCGGATTTTTGCTGAGAGGTGGGTTGGCGACAATTTTCTCGATACTACCCCTCTGCGAGCTCTTGCCGGAGACAACATATCGCAATTGCCAATCGCGGTAGTTGTAGGTGCGAAAGGGGCCGGCAAGACGTTTACATTTCTTCAGCAAGTTCGAATTGGGACTTGGAGACAGTTTGTGGCAGCGGTAGTTAAGCGATCGCCGGAGATAGATGCCCCCTTAAGCCCAGTGTTGTTTTCGAAGAACCTTGGGGAAGGCGCACTTAAGCTCGTCAGCGATGCCGGTCTTCGGATCAGCCGTAGCCTTGGCTTTGGCGAACCCATGACGGCATCAGATATTCGCGACGCGGTTCTTGCACGTCTGACCACCGATCAGAGTGAAGCCGGCTGGCGCGAGCTGTGGCTCGATTGTATCGCGTGGGCTAACGGATTCAAGCCTCACACCACGGGCGCTGGCC
>Ga0073928_10008665_pt1 | contig 12684 bp, 13 predicted proteins | sample PaiPotPPA55metaG_FD_76969 | JGI IMG/M metagenome (GOLD analysis project Ga0073928, IMG submission 76969) | Iron sulfur acid spring bacterial and archeal communities from Banff, Canada, to study Microbial Dark Matter (Phase II) - Paint Pots PPA... ...
ATTACCTGCAAATTCGTGGTCTTGCCGCCCAACCCGGCGCCATAGTACACGATCTTGCAATTGATCTCGCGAGCTGCGAAGTTGATGAAACTCAAGACTTTCCTCAAATGCAGGCATACCCTCGGGGGTTGCCGCCTTGCGCCAGTTCTTATGGAGGCTCGGGTCTTTATATCATACGGGAGATGCCGCACGCAGGTTACTCAGGTGACCCCGGGGTGGTTTCCGAGGCGTTAGCGGGCCGACGGTACGGGATAATATCCGGCTTTGGTGTAGATATTCAGCCCTTTCTTGTCTACGAGCACCTCGATGCTGCGAAAGGCTGGGCCGGCCGTAGCCTTAGGTATATATGCCAAGGTGTATTGGTTCCTGGCCTCGGAGGTGATCTGCGCATAAGCCTCTTCCATGGCATTTCGCGAGAGTTCGCTGAAGACCTCTCCTCCTCCAGTAGCCGAGCAGTACTTGGGAAGGATATTGCTGTAGCCCTGTCCTCTCAGATGGAGTTTGTCGAGTTCACGATAAACCGGCAGCGCCCCACTGTCGACCACCACGGCTTTTACTTGAATGCCGTGGGTTTCAAGCACTTTTAACACATCGCGGTAGCTGGCTTTGCTCCCCATATCCCGCCCATCACTGATCACGAAGATTACTTTGCGGCGGGTTCTGTCGCGCTTGCTCAGGTCCAACGCCGCGCGCAGGATGGCGTCATTCAAAACATGAGCCTCTCTGGGTGGAGTGTTGACCGGCTGGATGATTGGTCCTCCGACCGGCGCTCCATTGACTGTTGGTCCATCCGGTCCCAGCGGACCGCCCAGCACCGGCGGCCCGTTGTTGCGGCCGCGTACCGTTTTCATTTGGTTGAGGGCTGCCGTCAGTTTCTCGGGCCGGCTGCTGTAGTCTGTGACCTGGGTTACCGTACTACTGTAGGTGTAGAGCGCAACCTCATCGTAAGGGCTGAAGGCCCCGACCAGAGATGCGTAACTCTGATTCACCTTCTGGAAGGCTACGTCGGCGATGCCGGTGTCAAGCAGCACTGCCACCGAAAGCTGAAAAGGATCGCTGGTAAAGTAGGTCAGCGTCTGTACCTTGCCGTTTTCCTTCACGACAAAATCCTTGGGAAGCAGGCCATCTACGGGGCGTCCGTCGGAGTACTTGACCAGGACGGGAATCTGCACCACGTTTGCCGATACTGAAATCGTGTATAGGTCTTCCTTGGGATTGATCTGATTCCTCGGCCGGCCGCCCGCAGGAATTGTCTGAATCGGGGGCATGGGAGGCGGAGCGGTTTTCTCTTGATCCGGTTGCTGGCTGGCTTCGCCTGGATACGCGGGGGGTTGGGTGCCGGGGCCCGCCTCCGGCGGCGCGTCGGCAGGCTTGGGAGCGGGCGGCTGCACGGTTGAGGGCGCATCGGGAATATCCTGCGACGGTTGCGTAGTGGCCGCCGGCGGAGGCTGATTCTGGCCAGACTGGGCTTGGAGCACCGGAATCCCCAGCATCAGAATGGCGGCAGCCGTCACCCTGAATCCAGTCTGAGCCCGACAAACCGTATTTCTTTTCAACGGCGCCATGACTTTCCCCGTCCCGCGAACCAACACCCGCGAAAAAATCCCGCTTTTCGTCTGTAAGATGCTCAATCCACCCTGTTTGGTGCATCTAAAGGTTTAGACTATCACTAACCGATAACGCGAGAGAGTCCCGGATGCCCAAGTATCTTGTTTCCCAGCGCCGAGTCCCGCCCATGATGGTGTTAGCTGCGCTGTTCCTTGCGGTTTCATTCACCGTTGCCCAGCAGTCGCCGCCCTCAACTCCCGCGCAGGCGCAGCAACCCGCTCCGGCTAACCAGAGGCCCGAAGATCAAAAGTCCGACGACTCGCAACAGCCTACCGAAACTCTGAAAGTAAACGTCAACGTGGTGCAATTGTTCTTCAACGTAAAAGACAAGCACGGGGCCCTGATTCCCAACCTCACCAAGGCCGACTTTGAGGTCAATGAAGACGGCAAGCCGCAAACCATCAAATATTTTACAGCCGAGACAAATCTTCCGCTCACGCTCGGAATTCTGATCGACTCCAGCGGCAGCCAGCGCAACGTCATCGACATGGAAAAAGAGGTGGGCGGAGCCTTTCTAAGGCAGATCTTGACCGACAAAGATGAGGCCTTCGTCATCGATTTCGATATCTCCGTCGACTTACTGCAGGATTTCACCCGCGACGTTCACCGCTTGCAGGCCGCCTTGAACAAAGCCAAAGTGAATGTGGATTACAGCAGCGGCGGAATCCCCGGCATGGGCGGAGGACCCGTTCCCCAACATAATTCGCCGGGAACTCTGCTCTACGACGCGGTGTATCTTTCCGGTCACGACATGCTGTCCAAGGAAGTGGGCCGCAAGGCCATGATCCTGCTCACCGACGGTCAGGATGAAGGCAGCAAGCTGAAAATTCAGGACGCGATTGAGGCCGCGCAGAAATCAGATTCCATCGTTTACGTTCTGCTCTGCGCGGATCGCGGCTTCTACGGCGGCTTTGGCTATTCCGGCGAGTCCGAAATGCGCAAGCTCACCGAGCAGACCGGCGGCCGCGTCATTAACGTCGGCAATAAGTTCGACAAACTCCGGGAAGCTTTCGACCAGGTTGCCGCCGAATTGCGCAGCCAGTACAACATCGGCTATACCCCCACCAACGCCAAGCTCGACGGCACCTACCGCAAACTTGAAATCAAGAACAAGCAAGGCTACAAAATCCAGGCCCGCGCCGGATATTACGCCGGCCGCAAGCAAGACTAACCCAAGGGCTTAACCGCAGAGGGCACAGAGTTACACAGGGGTTGTGCTCCCCTGTGCCCTCCGTGGTTAAATTCTTTCACTCGACTACCGCAATTGATACACTTCCGAGCGGAGGGTCTCCATGCCCCGTTTCTCCCGCCGCTCGTTCCTCCATCTGTCCGCTGCCGCCTCGGCAGTCGCTGCCTTCCACGGAATCTCGGAACCTATGCTGGCCGCCGCTGCCCGGCGCCGGCCGCACGCAAAAGACGCGGTGTTGATCGATTCCAACGAGAATCCGCTGGGTCCATGCCAGAGCGCGCGCGATGCCGTCTCCGCCATCATCCCCCAGGGAGGCCGCTACTCCGACAATCTCACCGACGACCTCGTCAGCACGTTCGCCCAGCAGGAAGGCCTCAAGCCCGAATACATTTACTGCACGCCGGGTTCAACTCCTCCGCTCAGCCTCAGCGTGCTGGCCTTCACTTCGCCGCAGAAAAGCTACGTCACCGCGGACCCGTGTTTCGAGACGGGCATGATGATGGCCGCCGTTGCCGGAGCTCGCGTAATCAAGGTGCCGCTCACGAAAACCTACGCGCATGACACGAAAGCCATGCTGGCCGCAGGCCCGGACGCCGGCGTCTTCTACATCTGCAATCCCAACAATCCGACTGGCACGCTCACTTCGCATTCGGACGTCGAATACCTAGTCGCGAACAAGCCCAAGGACGCAATCGTTTTGATTGATGAAGCCTACATCCACTTGTGCGAGGCCCCGTCCGCGCTCGACCTGGTGAAGGCAGGCAAAGATGTCATTGTGTTGCGGACGTTCTCCAAGGTTTATGGGATGGCCGGGCTGCGCTGCGGATTCGTGATTGCTCGTCCCGACCTGCTGGAAAAAGTCGTTGCGCGGGGCGGCCAGAATTTTATGCCCACCACTGCCGTCGCCGCCGCCATCGCCAGCCTGAAGGACTCAGCCCTGGTCGCAGAACGCCGCCGCATCAACGCCGGCATCCGCCAGCAGACATTTCAGTGGCTCGACCGCAACGGTTATGCCTACATCCCGTCCGAGTCCAACTGCTTCCTGCTCGACACCAAGCGTCCCGGCAAGGAAGTGAGGGACGCCATGGCCAAGGAGAACGTCCTGATCGGCCGCGTCTGGCCCGTGATGCCCACCTACGTCCGCATCACCGTAGGAACCCAGGAAGAAATGAACCGCTTCCAGTCCGCATTCCAAAAAGTGATGAAAAGCTAAAAAAAAGCAAGGTTTCAAGGTTTCAGAGTTTCAAGGTTTCAGAGACCGACGACCAATGAGAGGGTCCAACCCTGAAACCTTGAAACATTGAAACCTTGAAACATTACTCCACCGGTTCCGCCCACCGCACTCTCCGCCCTTCCCGGCTACTCTTATGCGCCAGCAAGATTCCGCGCATGGTGCGCAGCGCCTGCTCCGGGGTCACCTCCAGCGAAGATCCCTTCTCAATCGCATCCCTGACGTTGGCGTAGAACCCGCGGTAGTCGCCCCGCTCGGTCTTTACTTTCCGGATTGGCTCGTTCACACGGCTCAACGTTCCCCAGAGCGCCTCCGGGTCCTCGCCCCAACTCTCGCCCCAGTCGAGTCCTTGGGGAGGATGCTCGCTGCGCAGAATCTCCTCCTGTGGATCCATTCCATACTTCACGAACGACCCTTCCATGCCGTGAATCAGGAAATGATGGGAGAGGCCATACGCCAGAATCCGCGCGCGCAACGTCGCCCGCAAATGCGGATACTCCATATGCACGTCGAAGGAGTCGTCCATTGTCGAGTTCTGGCGCTGGCGAAATGCCGTCGCCCAGACCGTCTCCGGCTCGCCAAATAAAACCAGCGCCTGATCGATCAAGTGTGGCCCCAGATCCCACAGAACGCCGGCGGCAGGAAAACCCGGACGCTCCCGCCACACATTCGGTTTTGGCTGGGGACGAAAACGGTCGTAGCGCGCTTCGTATTCGACAACCGCGCCCAGGCCACCCGATTTCACCAGTTGCTTGACCGTCTGAAAATCTCCGTCCCAACGCCGGTCTTGATACACGGTGATCAGAAGCTCGCGATCGGCGGCGAGCCGCACCAGTTGCTCCGCTTCCGCCATCGTCGGCGTGAATGGTTTGTCCACCACGACGTGGCGTCCAGCTTCGAGACACGCCTTTGCCAAGGAAAAATGCGAATCGTTGGCAGTGGCAATTACGCATAGGGCGATCGTCTTGTCGGAAAACAATTCATCCAGCGTCCGCGCCACGCGCACGTCCGGATATTTTTCCTTCGCCTTGGATCCATGCCGCTCGAGAGCGCAGGCCAGTTCCATTCCCTGAACGCCCCGAATCACAGGCGCATGAAACGCCTGACCCGCCATGCCGAATCCGATCAAACCCACTCGCACCATGTTTCTCTTCCCTCGCGCTTCGCTGCCGTTGTAGAGACGTAGCTTGCTACGTCTCTGCCGCCTGCTCAACGATCCTTCACGCGCCGCACAAATTTCAATCCCGACCAGACCTCAGTCACCGCGCATACCTTCACGTCCACCAAGCCAGCGTCCAGTCCAATCTCGCGCACGATGTTCTCATTCAGATCCGTTATCACGCCGGAACTTTTTTTCGGCCAACTCACCCACAACATTCCCGCGGGCGCCAGCAGTTTGCTGATTCGCCTGAAGTCTCTCGCCAATTCCGCCTTCGATTTCGTGAACAGCATCGCGAAGTCAAGCGGAGCTTTGCCGTTACTCACGTACTCGCAGCCGGCGAGCGTTGTGCACAACTCCGCAAGCACATCAGGCGCGGCATTCGGCAGGTAAACGCGCGCTCCAGATTTGATGCCCAGCTTTTTCGGTAGCGGCGTTCCAGAGTATCCCGGCATGTTTTGATTGTGCCCGCTGCCATTCTCACTTTTGCGGTGGCTGCACCCATGGCGTCAATTCCGCGTTGTGCATGACGATCACCCGCCACTCTCCGCCTGACTTTGTGAATATACAATCGGCCAGACCCGCGCGGTAAGGAATCGGTTTACCGGTGTTGTCGACAGCACCCGTCATCTCCCAATGTATGTCGACCGCAGCCAAGTCTGACCGCAGGAAGCGAATCTTGGTAACTTCGCCGGTCTGATGGCTGTGTTTGAAAAATCGTTCAAACGCTACGGCGTGAAATTTCTCAATTTCAGCCTGCCCGGAAGCGCTCTGTCCTCGGACATTCGTGAAGTCGGCATCTTCGGCGAAAATTGAAGAAAACTGATGGGCGTCATGATTATTCCACCCGCCCATCCATCGCTCAGCAATGGCAGCCTTGATCGCGACTTCCTCCGCGGCGTGCCCACCCGTCTCGGCCTGTTGCGAGTGCGCCCAGAGCGCCAATGCTGACGGTGCCAGAAGTAAACAGAATGTAACGGCGAGCGGATGGGACACAAGATGCCTCCTGCCGGTCGCCGCAGATTGTACTCTGAGTCTGAAGAAAATCCAGCCTAGGCTACTGTTGCTTGGACAAGGTCTGACATCTGATGTCCGAGGTCAGACTTTAGCGCCCCGGCGCGTACCATCCGCGCCGCGACCGCACCCGAAGATTCTTTCGATCATTGGCGACGATTTCAATCGTGCGGTAATGCCCGTCGGATTTGAGGTCCGCCGGCTTATAGGAAATGGCGTACTGGCTGCGGAGTTCGTCCTGAATTTCGGCGAAAGCATTAGCGACATCGCGAATCTGGAACGGGAAGAACGGGCGCCCGCCGGTGGCGTCGGCAATGCGCTCCAGCACTTTGTCGCCCGCGCCCTTGGTCCCGCTTACGTTGGTGCTGATGGTGTAGACGATGGCCTCGGCCCGCTGCGCCATCTCGATCGCTTCCTCGCGCGTTACGTGACTCTGGTTGTCTTCGCCGTCGCTCAACAAAATGATGGCGCGCCTCACCGTGGTCGACTTCGGAGCCTTCAACAGCTTGTCGCGGCACGCGAAATATAACGCGTCGTAGAGGGCCGTACCGCCGCCAGGACGCAGTTCGTGCACGCCATGCGCCAGCTTCTCGGTGTTGTCGGTGAAATCCTGCGTGACCTCCGGCGTTACGTCGAAACCAACTACAAACGCCTGATCGTAGCGCGGATGAATCGTCTGATTCAGAAACTCGACGGCCGATTGCTGTTCGAACTTGAACCGGTCGCGCACGGAGTTGCTGGCATCGATCAGCAGCCCGACCTGCAGCGGCAGGTTGGCCTCGGCGTGGAAGCTGCGAATCTCCTGCGGCGGCTTATTATCGTCGAGCACGCGGAAGTCGCCCTGCTTCAGATCCGTAATGCGCCGTCCATGCTTGTCGGTGACCGTGAAGACGACGTTCACTTCGTTCGTAGTCGCACGGATGGTGGCGACCGGATCGACTCCGTCCGCAGCATTCGGATCGGCAGCCTTCTGCTCCTGCGCAGCTGCTGCAGGCGCCGGAGCGCTCGAACCCGGAGCAGTCGAAGCTGGAGCCCCCGATTGGGCCGTCGCCCCCACAGCAAAGAGCGCCACCAGAACGAGCCTGGACAGCGTAATGAATTTCGTCCCCAAAGTTTTCATCGACACCAACATTATATCCGTCCGAGGCGCGTGAGCGCGCCTAGACGTCTTGCGTAGAGACGTTGCTCGCAACGTCTCTCTCGATAGTCGCCAAGAATGCCTCCAGCTCCCCCGGAAGCGGACTCTCAAGCGCAATCGGTCGCCCCGTCCGCGGGTGTGCCAGCTCCAACCGCGCCGCATGCAGAAAATTTCGCGCCAGCGAGATCGCCCCACCTTCGTCGGTCGCCCGCCCGCGCCTGGCCCGCATCTCGCGCGGCGCACCATACAACACATCGCCGACCACGGGATGCCCGAGCGACGCCATATGCACCCGAATCTGATGCGTCCGTCCCGTATCGATCTCTACCTCGACGAGCGTGAACCTGCCAAACGCCGTCTCCAGCCGCCGCAACACGCTGTAGTGCGAGACCGCATCGCGCCCGCCCGTTCCGCGCGTCGTCATCCGTATACGGCGTATCCGGTCGCGGCTGATGCTGGCCGCAATCGTTCCGCGATCTTTCTTCACCCACCCATGCACCAGCGCAATATAAGTTTTCTTGACCTCGCGCCGGGCAAACTGCGCCGCCAGCTTGCGATGCGCGTCATCATTCTTTGCCACCACGATCAACCCGCTGGTCTCTTTGTCCAGCCGATGCACGATCCCCGGCCGCATCTCCCCACCTACCGCCGACAGCGTCGCGAAATGATGCAGCAGCGCATTCACCAGCGTCCCGCGATTCCGCTGATCTTCGGTCGCGCCCGCGCCCGCATGCACCATCATTCCCGCAGCCTTGTTGATGATCGCCAGATCGTCATCTTCATACACGATGTCGAGAGGGATCTCCTCCGCAATAGCGCGTAGTGGAGTCCGCTCAGCCGACCCGAGCACGGTGATGTGCTCCCCGCCCCGCAGCTTCAGCGAAGCCTTTGTAGGTGCTTCGTTCACCAGAACCTTTTCTTCGGAAATCAGCTGCTGCACCCGCGCCCGGCTGACCTCAAGCTGCGCCGCCAGCAACTGATCGAGGCGCTTGCCAGCGTCGTCAGGCGCAACTGAAATAAGAATGGGAAAAGCTTCCGGCATTCGGAGGGAAGCATACTACAGGCCATGACGATGAATGGCTTGAACCGGTCCGGGCGCTAGTTGGTGTAATCAAACTGTTTACGCCAGACTGGTACGACAATGAAGCGGCGCTACAATCCTAGACATGAGAACGGGTGTCATGCTTCGCACCATGTTGGCGTTGGCATCGATTTCCATCGCCGGTCAGATAGCCACCGGCATCCACCTTGCGGAAGTTCGGTTCAGGGGCGACACTCGGTTGGATGGCGTGGATGTCAAGAAATGCGCGGCCGACCTCAAATCCCGAACATACGTAGGCCCGCAATGGGCGGATTCTCTCCCGGAACCCATAAGAATGTGCTTTCAGAACAAAGGTTATTTCAAGGCTGCGGTTAAGGTCTCAACACAGCAACTCGAGGACAAGCAGAACACTCATCAGTTTATCGTCACCTTCGACATCCACGCCGGCCCGCAGTACCGTTTGGGCCACATCACTTTTAGCAACAACCGTGCGATTACTAACTCAAGAGCGCTACGTAACCTGTTCCCGATCAAGGACGGCGATATTCTCGAGCGCGAGGCCATAGTGAAGGGCCTGGAAAATCTGCGCTACGCCTACGGGGAATTCGGCTATATCAATTTCACCCCCGCTCCTGAGATCACGTTTGATGATGAAAAGAAGCTCGGATTTCTGGAAATCGATGTGGACGAGGGCAAGCAGTTTTACATAAGTAGTATCGACATCGTCGGTGCAGACGCGCAAGTGTTGAATGATTTGTCCCTCAAACCGGGTCAAATCTATAACGTGCGACTCGTCGACTTATTCTTACGAAAGCATCTACCTGGGGCAGACGTGAACGATCCAAAAATCCAGCACCGGTCGTTAAACGAACGAGACGGGACCGTAGCGCTTACATTTAATTTCGGAAGTAACCCAGAGTGAGTAATCCCGCCTGTCCGCATAGCCTACTCCGAGCTCTGAAACTCCATGTTCTCATCCACCGAAAGCTGCGCCGGCGTGCCGCCGACATTGGCGCCAGAGCGCGTCGCAACTACATGAAAGCCGCTGGAACTGGTCTGGACCTCATAACTATAAGGCGGACGCTGCCGGGCCACGCTAATGTAGTTCGCCGACACCAGTTCGTCGAACGAAGCATATTTTCCTTCGCTGGCGAAGTAGCGGCGCTCGGCCTGGGCGATGCTCGTCAGATCGCTCCTCACGCCAGTGATGTTGATGGCGGCCTGCGGATTGTTGGCCCCGGCGGCAGCAGAAGAGCTGGTCGCCTGCCTGGAATAAATGTACATCCCGACGCCCATTACAATAACGACGCTGAGAAAGCCGAAGATGCGTCCCATAGGTTCCTCCCCAAGAACTGATTGCACCGGGAAACGGGGCCGCTTACAAGTAACCAGAGTGTAGCCGCCCGCCGTGCCAGCCATGCTGGTGTCTGAGAGCATTCTCAGAAACGTGCAATTGTGAGCAGACGGGCATCTTTCGACAAGATAACCTTGCCATGTTGCTTGTAGCGCGGGAGCGGGTGGCGCATTGGCTGGCAGATAAAGTCCCAATGCGCCTGCTGTCCACGCTGAGCACAGTATCGTCGGGACGAGGTCCGAGGCCGAGTCATCCGTTCCCTCTCTATCGGCCAGATCAGAAACCCTCTCATTTGTAATGGAGGACCGCGGAAGACGCTGACGTCGCAGCGGCTTCGGAGGTCCTCAGACTGACAGATAACCTTTCTAGCTTCTGGCCGAAGGAGTTTTAATAATATGAAGAAGCTGATGTTCGTGGTATTTGCATTTGCACTTTTGGCGTCGACCGCATCGCTGGGTCAAGATGCCGCCAAGCCAGAAACCGTGCCAGTTGCGGCACCTGCACCGTTAGCGCCGACAGCAGCGGCTCAACCCCTCACCGTCACCGGGTGTTTGCAAAAAGGCACTCAGCCGGGCGAAGTGACTCTCACCGGAACAGACGGGAAGAGCTATGACCTGCGCAGCGACAGCGTTAAGCTTGACCAGCACATTGGCCATCAGGTAACCGTCACCGGGACCGCCAGCCCTGAAACGAAAGCCGAGGAGAAGAAAGAAGGACAGGTCGAGAAGGCGTCCAGTAAAGAGGCGATCGGCAATTTGAGCGTGACCGACGTAAAAATGATCAGCGAGACCTGCACGAAGTAAGTTCGGCAAAATTGAATGTAGGCGGGCCAGCGATATTGCTGGCCCTTTTTTCTGGCGGCAGGAGAGGCCGGGGCGGCAACCGAAGTTTTCTCGCTTCGCTGGACCGTAGAGTTGTTCGGGACCAGCTTGTGGAACATCGCTGTTGCACTCATTGATCGAACTGCGTGCTCGTCGCAATGCGATAATTAGCTGGTTCTATGAGGATGAAAGCAATTCGTTCGCGGCTTGTCGTCCTGTTTCTGTTAACCATATGCAGTCCGTTTCTTCTAGGGCAAGCTAACGCTTCAGCGGGGTCCACGCCCAAGTACATCTTCGCGATCGTTCGAGTGTTTCCGCACGACTCCTCCGCCTACACCCAAGGTCTCGCGTATCGCGATGGCTTTCTGTATGAGGGCACAGGTCGCAATGGCCAGTCGTCACTTCGAAAGGTGCGGCTGGAAACCGGGGAGGTGATTCAACGCTTTGATTTGGCGTCGGAGTATTTCGGGGAAGGGATCACCCTTGTTAAAGATAAAATCGTTCAGATTACATGGAAGTCAGGAGTCGGTTTTGTATATGACCTGAACAACTTCCGGCTGTTGCGGAAATTCTCTTACTCCGGAGAAGGCTGGGGTCTCGCTGCGAATGGCCATCAATTATTTATGAGTGACGGAACGTCGGAGATTCGTGTTCTCGACGCCGAAACTTTTCAGGAAAGTCGCCGTCTCAGGGTCCACGAGGGATCGACTCCGGTTGACCAACTAAATGAACTAGAGTTCGTCGAGGGCCAGATTTTCGCCAATATATGGCACAGTAACCGCATTGCCCGGATTTCTCCGCTGACCGGGGAGGTAGTTGGGTGGATTGACCTTAACGGACTTCTGAGCCCAGTTTATCGTCTCGAACCTGAAGCCGTGCTCAACGGGATCGCGTACGATCCGCTTCACAAGCGACTTTTTGTCACCGGGAAACTTTGGCCAAGCATCTTCGAAATCAGACTTGCCCCGGAACGCGGGAAGTAGGGTGGTCTTTCCTTAACGCGTGGCGCCGACCGCTCGCGCCGGCACCGGCTTCGACCCCGGCCGCAGCCACCAGATCAGCCCGCCAGCCAGCACCAGCCCAACCGCGATCAATTGCGTGCCCGTCATCGCACCGCCGAACACCGAGCCGCGGCCCGGATCGTCACGCAAATATTCGAGGAAGAATCGCGCGACGCCGTAGATGAACATGAACGCGCCAATCACCTGGCCTTCAAACTTCCTCCGCTTGAGCAGCCACATTAGGAAGAAGAAATTCGCCAGCTCGACCGCCGACTCGAACAATTGCGTAGGTTCGAGCGGCACGCCGAGCGGCGTCCCGGTAATCGAATTCGCCAGCGGATTGTGAAAGACCACTCCCCACCAGTGATGTGTCTCTTTCCCATAGCAGCATCCCGCCGCAAAGCAGCCAATACGACCGATCGAGTGCCCTAGCGCGAGTCCGGGCGCGAAGGCGTCGCACGTACCAAGGGCTGGCATGTGATGCCTGCGCACATACCACGCTGCCGCCAAAAAAGCGGCGAGCAATCCGCCTGAAAAAACTCCGCCCGCCTGCAGCGTCGCTAAACTGAAGATGTCGCCCGGATGATCCTTGTAGATACTCCAGTCGTTGATGATATAGAGCACCTTGGCCCCGATGATGCCCGCAAGCACCACCAGAATGCCGAGGTTCCACGCCTTGTCGCCGTCGACTCCCAGCTTTTCGGAGTTGCGCACGCTGATCCACAATCCGATCAGGACGCCCAGGGAAACAAGGAATCCATACGTCGGCAGGAAGAATTTCCCTATATGAAAGAGTTGTGGAAACACAGTTTAATTAGATGCGGGAAACCAGGGATTTGCTACTTGATCAGTCTAGCAGGAATGCAGCCTTTAGCTCTTAGCCTTTGGCCTTTAGCTAAAAGCTAAAAGCCAAAAGCTAGAAGCTAATGGCCGATTTTGTCTTTATCAAGCCGACCCACTGTGCCGTGTGACGGGCCGAGAATGAACCCGTCGGTAGACGTTGGGAACCCGCCGAGACCCTTTAGGCATCTCCGCATGGCGGAGCGTCGCACACCGGATCCTAGTTCGAGTCGAGTCCCCGTTCATTCAGCATTGGTTCAAAAATCGGTTACCGCCATCACCAACCC
>Ga0073928_10008666_pt1 | contig 12683 bp, 11 predicted proteins | sample PaiPotPPA55metaG_FD_76969 | JGI IMG/M metagenome (GOLD analysis project Ga0073928, IMG submission 76969) | Iron sulfur acid spring bacterial and archeal communities from Banff, Canada, to study Microbial Dark Matter (Phase II) - Paint Pots PPA... ...
GGCAGTTACGACGTGGTGGCGCTGCGTCACGCTTACTCAGGCGGGTCGAGTCTTACGAAAGCCATGACCGCGCATGCCCCGTATCGTCGCGCCGGGGTCATTAGCGTGGGCATCTCTCACGCCATCAATCCTTACTGCTACCGTTGCCCGCTGCATTTGACGTATCCCGACTGTGGGGTGGCGTGCGCGGGTGACGTGGAAAATTTAATTCAGACCGGTACCAGCGGTCGCATCGCCGCGTTCATTGCCGAGCCCATTCAGGGAGTGGGCGGGTTTATCACCGCGCCGCCGGAATATTTCAAAATAGTTTTCAATATTGTGAAAAAATACGGCGCTCTGTACATTTCCGACGAAGTGCAGACGGGATGGGGCCGCACCGGCAAGAAATGGTTCGGCATCGAGCATTGGGAAGTGACTCCCGACATTATTACCAGCGCCAAAGGAATGGCGAATGGTGTGCCGATTGGCCTTACAGTGACTACCCCCGAAATTGCGGGCGGCTACCAGGGCAGCAACATCGCGACGTTTGGCGGCAATCCGGTCACCAGCGTGGCGGCGCGCGCGACCATCGAACTCATCGAGGAAGATGGCTTGCGCGAAAATGCGGACGTGGTTGGCAAGTATTTCCGCGGCAAGCTGGAGGAGTTGCAATCCAAATACGCGCTGATCGGCGACGTGCGCGGCATGGGGCTGATGCAAGCATTGGAATTGGTAAAGGATCGCAAGACCAAAGAGCCCGCGCCCGAAGCTACCAACCAGGTCATGGAGCGCGCGCGTCACAATGGCTTGCTCATCGGCAAAGGCGGGCTGTACGGCAATACACTTCGCCTCGCGCCCATGCTGAATACCACCAAGGGTGACGTGGACGACGCCATCCAACTGCTCGACAAATCGTTCAGCGAAGTAAAGGTGAGCTAGTGTGGTCGTCGACCTTCGCGAATTATTTGAGAAACGGCGCTAACGATCGAATAAGTTGCACGTCGAATCAGGCGTCGCGATCTCGCGGAACCCAATCTTGCGTCCTTGTTGGTGCGGTGCTACTCGCGCTGTTGATGGCGCTCTTCTCTTACCCTGTGCGGTCTCAGACCACGGAAGCCAGCAAGCCTGTTGAATGGAAGGCAGTCTCGTTTGCCATCGTGCGCTTCAATGACGAAGCGCCGGCTTCGTGGAATATTTATCACACCTCGAAGCGGGGCGTGCTGCTGGTGAAACTGTGGAAGCGGTATCTGCTAGTGAACGTCCCGGAGCACCAGGTTTTTGACATTGATCCACGGACCGTCAAACCGCAAGGCGATGGCGTGCAGTGGTCTTCTTCCGACATGCCTGAGGAGCCGCTGGAAATCACTGAGTGGAAAGATCGCAACGTCGGCCCGGTTGAGCGGCTCCGCTTCCGACTGGGCAAGGACGGGCATGTACTCGAATTGCAAATCCCGCTGCGCGCCGACGGCAAACCGGCTTATTGAAGCCCATCAAAAACAACGTTCAAGGAGAGAGAAAGCCCATGAGGATCCTGAAATCAAAGCACGTGGCGCGAGTCTGCTTGGGCGCGATTATATTTTGGGTTCTTTTCGCACGCACTTATTCCGTGCATGCGAACCCGGACGCGGTCGATGAGGCTATGAGCAGCATTCGCCCGGAAGCGATCCGCGCGGACATGCGTTTTTTGTCGGATGATGCGCTGGAAGGCCGCGGCACCGGATCGCGGGGCTACGATATCGCGGCGAAGTTCATGGCTACGCAATTTGAATCGCTAGGGCTTCAGCCTGCAGGCGACAACGGTTCCTATTTTCAAAACGTGCCATTGCGTTCTGCGAAGATCGACGAAACGAAAACAACTCTCATATTGTCTCGCTCGGGAAAGGACGAAACGCTTAAATTTAGACAGGACTATATCAGTCTCGCGGATCCAGCCCGCCCAGAAACGTCAGTGGAGGCACCGATAGTGTTCGTGGACCACGGCGTAACGGCACCTGAAAAAGGCTATGACGACTACAAAGGAATAGATGCCAAGGGAAAAATTGTCGCAATGGTCGCTGAAGCACCCGACTTCGAATCCTCAGTGAAGGCGCATTATTCGTCGTTTGAAATAAGATCTGAAATTGCGGTGACCCACGGAGCCGTTGGAATGATTCTGGTCGACGATCCGGTGCTCGAGAAGATATACCCGTTCAGTGAGCAAGTGCGCGATCTGTCGTTTCCCAGATTCCGCTGGCTCGACAAAGAACAGCAGCCGAATGCTTATTTCCCGGAATTGAGAGGCAGAGCAGTTTTGAACCTGAATGCAACGAAGAAATTCTTCGAAGGGAGCGCGCACTCGGCGGAAGAAGTATTTTCGGCGATGAAAGCCGGGAAGCCGTTGTCATTCGCAATGGGAATTTCCATGAAGCTTCAAAGTTTCACCACATTTAAGGACGTTGCGGGGAGAAATGTGGTGGCAAAACTGGAAGGCATTGATCCAACGTTAAAAAATGAGTATCTCGTCTATAGCGCTCATTTGGATCACCTGGGTATCGGGGAGCCCGTGAAGGGTGACAACATTTATAACGGCGCGCTGGACAACGCGTCGGGCTCGGCAATTTTGCTGGAAGTTGCGCGCGCCTTCAGCGGAATGAAAACACGCTCGCGCCGCTCAATTTTATTTTTGTCAGTTACCGGAGAAGAGGCGGGATTGCTGGGCTCTGATTATTTCGCGCATTACCCGACGGTCGGCAAAACCTCGGTGGTGGCCAACGTCAACATGGATGAAGACCTGATGCTCTGGCCCTTGCAGGATATCGTGGCGTTCGGTGCCGAGCATTCCAGCCTCGATGCGGTGGTCAAGAAAGCTGCGGCCCGCTTGGATCTAAGCGAAAGCCCGGACCCCGATCCCGAAGAAGTGGTGTTCATTCGAAGCGATCAATATTCGTTCGTCAAACAGGGAATTCCGGCAATATTTCCGGTGGCGGGCTTCAAGTCCGATGATCCAAAAATAAAACCGGCGGACATTTTTAAGAACTGGGAACTGACTCGTTATCATCAGCCGCAAGACGATATGGATCAGCCGGGATTGGACTTCAATGCCGCGGAGAAATATGCGCGCTTCGTTTTTCTTTGTGGCTTCCTGATCACCGAAGACTCGCAGCGCCCAACGTGGAATAAGGGAGATTTTTTCGGCGAGCACTACGCTCATCAGGCGAACTAATAGTCATAGTGGGAAAGTGCGAGTAGCGCCGCGTAACTCACAAGTTTCCAGTATTAGATGAAAGCAAAGTCAGGAGGAAGCCGCGCGTGTGGCGACTAACGGTTGCGGTGCTGGTACTTGGCAGCGTCGTGGCGGCACAGAAACTACCAACGAAAGGAACAGGCATGGAGACGGCAGACAGCGTTTCAATACCGGAAATGACGCACGCCATCACAGCGCAGCTCAACGCCCAGTGGGAGGGCTGGAAGAATCAGGACCCGGCACCCAATGAAGCGATCATAGCCGATGACTTCCATTCTTTCTGGCCCGATGGCTCTCGCCACGTAGGAAGGCCCACGGCACAGCAGATGTCCGAGCAGCCCATTTCAGGATACAGACTGTCAGAGTTGCGCGTCGTGCCGGTTGGAGCGGATACGGCGCTCGTCACATACTTCGCCGACATCAAAACCCCTGGAAACGACACTGAGTTTCACATGGCCGTGGGGGAGTCCTGGGTGAGGCGCAACGGGCGGTGGCTGATCCGTGGTTACTCGGGCACGCTCATCAAATAGATTGGCCAACTGTAATCGTCACCATAGTCTCAATTCTGAGCAGCAAACTTAGCGGCGGTAAATTCCATAAAACCAGCTGATGCCGAGGGCACCGGGTGCTACGCCTACCACCACGGCGTCACCGTCATGGAAACGATCGTAATCGTCTTGGTCGACGGCTAGCCGTTCCACCTTTTGGCCCGGACGCAAGGAACGCACGAAGAGTCTTCTGCTGCCCCGCACGATGCCACGCATATTGAAGCGGCTTTGCACGGTGGTCGGGTAATAGACAACATTCTTTGGCGAATCCAGTTTGCCGTTCAGGAATAGCGTGGCTGCAAGAATCCATGGCAGCGGAATAAATCCCGCGTAGATGCGCTTCAACACTTCGATGTCCCGGCGATTGCGCGCGCCGCGATCAACAAATACCGCTACGGTCAGGCCAACGAAAAATATCAGCCCAAAAAAAACCAGCATCCAGTCAAGATCCAACGGAGGATAAAGCTGGCTTACGTACGGAAAGAGCAGCGAGCCCGCAAGGAAAACCGCGGTGCGTTTCATGAAACGCGGGCGAAACACCAGTTCGGCGATGGAAGAAGTGAGGCCGCACGAGGGACACTCGTCCGCTTTACGCTCTGACCCGCAATTGAGGCATCTGGTCATCTAGGCCTTGGCAGCCACCGGGGCAGCCCTGCTTTACACAGCAATCACAAGCGCAAAAATGACGGCGCAGCAAACTGCGCGCAAATCCGCGACATCGTGCGCACCAGCCTATTATAAGGCGGTGCCGGTAGTATTGCCTGCGAGGGAGACTAGAAGATCCTGGTAATATTTTTGATGATCTGATTCTGCGACCGACATGGAGACGCCCATTCCAAGGCCGGGCTCCACGCGTTTCACGGAGCAATCCACTTTCAGCGGAGGATCGACATTCAGACGAGCCGTGAAACCCGCTCCAATCCAAAGCGGGTCGGCAGCTTCGATGAACATCCCATTAGAACTGATGTCGCGCGTCTTCCCGGTCAGCACGGCTGAGCCCCATTCGATCTCGAGATCCGCGCGAAACGAATAACGCTGCGCCCAACGGCGTTCGAGCCGGCGGGATAAATTTTCTCTGTTTTCCATAACGTGGTGAATCCCCCTGCCAGGAGTCCAAGCCACGGCTGGGCGCGTGAAGCTCCATCTAGCCCCGAGAATACGTCATTCCAAGGGCACAGCTATAGGACGGCGATAGCTAATGTTTTGTTCCCGACAATGGCGATAATTTTTTGCTCGTGCGGGAAAACCGCCATTACGAGCGGTGATGCCACTGACGTTTTGCCGATTCTAGACATCTTTAGACTGCTGATCGTCATCGAAAGACTCTTTATCGGCCACTGAGTTTTCGCCTGCTCGAGTGCGCCGCTGAGTTTCAGCCTCCAGGTATTTTCGCAAACGTTCCGGCACGATTCCTGGGGCTGCCAATTCACGAAGATCTGAAACCGTAAGTTCCGGCAAAAAACTAAGTGAAACGGCCAGCGTGGTGGCCGGATTTCGCACCAGTGCCAGGCGCACGTTGTAATCGCAGGACCATTTGCGATGATGCGCGATAGCTTGCACTATGGACTCGGGCACGCCTTCGCGCGCTAGCACTTTCAAAATTTGCGCCGCCGTCAAATGACTGTTATCTAGCGCCACAGGCACGACCAAGGGATGCCCTTCGGCCAGGAGTAAGCCAGCCACGCGCGCGGGACCGCGCCGTGCCAAGGTGATTTTTTGACCGAGTGGGAGCTGCGGCAATCGGGTAGCGAGCTGATCCTCGGCGTTGCGTTTTAATTCCACGGAAACGCCGGGCAGCAGAGCAATCTGTACCAGATCCATCAAATACAATTCCTTCAGCAGCCGCAGGCTGACGAGCCGTGGCGTATGCGGATGGCAGGCCAGCGCTTTTTTTAGCGCATAAGTTTTGAACCATTCCCGGCGGTTACAAATTTCTTCGATCACCGCGGCGAGCAAACTCTTGCGCGCGAGGAGCACGGCAACGTCCGTCTCGGCGATCGCCGGATTTTTTAGCAGCGCTAAAAGAACCTGTTCATCATCACTGTGAAGCAGTGCGGCGAGTTCCTCGCCAGTGGCCGCTGGCGCGCGGTGCGTGCCTTGCTCGTCGCGAGCGTCGTTCGTTTTGGTCCGGCCGTTTGCGTCAGCCATTGGAATTTTTTGTTAGTCCACTTCCAGCAATAGATTCCAGCGCCAACAGTGCAGCGGCATGCGCCTGCGAAATCGGCAACAATCCAATTTTGGCGCTAGGAGTGGCTTCGTGTAGCCGCGAGTCCAGCTCATTGTCAAAAAACGCGCAGTGCCCTATCATCCCGCCCGTTTTTGCAAGGCGAAATGGCACTTGCTGCAAACTAAGATCATCAGCCAGTATTTTCACCAGCGCCGCAAGATCGGTGGCGGCTGCGCGCAAAATTTCGCGGGCCATTGGGTCGCGGGCATCCGCAGCATTGGCCACCACTGGAAAAAGCTGCGGATATGTCTGTTCAAGCGAGGCGCTACTGATGCGAACTTCGAACTCGCGCCAATTGGCAATACCGAGTTGGCGCTTGAGCTGTTTGCCAAGCGCGGTTTCCTCGCCGCTTCTATCTCGTTCTAATCTCGCCGCCGCCGCCGCTTTTCTGCCTACATCGCGCGCGCTGCCCTGGTCGCCAACCTGCGGACCCAAGCCACCAGCACGCCGGACTTCTCCGTTTATGCCGCGTCCCATAGCGGCAGATCCGGTCCCGGCAATCAATACAATCGCAGGTCCCGCGCCCGTCGCGGCCAGCGCAATCTCCAGGTCGGTACAGAGTTTCATCGCCACGCCGGGAAATGCCGCCGCCAGTAATACGCGCATTCTGTCGGCGGCCTTTGTAGCGCCAACCCCCGCGATTCCAGCGCATAACGAGGTGATCGCTTCGGGGTTCACTCGCGCCTCAAAGATCGCTGCTTGCGCTGCCTTTTTTATCTCTTCGATGGCGCGTTCGAATCCCACTTGCCCCGGATTTGACGCGCCGGATCGGCCGGACGCAAGAATATTGCCCGCTTCGTTAAGCAAGGAACATTCGGTCTTGGTCGCTCCGCCATCGAAGCCCAATACGCAACGCATGTGAAAAGCATAAGCCAGTTCAGGCGAACTGTTGTTAACGGTGTGTTTCACTGCGGCACAAAAGAACAACTAGCACTAATCTTGACGCGCGAACTGCTGACTACTATCCTCTGCGCACTCGATGCACATTCATTCTCTCGATCTAGCCATCGTCACTGTCTATCTGTTGGCGGTCACCGCGCTGGGCATGCATTTCCGGCGCAAACAAAGCCAGGGTGCGCAAATTGGCGGTGATGATCGCAATGCCGTCACGCGCGAATATTTTCTTGGAGGCCGTACCGCGCCTTGGTGGGCTTTGGCGTTTTCTATCGTGGCGACGGAAACGTCCACGCTTACGATTATCGGCACCCCGGCGATCGCTTACGGCGGCAATCTGACTTTTCTGCAACTTATTTTCGGTTACTTGATCGGGCGCGTTCTGATCGTGCTGGTGCTGCTGCCGGGATATTTTCGCGGAGATTTCTTCACTGCTTATGCGCTGATTGAAAAACGGTTTGGCCAACGCATGCGCGCGGTGGCGGCCAGCACGTTTCTGATCACGCGAGCGATTGCGGAGGGCGTGCGCGTCTCGGCCATCGCGATAGTGCTGAGCGTGGTGCTTGGAACCAGCGAGCATCTCTCCGTCGTGATTGTCATTGCGCTGACGCTGCTTTACACGCTGGAAGGCGGGATGAAAGCGGTGATCTGGACGGATGTGGCGCAACTCTTCATTTATCTGGCCGGCAGTGCAGCAACATTTTTCGTGTTGCTTCATCGCGTTCCCGGCGGCTGGAACGAAGTCGTGCAGGTAGCCGCCGCTCACGGTCATAAACTGCAGGTTTTTGATTTTTCGTTTGATTTGGCGAAGAAATATACCTTCTGGTCCGGCTTGATTGGTGGCGCGTTTTTAACCATGGCCACTCACGGGACCGACCAAACGATTGTTCAGCGACTGCTTGCGGCGCGCAACGAACGCGACAGCCGCCGCGCACTTTTGGCCAGTGGCGTTATCGTTCTGTTTCAATTTACAGTTTTCCTGCTGATCGGCGTGCTGCTCTTCGTTTTCGCGCAGCACACGCCGCTTCTTTCTGCCGGTGAAGCCACTGACCGCGTCCTACCACTGTTTCTTCTTCGCGAGATGCCTACTGGACTTGCGGGATTGTTGCTGGCTTCTATCATTGCGGTGGCCATGTCCAATGTCAGCGGTTCGCTGAATTCTCTCGCTGCTAGTAGCGTCCTCGATTTTTCCGCACTGCGACGGGGTAATCGCAAACCTGCGGATGACGCGGGGTTTCTGCGGCTGTCGCGGCGTATGACGCTATTCTGGGGACTTGTGCTGATGGGTTTTGGGCTTTTGACCTGGGGCCCGGTACTCGAAGCGGGACTGACTGTTGCAGCGTTCCCATTCGGAAGTTTGCTCGGGCTTTTTCTTCTGGGCACACTCAACCGCCGTTCGAACGCCACCGGAGCGCTGGTAGGCATGTTCGCGGGACTCATCACGATTATTTGCGTATGGCGACTTACGAGTATCGCGTACACGTGGTATTTCTTGATCGGTTCCGCGACGACTTTTTTGGTCGGCTCGCTGGTAAGTCTTTTGAGCCGGCAGCGCGACTCAGAGAATCTTCACGCCAACATGAATGCTGCCTCATGAATTTTGTTGCCAGACCATTCGCAACTGTGACGAATGCGGGTGCCTATGACTGAGAAACGCCTCGAACTGGTTCGCGGGCTGGGTGCGTGGGCTTCGGCAGCGATCGTTATTGGCACCATGATCGGCACGGGGATTTTTCTGAAGCCTGCGGAAATGGCTCGCGAGGGGCGCACCGTTTCCGTGGTGTTCGCCGCGTGGATCGTCGGCGCGGTGCTGTCGATTTTTGGCGCCTTATCTTTTGCGGAGCTTGGCGCGGCCATTCCGGAAGCAGGCGGCGAATACGCATACCTGCGCCGCGCATTCGGGCCGGTGTATGGATTTCTTTTTGGGTGGATGCATTCGATCGTTGGCAGGCCCAGCTCGCTCGCATCCATCTCGGCGGGCATGATGCGCTTCGTCGGATTTCTTATTCCTGCGGTAGCCACGCCTATATTCACTGTGCACGTCCCCGCAATCGGTGGATGGATTGCGCCTTACAATTTTGTTTTTACCTGGGCGCAGCCGCTCGCGGTGTTATGGCTTGCGGGCATGACTGGCGTGAATTATCTCGGTGTGCGACTGGGCGGCGCGGTACAGGTTTTTTTGACGGCCATAAAAATCATGTCTGTCGTAATTGTGATCGGCGTGGCTTTTTTTTCGCCCGCGGGACCGCCTCACGCTCCGGATCCTTTTTGGCCAGCGGCGAGCGACGGTGTTGGAACGATATTCGCGGCGTTTCTTGCGACGCTGGCGGCGGCGCTGTGGGCCTACGACGGGTGGGAAGATCTGAATCTGGTGGGGTCGGAGGTAGAAAACCCGCAGCGGAATTTTCCAAGAGCACTGGTCGGCGGCGTCTCGTTCGTCGCTATCATTTATTTGTTATTCAGCGCCGCGTGCTTGAAAGTTCTTCCGTTCGAAAGCGTCGCCAACTCGCTGCACATTGCTTCAGATGTCGTTGAGCATGTCATCGGGCGAGGCGCTGCCGCGTGGATTACCGTGGCGATGGCCATCTCCGCTCTGGGCTCTATGAATTCTTCGGTATTAAGCGGAGCTCGCGTTCCGTATGCCATGGCGCGCGACGGCATATTTTTTAAAATTGCTGGGGGCATTCATCCGAAATTCCGCACTCCCGGCCGGGCATTGATTTTTCAAGGTGTGTTGGCCAGCATTATGGCGCTTACAGGGACGTTCGAAGAGCTGACCAATCTTTTTATTTTTGCGGGATGGATTTTTTATGGCTTCGCGGTGGTTGCGCTGTTCCGCATGCGCCGAACCGAACCGGATTTGCCGAGGCCGTATCGATGCTGGGGCTACCCGTGGGTTCCGGGACTTTTCGTGGCGGGGGCGTTGGCGTTAACGATAAATATTTGGATACAGCGCCCAGGCCGGTCATCCATCGGCTTGCTTTTGATCCTGGCCGGGCTGCCCTTTTATAGAATGTGGGCGCGCCGGGAGAGGTCCAGCGCCGGCGAATTCGGCCCATAATTCTCGCGTGTGGGACTCGCGATTTCAAACGCGCTAGTGGCTTCGTGGCCGACTACAATCTCAGGATGAAAGATTTTTGCAAGCGCTTCAACGCCGGTGACTAAGCGCGGCCCGGGCCGCGAAGCGTACGCGTTGGCTTCAAATGTATAGACGCGCCCGTCGCGCACCGCTGGAATGGCATCCCATTCGGAATCCAAAGTCATCGCGCAATATTCTTTGCGGGCCTGCTCTGCGTCGTAGCCGCACGGGGCGATAACGATGATGTCGGGCGCGGCGGCGACGATATCCTTGAGTTCCAGGCGAAACGAAGGCGCGCCCACGCGCCCAAAAACATCTTCTCCGCCGGCAATTGCAATCATCTCTGGAATCCAGTGGCCGCCTACATAGAACGGATCCAGCCACTCAAGAAAAGCCACGCGCGGCCGCCACGAAATTGTTTCGACCTGGCGTTTGAGCGCGTGCAAGCGCTCCTCAATCTCGGCTAACAACTTCTCGGCGGCATCTTCGCGCGACGTTTCGCGCGCCACCTTTGAGATGTCATCCCAGACATCGCCAAGAATTCGCGGATTCAGCGACAAAACTCTGGGACGCTTCTCAAAATTTGCTAACACCGCCGCCAGATCATCGGGAGAAGCCGCGCAGACTAGACACAAATCCTGCGTCACGATCAGGTCGGGAGCCAACTCCCGCAACGCGTCAGCGTTCACGATGTAGAGGCTCTCTCCACGCTCCACATACTCGCGAACGCGGCGGTCTATTTCCAAAGAAGGGAGACCGGGCGGGATGCGCGAATCGACGACCACCCGCCGCTCGCTTACCTGCGGAGGGAAATCGCAGTCGTAGCTGACGCCGACAACTTCGGCATCAAGCCCTAACGCAAAAAGTATCTCGGTAGCGGAAGGCAACAAGGAAACAATTCGCATCGTAAAACCTTATCACTTTGGAAGATATTTTATTTGTACAAGAAATATTTTCGGCGCATGACCTCGAAAGCCTTCAAATCCGCGTCCCAACCCTTAACAATTTCGGTAGCCGGCACGTCTACCTGCAATTGATGAATAGTCTGGTCGTTGCCGACCAGGAACAACATTTTCTGCGCGTCGAATTTATCGGGGTAGAGCTGCTTTAATACGCTGGCGATTTCCATGCCCATGGTCATGGAGCGCACGAGGCGCTTGTCGAGCACCCGAATCGCTACTCCTCCGCAGCGCTCCGCGGCATACAATCCCGCCACGGGAATAAAGTCCGCTGACACAAATCTTACTTCCGGGATGTGGCGCTCGTTCAGGCGGGACGCAACATCTTCGCCATGCATCCACGGCGCGCCAAACTCTTCAAACGGCGCCTCTGTGCCGCGTCCAACGGAAACTCCGCCATTCTGCAAAATTTCGAGGCCGGGATAAAGGACCGAGCCTTTCAGCGTGCGCAGATTGGGCGAAGGGGGCAGCCAACGCAGGCCGGTCTCTTCATAAAAATAATTGCGGTGCCAATTTTTCATGGCGATCACGTGCAAATCGCACTGGATATGATTTTCTTCGTTGAATAATTGGGCCAATTCGCCGATGGTCAGGCCGTACCGAACCGGCAAACGAAAATAGGCGGTGAAGCTAGTCTTGTCCTCGTCAAGCATTGGCCCTTCCACGATTTCTCCGCCGATGGGGTCGGGCCGATCCAACACAAAAAATGCGATTTTGCGCTTGGCGGCTTCTTCCATGCAATAAGCCATCGTCGCGGTGTAGGTGTAGAAGCGCACGCCGGCGTCTTGTACATCAAAAACCAGCGCGTCAATGCCGGCGAGCATCTCGTCCGTGGGGCGACGTGTCTCGCCGTACAAACTGTAGACAGGCAAGCCGCTCACCGGGTCTTTCGCGGATGAAACATTTTCATCCTTGTTCCCGCCCAAGCCGTGTTCCGGAGTGAATAGCGCGATAACCTGAACTCCTGGGGCGTGTGTGAGCGCGTCTACGGTAGTGCGGCCCTGCGCATCGAGGCCGGTGTGATTGGTAATTACGCCTATGTGTTTGCCGCGCAATGGGGCGAAGCGCTCCGCCTCCAGCACGTCCAAGCCAACCATCACTCTTGCCGCGTGACGAGAATGCCGCGCTCGCTGCACGTTTGCGCCGCGTGGACTGCTAGCCAGCGCCTGCGTTGCCACTCCTAAGCAACAAATCATCAGCACCAGAAAAAATCGGAGCACTGCTCGCTGTGACGCTTTACACTCGACGGAGCCCATGATCGTCATCGCATGCCTCATATGTCGCAATAATATTCTGGAACGTCTCTCGCGGGTGTTGTTTGTGGCCCCCAAGTGCCTGTGCTATATACAAACTCAGAGCATGCGCGGCACCAAACGGGTCTTTTGTCGATGAATGGTTTCGATGAAGGGCGATAATGGCCCGGTGAAAAATTCCTGCGCTCGCCTGCTCCTGCTGTTCCTTATTGCGATCATTTTTCCTATGGCTTACACCGCGCGAAGTCAAAACAAATCCTTAGCAGCGAAGAAGTCCGTTGCTCCGAAACCCACGACGCGCGCGCGCACGTTTTCTTCCGCAAATAAACAATGGGTGGAAGCTACGCTGCGCAAAATGACCGACGACGAAAAAATCGGCCAACTGCTCTTCACCACTTATCACGGCAGCTTCACGTCCACGGATGCGGACGCCTATCGCAAGATGATGCACGATGTCGATGATCTGCACGTCGGTGGATTTATCAACGTTACACAGATGTCGCCGCTGGGCATTATTAAAA
>Ga0073928_10008668_pt1 | contig 12680 bp, 5 predicted proteins | sample PaiPotPPA55metaG_FD_76969 | JGI IMG/M metagenome (GOLD analysis project Ga0073928, IMG submission 76969) | Iron sulfur acid spring bacterial and archeal communities from Banff, Canada, to study Microbial Dark Matter (Phase II) - Paint Pots PPA... ...
AATCTCATCGCTGACGTGTACGATGCGCTGGCGGCGAATGCGAACCTGTTTGCAGAAACCGCTCTGATTGTTACCTACGACGAGCACGGCGGATTTTTCGATCACGTCCCGCCAGGCCCGGCACCCAATCCTGATGGACAGAATTCGCCGAATCCTGACGACAAGGCAAAGTGGACGGTGCCAGCTTTCACGTTTGACCGCCTGGGCCTGCGTGTCCCGGCCGTCATCGTCTCGCCGTGGATTCCAAAAGGCACTGTCGTGAATCGCCCTCTTCAACATACCTCGGTAATCAAGACGGCGATTGACTTGTTTGTTCTTGCCGGTCCGCTGAACCACCGAGATGCGAGCGCTGCCTCGTTCTCCGACCTGTTCACCCAGCTTCCCAATGCCCGCACAGCTGCTTCCATGCCCACCAAACTCAATCGACCACCTCTCAATCAGACCGTAACCTCGAACGTCGCAGGGGTGGCGGTTGATCCGGGAGACGAACCACTCGATGACCTGACCCAGGAATGGGTCAAAGGCTTTGCCGAATTGACGGCGAGAAGAGCTGGCTTACAAATGGCTCAGGTGGCGGCAGAGGGCCCCATGCCCAGCACCCAGGGCGAGGCGGCAGCATTCATCGACCTTCGATTGAAAGCTCTCGGACTGTAGCTCAAATCGATGCGCCGCCTCTTTCGAATTAAGAAGTAATTGCTAATTCACTTAAGTTGTGTAATATCCCCAGCAAGCAATTGGATTAGCTGAAGACGTAGTTCTCGATAAACTCTCGGCACTACTCATTCGGGCCGAGCAATTTAACAGTTGCAAAGCACGATCGACCCAAAGCGGGAGCCTGCGATGATCCGTCGTCTGAAAACACTCCTTTTGTTGGCTCTTATTCTCGCCGGAACCACAATGGTCGCCAGTGGCGACGACAAAACCCCGCCGCCCGATGTACAGGTGGAAGACTTTTTGCCAAATCCGTTTGGCGTCAATTACACGGTTACGGTCAAACTGAAAGGAATGCTAAATGCGAAAGGCGTCCAGAACGAGCAGCTTAAGGGCGACTACACCCTAGAAAAACTCATACCGTTCATTAATGGGATTCCAGTTCGGGAACAATATCCAGAATTCATCGACCTGAAAAACGAACAGGTTCGATTTACTCTGCCTTTCAACAAGAACGAGGATACCCGCAAAACGTGGTTGTCGGTGCTCGGCGCATCCCAGCAAAAGGTTTCATTTAGCGTTGGTTGGCTAGCGAGTGGCCCGGCAGTGGAGTCTGAAAAAGCGTCGAAAGCTTTCGATGTCAAGGTATCAACATTTCGACAGTTCATTTTTTGGTCCGTTTCACTAGTCGTTTTGATTAGTACAGTGATCCTCGCCGTTAAAACAAATTTGCTCCGAGATAAGTCCATAGTGCCGGATCCACCACCGGGGGTGAAATACACCTACAGCCTGGGCCGCAGCCAAATGGCATGGTGGTTTTTGATCGTTTTGTTTTCTTTCATGTACGTTTGGTTCGTCACAGGCACCGGGTCACTCAGCACGCAGGCCTTAGTCTTGCTGGGCATAAGCGGAACCACTGGCTTGTCGTCGGTCTTGATCGATGCCAGCAAGCAGCAGAATGCTGCAGCTGCGCAGGCGTCCCTGGTTGCCGAGCGAGTCACCGATACCCGCCAGGTTGCAGCAATGGACTCGGCAGTCTCAGAAGCCGCGCACGCAGGCGCGGTCTCGGCAGCAACGCTGAATCTAGTCACGGACCTCAACCAGGAACGTCTGCGCCTTCTGCAACAGCGGAGTTTTCTGCTTCAAAAAGAAGCCGCTCCCGCAGTTTCTCATTCGAACTACTTCACAGACATCCTGAGCGATGCAAACGGAATCAGCCTGAATCGATTTCAATTTTTCGTGTGGACGATCGTATTTGGCCTGATGTTTGTGTACACCGTGATTACAAGCTTGCAGATGCTAACCCTCGACGACAAATGGCTGCTCTTAATGGGCATTAGTGGAGGTACATATCTCGGTTTCAAATTCCCGACACAGAAGTAGCTTCCTTCGTTGCCGGGCGGCATTTTCCATTTCATCTTTCATTTATCGCAGGTTACGACAGCAGCAGTAATTTGGCAGTGCTATCCAGTGAGCAAATTCTTCATCGAGTTCATCATGAAGGTTGCTCGATATTCAGGGCCGCGGGAACGGATTGCGGTTGAACACCCGAGCGTTGAGGAATGGCATTTCAATGAAGAAAACGCGATTCGCAACTTTGAGACTGACTATTTGCAATCTCGCATTTGTGCTGATCATAGCAATCTGCAGCCTGCCAGGGTCGGCCAGCGGCCAGGACCAGACGACGCAGTACCAGGTAGTGCCCCCATCATGGATCACACAGGACAAAAATAACCCTCAGGAGCGCACGACGGCGTATGTCTTTCCTTCGCTCCGTGGATCAGATGCCGCAGGACCCCTGGAATTCTCGATCCCTGACTTTTTTCTTCGTAAAAACCGATTTCATTCACCCCGAAAAGCATTTCGATGGTCAGTCTCGGGAAAGAGCGTCCAGATCAGAGTTCGCCGGACGGACAGAGAATCCACAGTAAACATTTCAATTGCAGACTCTGCTGACGATGGATCAATGACCAATATCCGGCGCCTCAGCTGGGAACAGTTTCACGATTTACAGGACTCCTTCCGAAGCTGGCTCTGTGGACGCAGCGGCTTGTGGTTCTTCGAAGAGTGTGAATCACGATTCACGGATCTCCAGCGCGACCTTAACACGATCTGGAAAGACAGAGTTCTCGCACAGGCAACATTTAAGAGGTTCGCCAAGGCGTACCTGAACACGACGGCTTCCGTTCCGATCTCTTATAACGGTGATGCGCCCTTGATGAAAGACATTGCAGCGCGGACCGAGATGTTTGCGACACGCGTTATACCGGGAGAAGGGCTGGTCGTGACCTGGGGCAATGACAATTTCTATCCGGCGACCACGACCACCTTCGTTGACACCTACTCTCGTATTGGCTCAAGCGCTCAAACCGAGATTCAAATTGTCTCCACTGAATGCGATGGAACCAGGCTCTTTCCAATCGGCTCGAGCGACATGACTGGCGATCCCCAAGACAAACAAACTGGGACGAAAAAAGGATTACTACCCTTCCCTTCAGAATGGAAAGAGCTCCTCGGACACGACTTCGTTCCGATCTACAACTTATTCGACTTGCACAACTCCAGCCTTTTAGTAATGGCACATAGCCCGGACTCGAATTGTCCAAACGAGCGTAAGGGTCCGACCTATTTGTTCCTGCTGACCCCGGCCAAATATCTGAAACCCGATGTAGATCCTATTGCGCAATTCGAGAACGAAGCACGACCAGGGCCCAATCTGATAACGAGTGTTGGCTCCGCCAAAGATGATCTCGTTATGCTTACGCGGCAGTTCTGGCTAATAGGATGCGACTCACTTGCTTTAGCCGGTCTGAAAGGTGAGTGGAGCCTTTTGCTAGAACGGGCACTGGCAGCTTATAAACCCACCTCCGATTCGCCAGTCAATGCTCCATCTTGTGGTTCGTATGCGAATGGAGTGTTCGCTGGCAAGTCCTTCGTCGAGTTGCGCCATCACTTTTCAATTAACGGACATCCCGCCGATTCCGGGGCGCGAAATCTTCAAACGATAGGTCAGGTCCTAGGGGCTTCCTTCGCCGCAACTCTAAACCGAACCGCTGCGTCGGATGCTGCGCCATTCGTCAGGGTCGTCCGTTCGCCCGACGTTGGATATGGAATAAGTCCCGGAGTTATTCAAATTCGCTTCTACACAACCATGAGTCAGATATTTGATGAGGTAAGTATCTTCGAAGGGGACGAAATTCGTGTCGGCCCAATATCAGAAGATCTACGAAAAGAATAGCTTCGTCGCCTACGGCAGGGTCGACGGAGTTATGGATCACCTCTTCATCTGGGAAAGCCCTACCGGGCCCGCTTCCTTTCCCTCCCTTACGGAGCTGCTCAAGGCGTGGAGCCTTGTTCGAAGAACAGTCCTGTTTTGTCCGAAATTCGATCCGACCACAGTCAGCAGTGCGCTGGACAGGCTGTCTGCTTCTCTGGGAATGCCAGCCCGCTATGGCAAATTCTGGTACTGGACCGAATCCACGTTCACCGGACAGGCTGCAGCCGATAACTCTTTCCCGACGGGAGATGCCGTCCCAATCCAAATCGGCGACGTCAGCCTGAGTCTCGATGTAGGTACGCCTCCTGCGTCTCTCGATGCCTTTAATTTCGGGACTGATCCTTCGGAGGACAACCTTACATTAGTCCTTACAGGCTCTCAGAATGCCCGATGGTCAGTTGACAACGTTTCTGGTGGAAATCTCCTCCGAGTGTCACTCAAGAGTGAGCCGGGATTTGTGGCTGGGTCGGTGGGTATTTTCGTTCCGTGGCCAGCCGCAGCTTCCGATCGCCCGCATCCGCTCGGTCGCGCGAAATTTCTATTCATTGGTGGCCCAGCGGCCCTGCCTCCGCCAGGCGGCGATCCAGCTCCTTGCCGCCTGTGGATGTCACGAGTCAGCGACAAGGTTACGGAGACTGCAGGGTCTCCCTCGACATGCGCGGTGTACTTGGATCCGCGTGATGGCCTCTCTTCACTCCGCTGGCTAGCGGGGCAATTGAATTCCCGCATGTCTTTTGGCGACGCCGAAATTTATTCGTCGTTTTTCAGTTCAAGAGGCGACCGGTTCATTCTGAAATCAGCAGGCGGCTCGACTCGGTTGGGATTTGTGCATGACCTGATGCTGTCGGACCAGAGCCTTGTTTCCTCGGGAAACCAAACCGTGTTCCACCCGGAGGGCGACTTCGAAATCAAAAGTCCTTCGCCCCCGGCCAGTCCATCGGCACTTAATATTTCGCCGCGCGACTGCGTCGCTGGCGCGGCAACCACCGAGTTTTTCGATCTGGCCACCGCAACGCACATTCGGTTCGCCCCGCGGCAGCCAGCATTCTTCGTCGAAGGTGAAAACGGTCTTCCTGCATCTCGCAAGCTGCTCGATGACCGTAATGGACTCGCAACAACATCGCACCTTCAGTTTCTCACTTCTAGTGGCGCGCTTCCAACCACCGTGCCGTTTCATTCCCAGCCAGCCGAAGCGCCGCTGTTTGTATCGGAAACTGCCGAGCACCTTCGTCGGCGGCGCGTGCCGTTCGGTTCCTTATCCGCGGCTGCACCGGTCTTCCCTCTCGCAGGCTACCAACCTTCTGACCGCGATGCGGATACTGTTATCCGCAGATTTGATGCGACCCACCTTTGTCAGTATCGGCGGAACAAGTGCGTGCCTTTTCAAGCCAGGAGTGGCACTCCGCAAGTCGTGCCGACCGGGCGCTTCGTGGCGAACGCTGTTCCGGCCACTTCACTTGCTGTCACGCCCCAAGGAATACTGGCCGAAGTCAATTTGGACGGGAGCTATTCGCGCCTCTATTTCGGTAACCCCGACACCGAGACTGCGCGGCTGGACTTCTCGATCCGCATTAGCAATTCGGATCCCGCCCTTTACGCTGAGATCCAGCAGGCCCTTGCTGGAAACCAACTCTTCATGGTTTTCAATGGTCCCACGGCGCAGACCCTGAGCAGCATTGCACCATCCGCGACCCTCTATGTCGGGGACTTTCAGTTTTCTGTTGGCGCGACGGGTCCCGACGAAAATGCGCGGAACACAAATATCGGCAGCCGAATGGGCGCATCGGTTATCCTAATCAAATACGTCACTGACAAGAGCCTCGATACTCTTATTCAGGATACGACGTATTGGGCTTGTCAAACCGCCCTCGCGCCAAATGGTAAGACCGACATTAAGAGCCTTACTGGCTTGGGTGACGCGCCATCGCCTAACACTCCCGCTGAATTGAAGAACCTAGAAACGCTCTGGTTCGATCCCGGATGGCAAGGCATTCTCGTTCTCGATCTGCCCATCGCTGTCATGCCCGACATCTTAGAGTCGCTGCGGCCGGGATTGAGTCCAGAGGTCCCGTTACGCGCGCACCATTTCGGGCTCAATGTAGTTCCCGTACTTCGATCGGACCTTGTAGCCGGCACCGACCCCAAAAGGCCTGGCTCCGCATTCGGACTGATCCAATACGCTAAGGGAAATAAGAAGGATCCTCCCAAACCGACAAAAGCGGACAAGGAGCCGGCAGGCGCTCCCGTCGATCCTGATCGCAACTACCGTTTCATCGTCGATTCGTTACACATCGCTTTTGAAAACAGCCAAATCTCGACGTTTCAAGCCAAAGTTTTCGTGAAGTTCGATCACCTTTTCTGGGACAAAGTAACTCCCGATGATGGCGCTCTGAAGTCGCTCGAATTGGACGGCTTTTATGAGAGCCGTACGGTACCGGGCGGTACTCAAGACGTCTTCAGTCTTATCAGTCCACAGCAGATGTCGGTGGATTTCCCCGATCCCTCGTACTTGAAAACACTCACGATCACCCGCGCGCAGCTCAGCGTCATATCGCTGGATCGCGATCAGCGGACGAAAGCACTCCAGACACTCACGGCAGAGATCGATATTGATGGCACGCTCACGCTCAACGAAAAATTGACGCACCTCCCGCTGTTCACGGTGAAGTCCATCCGCCTATCTTCGTTTGGCTTTCAGTTTGTATACGACTACGGCACTCGAAACCTATCGTTTGGCTTCAACGCACCGCGCATCTCAGCGGACATCGACTTCAATCCTGGCGACGCTGCATCGCTGCTCTCCTTCCTGCCTGTAAAACTTAAAGGTATGAGCGTGGCGCTGACGAATCTTCTCGATCTAGGCGATCTAAACTTTTTCCCCATTAACTTCGGAGATCTGGATTCCGGGGGAGCGATGGGGACGAAGTTCCACTTCGGCTTCCTGATGGACTTGGATTTAGGATCGATTGGCAAACTTGCGGGCGATCTCAACGGTCTGCACATTCCGCTGCTGATCGGGTGGAAGGCAGGCAGCAATCCCGGGCTCGCCTTTGGCATCCAGTTTCCCACCTTCAACGGGAAAATCGATATCGGCATCCAGCAGTTCATCCGGCTGCGGGCCGAAAAGCTCAACATCCAGCGCTGCCTCGACGCTGGCAACAATCTTACGGCTGTGGCGATTCAGGCAGTCCATGCACAAGTGGTTCTTCTTGGGAAACCATGGCCCGTCCAAAGTGACATCGCGTTCATCATCTTTATTCCCGCAACATCCGGCCGAAAGGCCAGTTGGGCTCTTGGATTCGAAACTGGCGATCACACGTGGTACGTCGGCGGTGGGTATCGCATTACGCTCGACGGAAATATAGCCAAAGACACAAAAGGGATCGTCAAGGCGTTTCATGACAATCTGAGCGGCATTGAAGAGGCCACGAATGTCTGCACTCTCCTCGGTCGGGCCAATCCAGACTCCGACAACTGGAGTATTGCCACACAGTACAAAGGTGGCTTTACCGTTGGCGTAGCCGTCTCGGATCCGGGTATCTATGGTCTCGACCTCGACATCGCGGATTTCGACCTCGACCTCCTTTATCGCCGTGTCAACGGACAGTTGGGCATCTTCTCGGTAGAGTTTTGCCTGCCCGGTGGCATGCGAACGATGCAGTTTGGAGCGGCCACCATCCGCCTGCCCGTATTTCGGCTGGAAGTTCACACCGACGGCGGATTCCTGGCTGACTTCGGTTTTCCTTGGAATAACGATTTTTCGCGCAGCGCCCAGGTTGAAATCGCGATCTTTCTCGGTTCGGGGGGTTTCTATTTCGGTATCACCGCCGCTTCCGCGTCCGATCTGCTCAATTTCCAGGGCGGTTTCAATTACAGCGCTCCGGACCCGAAACTTCTGAACGCCATCCGCACTCTACGCCTTGGCTTCGCGGCGCGGGTCGGGATAGGCCGCAGTTTTACGATCGGCATTCTCCGCGCAGAGGCTTCCCTAACGATCTTCGGCGGTCTTGAGGGAGCCGCCGGCTATCGCCCGGGAGAAAACAATCTCTTCAACCCTACGGTCTGGGCTCTACGAGGTTACGTAGGCTTGATGCTCGACATCTCGGCCACGGTAAGCTTCGCAATCATTCAGGCTTCCGCGCGAATCCTTGCCTATGCCGATGTCGGCCTGGATATCCGTCGCGTCCTCGCAGAACAAGGTTCCGTTCATTATTTGCTTACTCTTCCGCTCGTGGTATTTGCCGATATCGGACTCACTGTTGCAGTCGACGTGGGAATTCACGTCGGATGCGTCAGCATTACCATTCATCTCTCATTTAGCGCCACATGGCACTTTGAGCAGGCACTTACTTCACTGTCGGTGTCTGGTCCTTACGTAGCCAACGCACTCGAAGCAAGCGACTTCGATCTTTTCCAAGAAGCGCAGCTCTCGAACTTCGCCCTTCCGGACGGACCATTTGCGTGGACTCTCGGCTATACCTACTGGAACAATCCGCGGCCGCTCAATGTCTATGCAACGGTCCTCCCCTGCATGGGACAAGCAAGCGACTTCGGGCAGGCCGGCGGAGCTAAGACCTGCGTCATCGGCACGATGCTGCTCCAGGTTCTCCCCTTCGACAACGCCTTCGGTGATCTGGCCAAATTCCTCACGGGCTGGATCCTCCTGCCTGCGCCAACGGGGAATCCCGTTGAATACGAGAACGAGAAGATCACCCTTGGAACCGTCAGCGATTTACAAACTCGAATGAATCAAGATCAAGACGTCTTCTGGACCGGGTTTACAGACGCCGTACTCGCCGTGGTAAAGAAGCAGTTTGCGCCTGCGCTGAAAACGCTGGTGCAGAATCAAGACGAACCATTCGCAGTCATACCACCGTGGCCCAGTTCCTCCTTCAGCTACGTCCCGGCTGCTGGCCCACCGGTGACAGGAACACCCTCGACTGTGATGGAGGAAGGTAAGCAGATGCTTGGTGACAATGCGGCCTTCGCCGAGTACTGCCGCCACTTGATCATCGGTACAGTTTCGGAGATCGGTTTATTGATCCAGAACACACCCGGGGAGTCTCGCAATGACCGGTCGAAGTCCATGAAATGGTCCGAGATTTGGACTCAAATGTTCGGACAACCCTGATCCACGAGTCGTGATTGAAAGGAATGGAAGATGCCAACGAACAAAGACCCTGAGTCCCGTCTCGACCGCGTAGCGCGCGACCTTTCTCGCACTCTATTGCATGGCGCACGACCGACCGATGTTGCCACCAACATCCGGCCCGCCACGGTCGTTACGGGTCAACAGATCCCCGTCAACCTGCCAGCCGGCGATGTCAATTTCAGGTTCACCGTCGACGGATCAAGCACCCCAATAATTGTCGACCACGCGCAGGCCGCGGAAACCGATCAATTCATGCAGAATGCAGTCGGAAGGGACAGCGCGAAGTATCTGAGTCTCAACGTGGATGGTGAAATTCCGACCTGGGTCTTCCAGCAGCGGCAGTTTTCAGTCCCCGGTCAGCCGACCACGGCGGAGAGCGTTCCAGCCGGTGCTTTTACCGTAGCGAAGCTTCCATTGTCCGTTCTAAAAGAGGTAGGAAACTATTCCGACGACAGCTTCGTCTCGCTGTGGTCCATCGATCCGGTGAAACAATCGGGGACTCTGCTGCCAACGGCGAGCTGGCAACCAGCCATCTTTCTGCGATTTTCCCTGCGGAGGATCAGCAAACCCCCGGGCATACCCGACGGAACCCATCTATACGAAATTGTCGGGACTCCGGAGGGCGATCGCTGGTTCCTCGACCAGCTTGGTTTGCTGCCGGGGCCTTCGGTTCGAGCGCCTGCAAACGTCCAAGAGATATTCCTGACTCTCGAGCGGAAAGATAGTCTGGGAAATCTCGAGCGCACTCCCGCGCTTTCCGAGTGGTCGATCGCCCGAACCAATTTGACTCAGGAATCGCGCCCAGCAGAGACCATGGGTCTCGCAACCGAGGCTCCGCCAGCGTCCCTTCCTTACATTGTGCTCTCCGGCGATGCGGGGCAGGACCAGGACGCGCTACGGCTTCTGGAGATGGCCAGCATCACAAATTCGGGCGGCTATTATCTCGCTGGGGCTACGGACTGGGATGACGCGGACAGCCTTGTACTCGCCGTACTTCTCACGCCAAGGAGCGATCCAGACACCTCAGCCAAGGAAAGTGCGTGGCTGCCCCTGGCCGCCAACGCTCTTGCGCTCCGCAGCGGTGCGGCGCCCAACGCGGTTCGGTTCAACGGCCTGGAGCACATCGAAATCTCTCCGTACAGTCCGCCGGGGACAGTTTCGTTCGGTTGGACTCGTGCCGTACCCAAGGATCCGACGACCCACGAGGATAAGTTTGGGTATGGCACGCTCAGCATCGTCGACTGGAGCGCAACAGATGGGTCCGGACACGCAGTACCGATGCCCGGTGCCATTCCGATAATATCGCCGATGCGGGCTATACCCGGTGACCATTACGAGCCGCCTGCAACGGTCTCCTCTGCGGAAAACCTATCCGTGCGTAACAGCAGCGCCGCCATGCGAGTGCTTGCCGCCTATCACATGCATGGTGCTTCTACCGCTTCGCTCGACGAAACAACGGAGACTCATTACTACCGCGGTACGTTGGTCTGCTACGACAAAACAACGGAGTCGCCTTGGGAACGACTCCGAGATTCGAATCGCCGACAGATATTGGTCAAGCCCGGCCTTCGTGATGTCTTTGGCAATCGGTTCGATTTGGTGTCGGCTCCGGTTTTTCAGAAGCGGCTGTTTTACACCGATCCGATCATTAGTCCGACCGACTGGCCCGGATTGCGCTTCGGGGTCTTTCCCGAAATGCAAGCAGGCCATCCTCGTCTCACGGTCGAACTGTTGTACGACGAAAAAGGTTTCGACCTAAAACGCGCCCAGCGTCTCCGGGAAATTCGCGACCAACTGCGCGGTGTAGCAGGGGACGTAACAGTTTCATTCCTGGCCAATCCCATCGTTAATGAACCAAAAATTCTCGACATTCAAAAACTGATTCAGCAGATTGACGCCTGGGCCAACGGTAACTCGCAGTCCGTTCTGCCATTGGGAAGTTTTCCATGCGATGGCGTAGTTGGACATCTCGCCCAGTTCGAGCCCAGGATACACATCGAACGCAAACCAGATTATCTGCCGGCAGACACGGACCTTCCCAATAACCAAACCCTCGCCAACTTGATCGGCCAACAGCTCACTTCCGTTACGGTCGCCATCGCACTGCAAAATGACGCTGGTTCTGGAGGCCCTGAAAGACAGGACGACTTCGGCTTGGTCGCGCAGAAACTTCAAGCCGTAATCGCATCCGCCTGCCGAGCTCAGGTGGGATTTCTGCGCGACCACGTGAATGTCCATGAGATCTGGCTAGTTCCTAACTCTCTGTTCCCGTCTGCGCCGGCCTTTGATGACTCCGGGGCGTGGTTCTTCGCGACACCGTGCCCTCTGCGCAACGTGCTGGGTAACGAGTCATTCCAGGCACCCGATTTCACGAAAACCGCAACCACCAATCCCGCGTGGAACAAGTACAAATTGGCTCTCACCAACCAGGTGATGGTCGATCAGGATTTCGATGAACTCGGCCGGATTGCGTTTCGGCTGCTGGAAACTGAAACAGCGGACCTCACATCGCTGATGCTGCGGACAAACGCAGTGACGATGAGATCGTTACTCAAATTGCGTGAGGACATCGCCAAACAACTCGCCACTTTCAACGCGACAGGTCAGGGCGCTGGATTTGTAGTATCTCTTCTCGAGAAACCGGCATCTGGTGATCTTGATCCAGCGTCCGTCAGCCGAATTGCGAGGGATGCGTTCTTATCTGATCTCAGCTCGTTCTACACCGTCTCCACAATTCTGCAGCTTCCACTTTCCAAACCGGGCGATCGCAATATCCAGACCTTCCAAGGCAAGGTAGCTGACGATGTCAGACCCGGCCAAGCGTCTGACCCGAACCAGTCCACGTTCTCCGACATCCTGCTTGGCGGGGGCGACCCGAAGGTCACAGTCCTTTATGATCTCCCCCCGAACGCAACGAACGCCGCCGACGTGCCGCCGTTGCGTTCTCTTACGGTGAATATTCTTCACGTTCAGCTGCCGCTACCAGGCGCGCTGCCAGGTGCGAGTCCCTTTAACGAAGGTCCCTGGATCGAACTGGCCACAACCGTTCCACTGACCTGGAAAGGCTTGACCGATTCAATTCCGGTAGCGGCCCGAGCGTTTCCAGCAAAACCGATTATCCGGACAACGGAAGCGACTTTGCCCGTTTTGAATCCGCACAACCCGTTGGCGACACCTCAAAAGGTCAACGGAGCCAACGCTGCGCTGCTGTCGCAGTGGGGATGGAGGTTCTCGTTCAGTTTGGTTAATGGGATAAAGCGCGTCGACACCGTTCATGTCACGATTCGCTACCCTCAGTATCAACCTACGCCAGCAAGAGCGAACGTCCTCGCTGTCGCCGAGGACTGGACTCCTGTATCACTCCTGAATGCCCTCGTCGCGCTCAAACTGTTGCGCGACAACTGGGACAGTGCGGCGATTGCCGGTTCACAGCTCGCTGTACTCAATAGTCTGGTTCAGTCACTCCTGGGATACCTAAGCTCGAGTTCCCTTTCGAACCTGCAGCGCTTTGCCCAGTCTACTGGCGGGGAATCGCTCGATGTTTTCGCGCTTGATTTCCAAGCATCCGCCATTGCTAGCGATACGCGCCAGGTGATGCAA
>Ga0073928_10008669_pt1 | contig 12679 bp, 9 predicted proteins | sample PaiPotPPA55metaG_FD_76969 | JGI IMG/M metagenome (GOLD analysis project Ga0073928, IMG submission 76969) | Iron sulfur acid spring bacterial and archeal communities from Banff, Canada, to study Microbial Dark Matter (Phase II) - Paint Pots PPA... ...
ACATGTGCCGGACTCCATTACAACGCTGCGACTGGAGCTTGCTGCCGCGCTGCTTGCCCGTCTCGAACGGTGCCCATGCTGCGGCCGGAAAATCGAGTAGTTTGTTAACACAGTGGTACTAGGGACTTTCCCTGCAAGCCTGTCAATTTTCTTGACGGCGTGATGGAGGCCTCGTAGATTTGCGACATCAGTTGCCATGCTTTTTTTGGCAGCTCCGCGGCAACGATGCCGCGCCACACATGGAAGGCTATGCAGCCCCCGAACTCGCGTACGACGCTGGTTCGGGGGCTTTTTGCTTTTGGAGAAAGAAATGGAGAAGTTGCAGCACAACCCTGCAGAACGTGGCATCAACGGCCCCGTCGTCGCATGCGTGCAGATGGAACCCCGTGTCGGGGAGAAGCGCGAAAACGTGGCGCGGTCGATCCAATACATCGAGGAAGCCGCGAAAAATGGCGCATCCCTGGTGATCTTGCCCGAGCTGACCAACACCGGCTATGTCTTTGCCGACCGTGAGGAAGTGTTCGCGCTAGCGGAGGACCTCCCGACCGGTGAAACAGCACAGGCATGGGCTGACGTGGCACAGCGTCTGGGTGTTCATGTTGTTGCCGGAATCGCCGAGCGAGAGGGGAAGCGGCTCTTTAACTCAGCCATTTTCATCGGTCCGTCGGGGCTCGTCGGCACATACCGCAAGCTCCACCTCTGGAATCAAGAGCGGCTCTTCTTCGAGCCCGGCAACCACGGCGTGCCGGTCTTCGATACGCCTCTGGGACGAATCTCCATTGCAATCTGCTACGACGGGTGGTTTCCGGAAGTCTATCGCCTCGCAGCCACGCAAGGCGCGGACATTGTTTGTGTACCGACGAACTGGGTCCCCATGCCGGAGCAGCCTGACGAGCGGCCCGCGATGGCCACAACCCTTACGATGGCCGCCGCACACAGCAACGGCCTGATGATCGCCTGTGCAAACCGGATCGGGACCGAGCGCGGTCAACCGTTCATCGGCCAGAGCCTGATCGTGGGTGGCGATGGATGGCCCTTGGCCGGACCCGCCAGTCGCGACCAGGAAGAGATCCTGTACGCCGCGATTGATCTGCAGCGCACCCGGTCCGGGCGCACGCTTAACGCATTCAATCACGTGTTGCGCGATCGGCGCACGGACGTGTACGACCCGATGCTTGGCACTGGCTGGCCTTCCTCACGCTTGTGAGATATCCACCGCTGTTCGCATGATTCACAAAACCCAATCAGACCATCAGTGAAGGAGACACCATGAATCCGTTCAAACAACGAATCCTCGTTGGCGCGGTTGCGGCCCTGGCCGCTGTCAACACCAGCGCGTACGCCGCCGATCCCATCAAGATCGGGGTCGCAGTCGGCCTGTCCGGCGCAAACAGCGTGGTTGCCCCGGCGGTAGTCCAGTCCTCGCAGCTTGCGGTCGACGAGATAAATGCCGCCGGCGGCATCCTTGGCCGCAAGGTCCAACTCGAAATCGCGGACGATGCATCCGGCGCCGTCGGTGCGCAGAAGGCTTACGACACACTGGTCTTCCAGAAGAACGTCGACGCCATCATTTCGATGGAAACCAGTGCTGCTCGCAACGCCGCTCTCCCAATCGTGGCCCGCGGCAAGAAGCCGTTTATCTATACGTCGTTCTATGAAGGCCGGTCTTGCAGCCCGTGGATGCACGTCAACGGCTGGGTACCGGAGCAACAGGTCGCGCCTGTCGTGGACTACTTCGAGAAGAGCAAGGCTGCCAAGACCTTCTACCTGGTCGGCAACGACTACGCCTTCGGGCGAGGCATGCTCGAGTTCACCAAGAAATACATCGAGCAGCATGGCGGCAAGGTGATCGGCGAAGAGTACCTGCCGATCGACGGCACCGACTGGACGCCGATTCTGTCCAAGATCCGCTCGGCTCATCCCGACGCGCTCATCAGTGCAACGGCGGGTGGCGCGCCTAACGTTTCGCTCGCCAAGCAGCTCAACGGTTCGGGGATGACGCTGCCGTACGGCAACCTCGCCATTGACGAAGGGACAGCGAAGAGTATGGGCGACGTCGCCACGGGCATCTACATGTCGGGGTCCTACCTGACGAGTATTGACAGTCCCGGGAACAAGAAATTTCTCGCCGCGATGGACAAACGGTTCGGGAAGGATCTGAAGATACCGAACGAACTGTCCGAGCCGCAATATGAAGCCTTTTTCCTGTACAAGGCTGCGGTCGAGAAAGTGGGTTCCACCGATCCTGCAAAGGTGATCAAGGCGCTGGATCAAGTGTCGTTCGACGGACCACGCGGTCCAGTGGAGATGGACAAGAGCCGGCATACGCCGCTCGCGATGCGTCTGGGCCAGATTCAGGCAGACGGCTCCGTCAAGATTCTGCAAACTTTTCCGGACGTGGACCCGGGCGCTCAGTGCCCAAACATCAAGTAGGCGCGGTCAGGAATAAACCATCCGCCTGATAGCTGACCCTCGTCAGTGCGCAGGCGGATGTGACTGGAGACGACAATGGTTCTAGCACTAGATATTTTCACAACCGCGGCGGTGCTGTTCATCGTGACTGCCGGATTAATGGTGATTTTCGGCGTGATGAAAATCGTCAATTTCGCCCACGGCGCGTTGCTCACGATGGGCGCCTACGCCAGCTTCGTAGTGACGCAGTTGAAGCTGAATCCGTGGGTCAGCTTGCCGCTCGCGCTGGTGGTCGGTACCGCGGCAGGCATGTTCGTCGAGCAGGTGATCGTGCGCCCGCTCTACAAGCGCCCGCTCGACGCGATTCTCGCCACCTGGGGCCTGGGAATCGTCATTGCACAGCTCATCGTGATGGGCTTTGGTCGCGAGGTCCAGTTCGTGGAAACGCCGCTGAAAGGGGCCTTCTCCATCGCAGGGACCGACTATTCCGCCTATCGCCTGTTGTTGATCCCGATCGCGCTCGGTCTCTGCGCCCTCATGACCGCGCTTCTCACCGGAACACGCTTTGGCGTCAAGACCCGTGCGGTAATCATGAATGAGGACCTGGCCCGGGGGCTCGGCATTCATTCAGGCCGCATTCGATTTATTACGTTCAGTATCGGCGCTGCTCTGGGTTCCCTGGCCGGCACGCTCATTACGCCGTTGTCGAGCGTCGATCCCGACATGGGACTGACCTGGCTGGTGAGCGCCTTCATGCTGGTCATGGTTTCTGGTTACTCGATGGTCAGCCTGCTGGTCACTTGCCTTGTATTCGGTGCTTGCCAGGTTCTGGTCAGCACGTTCGTCAGCCCGGTACTGGGTGGCCTGACCATCGCCGTGCTGGCTGCGCTCACGCTGCGCATTCGTCCGAAGGGGTTCTCTCATGGCTAAAGTCAACACGTCGCCGAATCATGTCCGCGTCGATTCCTCGCACGGCGAGGAGCGAGTGCGCAATCGGCGAAAGATGCATGGGCGCGGACTGCTCATGGTCGGGGGCTTCGCCGCCCTGCTTCTGGCCGCAGGTCCGTTTGTGTTCGGCACCTATCTGTTGAACATCCTCATTCAGGCATTCTTCTTCTCGATTGTCGCCGTGACGGTGGATATCCTTTGGGGATACACGGGGTATCTGACATTCGGGCAATCGGCCTTCTTTGGCCTTGGGGCCTACGCGGCGGGTCTGGTCTTCACGCACGGCGGTTTCTCGGTCGGTTACGTGGTGCTGGCACTGGGCGCGTCCATCGTGGTGACCGCGGCCGTCGCTGCGCTGCTTGGCTGGCTATCCTTCTATCGGGGCGCCTCACCGTTTTTCGCGACCGTGATGTCGCTCGTGCTGCCGATCGTGCTCAGCCAATTGCTGCTGTCCGGTGGTAAATGGACCGGCTCGAGTTCGGGGCTGACCGGCTACGAGACGTTCGATCTGTCTCTTCAGGCCTGGTACTGGATCGCCGGGGCCGCCTTGCTGGTCATCGCAACGCTGGCCTGGCTATTCGTGCGCAGCGATGGCGGCCGCGTGCTGGCGGCCATTCGCGACAATGAATCACGCTGCTCGTACCTTGGTATCAATACGTCGCTTGTCAAGATCATCCTGCTGGTTGCGACCGCGATAATCGCCGGCCTCGCCGGCTTCGGCTACGGCGCGTTTAGCGGCGTGGTCGCTCCTGAACTGACCGGGTTTGTTCTCGGTACCCAACTGATCATCTGGGTCGCTCTCGGTGGTCGGGCAACGTTGTGGGGGCCGGTGATCGGCGCGCTCCTGATCAACGTCGTGACAGCCTATCTCAGCAGCAGCATGCCATTTGCGTGGCAACTGATCCTCGGAGCCGCATTTGTGACGGTGATCGTACTCTTGCCGCAAGGTCTGATGCCGTTGCTTCTGAAACCATTCCGCCATCTGACTGGCAACGGTGTTGAACCTGCACTCGTCGAGCGGGCCATCCGGGCGGAGCACAAACAGGCGCCATCAGAATCTGCGCTGCAGATGAACGGCGTCGCCAAACATTTTGGCAGTCTCAAGGTGCTGCAAGGCATCGACCTGAACGCCAACGCCGGCGAGCTGGTTGGCCTGATCGGTCCGAACGGCGCCGGCAAGACGACATTGATGCGCTGCATGAGCGACGGCGCAGAACGTTCTGCTGGTACGGTCGTGCTGTGTGGCCACGATATCCAGCAACTGCCGCCAGACCGGTGCGTACACTTCGGGCTGGGTCGCAAGTTCCAGAACGCGAACATCTTTGACACCCTTACCGTGTCGGAATGCCTGAGAATCGCGGGCACGATCATCGAACGGCCCTCGCTGTTTCAGCGCGCACACACGCTTGCCTTGCCGCCGTATGCGCTCGAAGTGGTGCGCACCACGGGTCTCGATCAGAAGCTGAGCGCGGTAGCGAAGGATCTGTCTCACGGAGAACAGCAGGCGCTGGAACTGGCGATGGTGCTCGGGCTGGAGCCGCGCATCGTGTTGCTCGACGAGCCAACGGCAGGACTGACCAAGACCGAGCGCACGCAAATCGGCAACGTGCTGGCCGCACTGGCTCATCAGTATCAGCTCTGCTGCCTGCTGGTGGAACACGACCTCGATTTTGTGGCCGAAATCGCCACCCGCATCGTGGTCCTGCATCAGGGCCGTATTGTGATGCAAGGCAACTTCGACGAAGTGGTCAACTCGGAGTTGGTCAGGACGATCTATGCCGGAACCGCGCAAAACACCGGGTCCGACGGTACCACCACACATCGGGAGGCGTCATGAGCCAGATCGCGTTGAACCTGCAGGACGTGACCAGCGGATACAAGGCCTCGGTTGTGCTTCGCAAGCTGTCGATGACCGTCGATAACGGTGAGGCGGTGGCGTTGCTCGGCAAGAACGGCATGGGCAAGACTACGTTGCTCAAGACGATCATGGGTTACCTGCCGAAGAAGACCGGCGCTATCCATGTGCATGGGCAAGACATCACGCGCCAGCCGCCGCACCGGATCGCCAGGGTCGGAATCGCCTACGCTCCCCAGGAGCATGCGCTGTTTCAGGACCTCAGCATCCGCGACAACCTGCGCCTGGGGCTCGCAAAGGTATCGATGTTTGACGAACGCTTCGCCGAGATCGAGCCGATTTTCCCGGTGTTCAAGAGCCGGTTGAAGCAATTCGCCGGCACACTCTCCGGCGGCGAACAGAAGATGCTCCTGGTGGCCCGTGCGCTCATGGTGCGCCCGTCGATCATCCTGCTTGATGAAATCACGGAAGGGTTGCAGCCGTCCGTGATTGACCGGTTAGCCGAAGCGTTGCTGTGGGAACGCAGCCGGCACGGCACCACTCTCCTGTTGATCGAGCAGAACGTTCCTTTCGCGCTGAAGGTCGCTGACCGCTATGCCGTGCTGAAGCAGGGCAAAATCATCGATCACGGTAACGCGAAGGACGAAGCAGCGGCGGGTTCGATCTTCGAACACCTGCGCGTCTGACACTTCCCAATAGCTGAGGCATGATGAACGCAAACTCATTTTACCGACCTGTCTCGGGACTGGATCTGCTCACGCGAATCGACAATGACCCGCAAGAGCGCGGTCGCATCATCCTCGACGCTCTTGCGCGTATCGAGGACGTCGATCCGCAGGTCAGGGCCATGACCGCCGTCGCCCGGCGCGAAGCCGTGATGGCTTCGGCGGCTGCAGCGACGGGTCCCCTGGCAGGCATGCCAATCGCGGTAAAGGATATTTTCGACACCGACGATCTCGTCACCAGCTATGGCTCACCGGTCTATGAAGGCTACCAGCCCAGATCCGATGCAGCGATCGTCACCCTGTTGCGCCGCAGCGGCGGCGTCATCGTGGGCAAGACAGTAACCAGCGAGTTCGCCTATATGGCGCCGACCGTGACACGCAACCCGTGCGACATGGGGCGTACCGCTGGCGGCTCGTCATCAGGTTCCGCCGCCGCGGTGGCCGCTGGTATGGTGCCTTTCGCGATTGGTTCGCAGACCGGCGGCTCAACCATCCGGCCCACGTCGTTTTGCGGCATCGCCGGCTACAAGCCGACGCTCGGCATGCTGCCGACCGTCGGCATGAAGTGCTTCTCGTGGTCGTTTGACACGGTTGGCCTGTTTGCCGCCGGTGTGCGCGACGTGGCTTACCTCGCCCAGATCCTGTCGGGCCGCCAGCTCGCCGTAGACGGCGTAACGCTTAGCCCTGTGTTCGGTGTCCCTGATAGCTACCCGTGGACTGAACCGTCGGCCAATGCAAGCGCCGCGCTTGATACCGCCGTACGGGCGATTGAACACTCGGGCGGCCGCGTGCGGCGGGTACGCTTCGGTTCCTGGATGGCTGACATGATCACCGCACACGACACAATCCAGAGCTATGAAGCGTATCAGGCGTTGGGATACGAGTACGATCATCATCGTCTTGATCTGTCGCCGACGCTTGCCGGGTTTCTCGATCGGGCAGCTGCGGTCGACACGGCAACTTACGCGAAAGCGCGAGTTTTGATGGAACAGGCCAAGGACAGGCTATCCGAGCTCTTCGATGGCATTACCGGACTTCTGACGCCGAGTGCGTCCGACGAGGCGCTCGACGGGCTGGGTTCGACTGGAGATCCCGCGTTCAATCGCAACTGGACCTTGCTGGGATGCCCATGCGTGAACGTTCCCGGACTGTGGGGCGCGCGAGGTGGCCCGATCGGCGTACAGGTCATCGGCCGGCCGTGGGAGGATGCACGATGCCTCGGCGCCGCTGCGTTCGTCGAGCAGGCGATCGCTGAAGCGGCAGGACATCATCCTGCGATGTAGGCCGTGACCGCAGCGCTGCACGAGGACACCCAATCGGGACGATCATGTGGCAGCCGGACAACGTGGCGTCGGCGCACGCCGGATGACGCATCGGCAGCACCTTGCTGCAGGACCGGGGTGATTGCGGTGCGGGAATAGGTCTCTTAAATTATAGATGGAGCAATACGATGACTATCGGAAGTTCCTACGACTATCCCGCGGTGCGTGCCGCGGAACTGGCAGCGGCCAGCAAACAACGTGCGGACAGCGCGCGCTCAACCTCTTCGACTGAGGTGCAGGACGGGACGCGCGAAAATGGCTGGCGCATCGGCGTCCTGTACTCGCGGACCGGCGTGACCGCAGCGACCGAATCGGAGCACTTCTTTGGCACCGTCCTCGCGATCGAAGAGGTCAACGCCGCTGGCGGCGTCGACGGGCGTCTGCTCGACCCGGTCGTGTACGATCCAAAGAGCGACCCCGATGAATATCGGCGGCTCGCCACGCGCATGTTGCAGGAAGACGACGTAACGGTGATTTTCGGCTGCTCGACTTCGTCAAGCCGAAAAGCGGTGCTGCCGGTCATCGAGCGCAACAACGCGCTGCTGTGGTATTGCTCGATTTACGAAGGATTCGAGTATTCGCCGAACGTGATCTACACGGGGGCGGTACCCAACCAGAACAGCATGCAACTGGCTGCCTATCTGCTCCGCAATCACGGCCGTCGTTTCTTTCTGGTGGGCGCCGACTATATCTATCCGCGAGAATCGAACCGGATCATGCGAGACATGGTCGAGCAGCACGGCGGCGAAATCGTGGAAGAAGTTTATCTACCCAGCGACGCAGATCCATTGGCATTAGAAGCCGTCGTGCAGGAGATCAAGGCCGTCGAACCCGACGTGGTTTTCTCGACGCTGATCGGCCGCGGAGCACGGGCGTTCTACAAGCTGTACCGTGAGCACGGCATCGACCCCGCACATATCCCGATCGCCAGCTTGACGATGACGGAAGGCGAAACGCGGATGATCGGTCCAGAACTGTGCGGCGGCCACATCATTTCTGCCAGCTATGTCAACACACTGAACAATGAAAGCAACAAGCGCTTCCTGGACGCATGGCAGGCGCGCTTCGGAGATCAGCCGGCGAGCATGTGGTCCGAGATGGCGTACAACCAGGTGCACCTCTTTGCGCTGGCGTTGGCCCGCACCAGGAGTCTTGACACGGCAAAACTGGTAGAGGCGGCCCGCGAGGTCGAATTCGATTCGCCTGAAGGCCTCCTCAAGATCGATCCCGAGAATAACCACGCAATCTTGACCCCGCGCATCGCCGTTTGTCGACCGGATGGCGCGTTCGACGTCGTGTGGGAGGGCCGTGGTCCGATCAAACCGGATCCCTATCTGACGTCATATGGCTTCGCCGAGTTCTGGCTCGACGGAGAACCAGCATGAACACCGGCGCGCGTCGGCTGTTTGACGATCTGCGCACGCTACGCGTCGTCGTGATCCATCCGCCGGGAGATGATCGCAGCGTTCTGGAGGAGCAGTTGCGTCGGATTGGGTGCCCGGTACGCGTCGTCTGGCCGTTTCCTTCGCAGTTGCCCGTAGATGTCGACGTGATTTTCTTCCTCGTGGGTCCGGAACTTCGCAGCGCGGGGAACTGGTGTGCGGCCGACACCGAAGCGACCCTCATCGCATTGTCCGACTACGAAAATCCAACTGCCTTGAAAATGCTCGTGGATACCCAGGCGCACGGCGTGATCACGAAGCCATACCGCTCCACCGGGATTCTGAGTACGTTGGTGCTGTCACGTGCATCCTCCGGCTATCAGCAGCGACTGCATCACAAGATCGGTAAGCTCGAGGAAGCGATCAAGGCGCGACGCCATATCGAGAAGGCCATTCGCATCCTGATGGATGCCCATCGGCTGAGCGAAAATGACGCATACGAACACATGCGCTCACGAGCCACGAGCCTCCGGGTCACGGTAGGCGAGATCGCCACGATGGTGATCGACGCCCATGAAGCGATGGAAAAGCTCGGTCTAGGGAAAGCATCCAAGCCCGGCACAACGGGATGAAGTCGCGCGCCTGAGTGCCCGGCTGGACCAGCTCAATGCATTGCACGGCGACATTCTCGCGCTTGCGCAGGAACTGTCGCGGGAAACGATCGACCGGATCACGGGGATGAGCAAGGAGAAGATCGCCGCGGCCGTGGCCGCAGGCGAATTCAAACTCCCCCGGTGCTAACGACCACGATCCGCCCGATGGCCGCACGGCCTTCGAGGGGGCATGATTTCACGACAATCCGGCGTGTCTGCGAACTCGCCCCGGCAATCGAATGCAAACAACCAGAAACTCTCACATTCCCGCCGACTCCCATCGCCTGTCAATCCTCACCCAGCACGAAATCGACGAGTTGTATGGGCTGCCACGCTTCACCGACGAGGACCGGCAGACCTGCTTCGACCTGAGCGAGTCGGAACGGCACGCCGTGCATTCGCGCACCACCTCAGTCGCCGTGCATCTGACGCTGCAGCTTGGCTATTTCAAGGCCAAGCGCCAGTTCTTCGACCACGATCAGGATGCCATCCGCGACGATCTGATTCACATACTGAGTCGGCATTTCCCCGGCAAGAACCCGGCGGCCATCAACCTGCCGTCGTACCCGACGCGACGCGCCTTGCAGCACACCGTCCTCGAGCTGCTCGGCTTCCGGCTCTGCGACGGCAGCGCCAAGGAAGAACTGAAACGCCGCGCCCAGCGCATTGCGATGCTCTCGACGCAGCCGATCTACATCCTGCGCGAAACGCTTCAGTATCTGAACCAGCAGCGCATCGTCGCGCCCATCTATACGTTCCTGCAGGACATGGTCGGTCGGGTCGTGACAGGGGAGCGCAAGCGCATCACGCAGCTGCTCGCCGATGCGCTCACGCCTGACATCACCAGTCAGCTCGATGGCTTGCTACAGGCCGACGAATCGGCATTCCGGATCAGTGTGCTCAAGCGCGAACCGAAGGATTTCAGTCACAAGGAGCTTCGCCAGGAGGTCGAGCGCCGTCAATTCTTTGCACCGCTGCACGCATTCGCCCGTCACTTTCTTGACGCAACCGGAATCTCGACGGAAAGCGGCCGGTATTACGCCTCACTCGTCAAATTCTATTCCGCCTACAAGCTGCAACACATGCCACCTGGCGCCACGCGGCTGTACCTGCTGTGCTTCGCTTACTACCGCTTTCGCCAGATCAACGATAACCTGATCGAGGCGTTCATTCATCTCGTCGACCAGTACGATAAATGGGCCCGCGCTGCTGCGCAGGAGGCCATGCAACGCGCGCTGACCGACGCGAGCACGCATCTGCAGGCTGCCGGCAAGGTGCTACACCTGTTCGTCGACGATTCGATACCAGGTAACACGTCATTCTCCAGCGTCAAGAAGAAAGCGTTCTCGCTGCTCAAACCTGAACGTTTCGCGCTGGTCTCGAATTACATGCGCAACGTGGCGTTCGACAGGGCCGGTTTCGAGTGGTCTCACTACACGACGCTGTCGCCGACCATCAAGCGGAATCTGCGCCACCTGTTCTCGGAACTGGACTTTTCCGGCCGGGTTAAGGATGCGCCACTGCTCGACGGCATCGTCTTTGTGCAGGCGCTGCTGCGCAACGGCAAGTCGCCCCGGCAGACCAGTCCATCAACGTTCCCGACAGCGCTCATCCCGAAGAATCTTCAACGCTACCTGTACGCCTCGGAACCGGGCAAGAAAAAGCAGCTCGATGTCGACCGTTATGAATTTCTCGTCTACCGCCTGTTGCGCAACGCGCTCGAAGCTGGTGACGTGTATGGCGAGGACAGCACCGAGTATCGCCGTTTCGAGGACGACCTGATCAGCGACGCACGCTGGCAGCACAAGGATGCGGTACTCGAGGACATTGGTGCACCGGTCCTGCTCACCTCCATCGAGCGGACGCTCGCGTCTTTCCACGAGGCTATCGAAGCAAAACTGAGCTCGTCAACCAGCGTATCGACAGCGGCGACAACCAGCATATCAAGGTCAGCAGCCGCAACGACCAGCGTCGCTGGACATTGCTGTATCCCGAGGCGGATGAAACGGTCAACGGTTCATTCTATGGTCAGCTGCCCGGTATCGGCATCGCGGATCTGCTGTGGTTCGTCGCTGGCCGCACCGGCTTCCTGGGGGCTTTCACCCACGTGCTCGACCGCTACGTCAAGCACGATGCCGACCCGCGCGAAATCCTCGCCTGCGTGGTCGCCATGGGCACAAACATGGGGCTGGGCAAGATGGCCGAGGTCTCGGGACTCAGCTACGCGTCGATGGCGTCGACCGCACGCAATTATCTGCGTCTCGAAACCCTCCATGCTGCCAACGATGCAATCAGCAACGCTACCGCCGGCTTGTCGGCATTCCATCTGTTCGACATCCGCGAAGAGGTGCACTCGAGCAGCGACGGGCAACGCTTCGAAACGCAGATCGACACCTTCAACGCCCGGCACTCGCCCAAGTATTTTGGTCTGGAAAAGGGCGTGAGCGCCTGCACGGTCGTCGCCAACCATGTGCCGGTCAACGCAACCGTCATCGGCACGCACGAGCACGAAAGCCACTATGTGTTCGATCTGCTCTACAACAACACGTCGGACATCCAGCCGGAGCGGCACTCCACCGACACGCACGGCACCAACCAGGTCAACTTCTGGATCCTGCATGCGTTTGGGTACAAGTTCGCTCCCCGCTATCGCGACCTGCACAAAAAGATGGGAGGCCTGATCGGGTTCCACCATCCGGGCCACTACAGCGGGGACTGGCTGATCAGGCCGTCGCGCAAGAGAGCGCGCCATTCCGGGGGCTTGGGTCACCGACCGACTTTTCGACCGTCAGGCGCGGCGTTGCCTTTCCTTCGGGCGCGCAGTAGCGTGGAAATGCTCACCCCCGATTGCTCGGCTGCCTGCTGGTAGGTCATTCCCTGCCTGATCAGGGACAAGCCCTTGTTCACCAGGCGCGGTGTCGCGTTGGGCCGGCCGAGGCGCTTGCCCCTGGCGCGCGCATTGGCCAGGCCAGAGCGGACACGTTCCCGAATAAGCTCCCTTTCGAATTCCGCGACCGCCGAGAGCAAATGCGCCTGCATCCGGCCCACTGGTGTGCTCATGTCGATCTGGCCAGGTACCACGAAGGCCACTCCAAGCGCTTCCAGCTCCGCCATTGTCAGGATCAGGTCCTGCACGCTGCGTCCCCAACGGTCCAAGGCCTGGACCAGGATCACATCGACGGCGCGGGTGCGCGCCAGTTGCATGACCGCTTCGCGCAGTGGCCGCTTTTGTGACGCGCCGCTGACGGTTTCCTGCATTTCCCGCACGATCTTCCAGCCGCGGGCTTTCGCGTAGTTGCGCAATTCCCGCCGCTGCCGGTCGGTGGATTGGTCCGGGGTGGACACGCGGGTATAGACCGCTGCACGCATGGTCAAAAACCCC
>Ga0073928_10008670_pt1 | contig 12679 bp, 7 predicted proteins | sample PaiPotPPA55metaG_FD_76969 | JGI IMG/M metagenome (GOLD analysis project Ga0073928, IMG submission 76969) | Iron sulfur acid spring bacterial and archeal communities from Banff, Canada, to study Microbial Dark Matter (Phase II) - Paint Pots PPA... ...
CATGGATTGCTCCACTTTCTCGTTCGACTTGCATGTGTTAGGCACGCCGCCAGCGTTGATTCTGAGCCAGGATCAAACTCTCGTTTGAAACCTGAAATTTGTTCGGAATGAACAAATTCGCCATCCCCGACCGAAGCCTTGGATGACTCGCTTATGCCCGACGAGGCAGGCAATAGCTAATTTTGTGAGTGATACGCTCGGACTTGGCCCGAACGATTCCTCTCACGACTGGCACGTTCAACCTAGTTGTCAAAGACCGATCCGCATTTCCGCCTGAGCGGCGCGTTTTCAGTCCAGGCGAATCCGCTACTAGAGCGAATCCGACTGTCCCCGAAACCTTTTAAAGTTACTGTTCCGCTGAGGGAGTGTCAACCTGGGGTGTTCACAGGATTTCCACAAACGCAAGCAGAACATCTTCCTTCCCGCTACAAGCGCCGATGTCCCAAGTTTGGAACAAAACTTACTTTTCGGCACGAGCCGAGACGGAAGATTATCGGTTAAGAAAAGATCTTACGGAGGTTCTTGCGACAAACGCATAAACCCTTCGAGGAACTCCGTCCCCGAATGTGAGACCTCGTGGCCGAGGCCAATTCCAGCTAACTCTTGCTTTTCTGCTGGTCTAAAACAATTAGATGCCGGACACGCTGCGAGAGATTCAAAAGTCCGGCCTGCCACACTGCTCTCGACGGTTTGTCCTTTATATCACGCAGTCGAGCGGAGTGCAAGGGGATCTTGTACGGACATGGTTCTTCGTTTTGCCGATAGATGTTGCGACCGATGCGACAGGAAATGTGTATATTGCGGACTGGATCAATGCGCGAATTCTAGTGGTTGATGGATCGGGGCACAATCCAAACGATAGCCGGCAGACGGTGGTTTCGGCTATAACGGAAACCGCCTGCCTCCGCTGCAAACGAACCTGTTCCCTACAGGTGTGGCGGTCGATGCAGCAGGGCAACTGTACTTCTCGGATAAACAGCAACTACCGCGTACGCGCGGTCGTGAAATAAGCCGGATGGCGCTGGCGTTGGTTCCCGGCGGGAATCACGCCAGCCGCTTCATCTCGAGCCGAGAGTGTCCGTTTGTGCGCGGTCTGCGTAGTCGAGAGACCTCGTGGTGATGCCGCGGTAGTGAAGCCTGGGGACGGGCGAAGGCACCCGTCACCAAGTGATCTACCTCGACCCTATCTGTCTTTCCCGGGAGGCATTCGTGGTCCGCTACTGCGGGTTCGGCAAGGGGCCGGTGCTGCCGCACTGGCCGGAACCGCTGCCATGGGGTAGAGCAAATGGACCTTGCTCGTCGAAGCAAAGGAGAGAGTCCACCTTTGCCGGCAAAGCAAGCGCGTTCCAGTTGCTGTTCAGAATGGCGAAGCTGTCGTTGCCGTTGATGGACCAGTAGGTCCAGTCCAAAGGCTGCATTGTGAATCCAGGATTGTTGGCGGTGGTCAGCGCGTAACTGCTGTTGACGAAATTCACCAGGTCGGTGAACCACTGGCCTTCAGATCCGGCGCCGGTTGAAGTGATGTCGCTGGTGGAGTTGCCGGTACCGAATTCGCCGAGCCACATCGGCGCGCTCGAATAAACGGTGGCTCCGGTGTTCGACCATGGATAGGAAGCGTGTCCGGGCCACACGGGATTGATCTGACCAAGATTTACGAACGCCCAGTGCGTGGACCAAATATCGGCGAGGCTGTGCGACGAACATCCGCTGGCGTAGCACGTATCGGTGGTGAACCACGGCTGCACAAAGAGACTCGGGCCGTAGTCATGCGCAGAATAAACGATCTGATTGCTGATTGACGCGCCCAGGCTGCTGGAGTTGCCGCCCGCGTTCAGAACAATAGGCGCGCCGGCGTTTCCTGCGTTGCCGTTAATGCCGAGGAGCTGTCCGCCGTCCCAATAGAAATCGTACGGGCCGTTGGCGGGAGTTCCGGTTGCGGTTGGGTATTGCGAAATTCCTTCGGCGAAAATGATCGGGAAATCCCATCCGTGACTTGTGGCTTCGCCGAGAATCGAATCACCGGCGCGCTCGGCAGCGAGGCGCCAGTCGTGGCATGTGGAGCCGGCAACACAGGTTACGGCAAAGGGATTGGGATTCGGGTTGGACGCGGGATCAATGCCGTCGCCGGTGCCCCAGGTAGAACCGCCGAGATAGTTGCAACCGCTGCGGCTGCAAACGGTGTGCGGCTCGTTGCGCAAGTCATAGCCAATCACGATGGGAAATCCGTCGGAGGCGAGGTAGTTGACGGTGATGGTGTCGGTCGCGCCCTGGGTCTGCTGAATTCCGTGCACCCAGTCGATAACGTGCACCCAGTCGTTGGTCCAACTGGATTCGGGATAATTATTGCTGTTGTTGACGAAGTACCATAGGCCGTTGGCTTCGGTGGAGTTGCCGGCTTCGGATCGGTGATTGTCAATAATGATGTGCAGGCCGATGGAGACCGCGTAATTGAGGACCAAGGCGAGGATGTCGCGGGCGTGCTTGCCTTTGCAGGATGGGCAGAGTCCGACGAAGTGGTTCGACGGAACGGGATCGCTCTCCCACATCTGGTTCGAGTAGGGGAGGCGGATGGTGTTGAAGCCGTTTGCCTTAATTTCGTTGAGGATGAAGGTGTAGTCCTGGGCCCACAGGCCGCTCGGAGCGTATGCGGTGGTTTCGGCGCCGTACCAGTTCACGCCGCTGACGACGTAAGCGGCGCCGGAAGGACTATCAATTTGAGTGCCGCTGGTGTGCCAGCCGGTGGCGTTGAGCGGCGACGTCGCCAGTATCAAGAGCAGAATACAAAGAGGGGGATCGAGCGTAGACGGCGATGCTTGGGCGCAAGCGACGAGGGTTGCAGCATGGGCGGGCTCTCCTTGATGTATTGGACAAAACCCGACGCGAGGGACCCGGTGTCAAAACCGTGAAAGCATACCCCTGGGCGGCGAAAAGATGCGAAGAAAGTGCGAGTAGTTGCCTTTTCGGAACAAAGTTGTGGAGTCTTTAGTCGCGGCGAAGCGGGGGCGTATCAGAATATCGGGCGAAAGCAATGGCGATTAGAATCGGAATATGGCGCGGGGATGGGAGAGCAAGTCGGTGGAGCAGCAGCAGGAAGAGTTTGCCTCGAACAAGGGCAAGGGAAACCTGCCGCTGAGCCCGCAGCAGATTGCCGCGGAACAAGAGCGGAGAAGCATTGAACTCTCGCGGCAGCACATTTTGCAGCAGTTGCAGGTTGCGTGCAACCCGCGGCATCGGCAGATGCTCGAGGCGGCGTTGGCCGAGCTGGACCGGAAACTCGAGAAGCATTGAGCAGTGGGCGGTGGTCGGCAGTAAGCCAACGCAATTCCGTAGTTAAATTCCACGACAAAGTAGAATTAATGTGTGAAGAAATTTTGGGACAATACGAGAGCTTCTGCGGATGGACAGGCTTGGTCGGACAAGAGTGTCCGACCCACACGGTCTGTTGTGCCTTCGTCAGTTGGCATTGGAGCGGTGACGATTTCTCCGGCGACCGTGTTGGCTCCGATGGCGGGAGTCACAGATACCGTGTTTAGGCGGTTTATTCGCAATCTGGGCGGGTGCGGGCTGATTATGACGGAGTTCACCTCGGCCGACGGGGTTTTGCGGGCTAAGGACCAGAAGGCGAAACGGTATCTGCATTTTTATGAGGACGAGCATCCGATTTCAGCGCAGCTTTTTGGAAGCGATCCGCGGGTAATGGCGGAGGCAGCGAGGATTGTTGAAGGTCTGGGATTTGATTTAGTGGATTTGAATCTGGGGTGTCCGGCGAAGAAGGTTGTGAAGTGCAACGGAGGGTCAGGGCTGTTGCGCGATTTGCCGAGGATTGGCGGAATTTTTGAGGCGGTGCGCAAAGCGGTTACCATTCCCTTCACCGTGAAGTTTCGCGCGGGATGGAATGACGACGAGATTGTCTGCGTGGAACTGGCGAAGATGGCGGAGGAGTGCGGACTGTGCGCGGTGGCGCTGCATGCGCGGACGCGGGAGCAGGGATATTCGGGCAACGCGCGCTGGGAGTGGATTGCAGCCGTAAAGGATGCGGTGAAGATTCCGGTGATTGGGAACGGGGACATTCGGACTCCAGAAGATGCCTGCGCAATGGTCGAGGCGACGGGCTGCGCTGCTGTGATGATTGGCAGGACGGCGCCAGCGAATCCGTGGATCTTCCGCCAGATTGAGCAGTATTGCGCGAATGATGGGATCAGTACAAATCGTGTAGGGGCAGGTGCCATCACCTGCCCGGTCGAGCAAAGCTCGACAGTTTTTTTCCTGTCCGAGGAAGAGATCCCAGGCCTGCGGCCCGGAGGTCGGACAGGAGTGTCCGACTCACACGAGCATGGGCGCTACGACGAGCCTTCCGAGGCCGACCGGTACGAGATGATTCGCACATATTTCCGGATGCTGATCGAAGAGGAACTGCCGGATGCTACGGGAAAGATGAAGCAGTTTGCCTCGTGGTTCACGCACGGGGTGCCGGGAGGGGCTGGGCTACGCAAGGCGATCTACGAATCGAAGAGCGCGCCGGAGATTCTAGTGAGGGTGGAAGAGTTCTTTGAGGCGCGGTTGGCAGTGGGGACGGCAGTCGCGAATTAGCGTGCGCGTCGCGAAATTCCCAGTGTTGTCTTGAAGACAAGTCAAAAGCGCGGGCCTGCGGCCCGGGGACGGACGAGAGCGTCCGTCCTTACATGGCCGATGCCGCTGACCAGTTTTTGAGCGTGCGCGGGTTATAATTCTCGCCATCCAATGTCGTTCGCGGCGGAAACTCAATTAGGGCCTTACAAAATTGTTGCGCTCATCGGCTCCGGTGGCATGGGAGAAGTGTACCGGGCGCGCGATACCCGGTTACTGCGCGATGTTGCGCTCAAGACGCTTCCCGTTTCGTTCACGAATGACCCCGAGCGCTTGCGGCGGTTTGAGCAAGAGGCGCGCGCGGTCGCGGCCCTCAACCATCCCAATATTATTTCGGTTTACGACGTCGGGGCTGCGGATGGGGTGCACTACATTGTTTCGGAATTGCTGGAGGGCGAAACTCTACGGCAGCGGATTACTCCCACCGGAATGCCGGTGCGCAAAGCCATCGAACTCGGGGTGCAACTGGCGAACGGACTGGCCACAGCCCATGAGCAAGGCATTGTTCATCGCGATCTGAAACCGGAAAACATTTTCATTACGCGCAGCGGGCGGCTGAAGATTCTGGATTTTGGTTTGGCGAAGCTGCGCAAACCGCAGTCTTTGAACGAGACCGTTGATGCGACCGTAGCGGCGGAGACCAGCGCTGGACAGGTGTTGGGGACGGTGGGCTATATGTCTCCGGAGCAGGTGCGCGGCGATATCGCGGACCATCGCTCCGACATTTTCAGTTTTGGCAGCATTCTGTACGAAATGCTGAATGGCCAGCGCGCGTTCAAGCGCAACACCGGCGCCGAAACCATGACAGCAATCCTAAATGAGGACCCGCCGGAATTTTCCGTGAAGAGCAGTGCGATTGCGCCGGCGCTCGAGCGTATTGTGCATCACTGCATGGAGAAGCAGCCGGGGCAGCGCTTCCAGTCGGCACATGATATTGCGTTTGATCTTGAGTCGGTATCGAGCATTTCTGGCGCGGCGGCGCCCGCAGTGGCGACGAAGCAAAATCAGTGGTTACGTCCTGCATTGGCTGGTCTGGTGGTGCTCGGAATTGGGTTGGTTGCGGGCGCGTGGCTGCGTCCCGGTGCGGAACAGGTTCATCCCAAGCTGCATCGCATTACCTTCCGCCGGGGAACAATCTGGAGCGCGCGGTTTACGCCGGACGGCAATTTGCTTTTTGGCGCGGCTTGGGAAGGGCGTCCGATTGAGGTGTTCGCGGCGCAAGCCGGAAGCACAGAGTCACGGCCGCTGGGCATGGAGGCTACGGATATTTTGTCAATTTCGCGCTCCGGCGAATTGGCGGTTTCAACTCATCGCCAGTGGGGCGAGGGATTTGAGAACACGGGAATGCTGGCCCGCGCACCACAGGGCGGCGGCGCACCGCGCGATATTGCTGATGGGGTGGAGTATGCCGATTGGGCGCCGGATGGCGAAAATCTTGCCGTCGTGCGCCGGGTGGGTGGCACGGAGAGGTTGGAATATCCGCTGGGGAAGGTATTGTACGAGACCGCAGGATGGGTAAGCCATGCGCGGATTTCGCCGGACGGAAAATTGGTCGCCTTTGTCGATCACCCTTACGCGCGAGACGATGGCGGCAACATCGCGATCGTGGACCAGTCCGGCAAGAAAACAACGCTGACCGGGAAGTTTGTAGCCGCACAAGGACTGGCCTGGCCGCCGGGTGGATACGAGATCTGGTTCACAGCCACAACCTCGGGTTCCAGTCGCGAACTGCACGGTGTGACACGCGGCGGAAAAGAGCGGCTGATTTATCTGGGAACCGGCACACTGACTTTGCACGATATTTTCAAAGATGGGCGGGTACTGTTCGCGCGAGACGATTTGCGCGCAGGCACGGTCGGCGTGACTTCCGATGAGCGTGGTCAGAGTAAAGAGCGCGACCTGAGCTGGCACGACTGGACGGTGGCGCGGGACCTAAGCGACGACGGCAAGCTGGTTTCCTTTGACGAAACCGGCGAGGCGGGCGGCGAAACCGGCACTCTGTACGTGCGTGGAATTGACGGCTCACCTGCGGTGCGGCTGGGCGACGGTTCGGCGCCTACACTATCCCCCGACGGGAAGTGGGTGTTGTCCAACCTGAACGGCGGCGGCAACCGCCTACTTGAGTTGCCCACGGGGGCCGGCGAATCTAAGACCATTTCTACCGGCGATGTACAAGTGCATCGAGCATTCTTTTTCCCCGACGCGCGGCGGATTCTGTTGGCCGGCAATCAGTCCGGGCACGGATTGAGACTCTGGGTAATGGATTCAGATACCGCTGCTCCCCGAGCCATCAGCCCGGAGGGCGTGAATGTTAACTATCGCACTTGTATCTCGCACGATGGCAAGCAGGTCGCCGCCCAGGACCCCGAAGGCAAGATTTCGATCTATCCTGTGGTCGCTGGAGGGACGCCTATCGCGGTCCCAAACACAGAACTGGGAGATATTCCGGTGCAGTGGACGCCGGATGGAAAATCGCTGTTAATCGGGCGTCGCGAACTGCCTAGTCCGGTGGTTATGGTTGACCTGGCAAACGGGCAGCGCAAGCTTTGGAAGTCGCTTACGCCGGCCGACCCCACGGGATTGTTTTCTAGTGCGCCTCCACAGTTCTCGTATGATATGAAAAGCTACGTATATACCTACGAGCGGATTACTTCGGACTTGTATGTGGTGGAGGGGCTGAAGTAGTAGGCTTTTCGCCGAGTTTCCAACCGGCTTACTACTCCTCTCGAACTTTTGTGCGCGACTATCGCGCGGGCTCTAACCGGTAGGCGGGCGAGACGCACGCCGCTCCACAATCGTTTTCCCCAAACTCTATTTCCGGGGCCGCGGTTTCGTGGTACTGTAGTCGCCGCCCGCTCTGGCAGTAGCTTTGTCGGGCACACTGAGGAGAGGTTCATGTCCACTGCGTCGGTATCCGTACCAAGACCGTCCCGAATACGCCCGAAGTATCTACTCCTTGCATTCATTGGCCTGATGGTGGCTTATGTTCTCCGCCACAACGAAAGTTTCCTGATTAACCGGGCCGATCCCGTCTGGCAGCATTACCATCCCTTCCGATGGTATCTGCTGCCCCATGCGCTGGCCGGCACCTGCGCCCTCTTGCTCGGTCCTCTCCAGTTTTCCGACCGTCTTCGCCAGCGTTTCACCAAGTTTCATCGCGTGGTCGGTAGGATTTATATTGCGGGTGCGCTTATTGTCGCTCCCCTCGGCGCATACATCCAGTTTTTCGAGGAGAGAATGGGTGGGCCGCGCTCCTTCAGCATTGCCGCGCTGGTGGACGCAATTCTGCTGATGTTGACTACCGCCATCGCATTCACTTTCATTCTCAACGGAAAAGTCCAGCAACACCGCCAGTGGATGACGCGCAGCTTCGCCGTCGCGCTGGTGTTTCTTGAAGTCAGAGTCGTCGGCGGCATAACCGGATGGGACAAGAGCCCGGCCGCAATTGAGACGATCGTTTGGAGTTGCCTGGCGTTCTCGCTGCTGTCCGCGGACATCGTTCTGCAGATGCAGGAACTCCGGCGTTCCCGCCCCGCCGCCAGAGCGCAGGTCGCGGCCAGTTAGAAGGCGAGGGCCGAAAATCGGCTCCGTCCTGCTAGAATTTCTCCATGGCCTTCCCGGCTACTCGCCTTCGCCGCCTGCGCCGCACCGCTGCTCTGCGCTCCCTGGTGCGCGAGACGCGGCTCACTCCGGAGGCCTTCGTCTATCCGCTGTTCGTGTGCCCCGGCGAAGGCGTCAGCAAAGAAGTAAGCTCCATGCCGGGCGTGTTCAATCTGTCGGTGGACGAAGCCGTGAAAGAAGCCGGAGAAGCTCACGCACTTGGCGTCCCCGCGCTCATCCTCTTCGGCTTGCCCGAGAAGAAAGACGAAGTCGCCACCGGCGCCTGGGAAGACGACGGCATCGTACAGCGTGCCGCCCGTGCCATCAAGCGGGAGGTCCCCGAAATGCTTCTGATCGGCGACGTCTGCCTGTGCGAGTATATGTCGCACGGCCACTGCGGGATCGTGAAACCTCCGAGCGCGCGACCACTCGGAGCGGCCGTCGCCAGTCCGCCTGCAATCGGAACCGACTACGAAATCCTGAACGATGAAACCCTGGAACTGCTGTCGCGAACTTCGGTTTCACTAACCCGCGCTGGAATCGACATCATCGCGCCCTCCGACATGATGGACGGCCGCGTCGCCGCCATCCGCAAAGCCCTCGACCAGGCGGGATTCGAGAACGCTCCCATTCTTTCCTACGCCGCCAAGTTTGCATCGGCGTTCTACGGCCCGTTCCGCGAGGCCGCCGACTCCACGCCGCAATTCGGCGACCGCCGGTCTTACCAAATGGACGGAGCCAATCTCCGCGAAGCCATGCGCGAAATTGCCCTCGACATCGAAGAAGGCGCGGACATGGTCATGGTCAAGCCCGCGATGCCCTATCTCGACGTAATCGCCGCCGCCCGCGCGCGTTTCGACCTGCCGATTGCCGCCTATCAGGTCTCCGGCGAGTACGCCATGATCGAAGCCGCTGCAAGAAATAACTGGCTCGACCGCGACCGCGTGGTTTTGGAGTCGCTGACATCAATCCGCCGCGCCGGGGCCAGCATTATCGTCACGTACTACGCCAAGGAGGCGGCGAAGCTCTTGGCTTGAGTCAATCTGGGATTCGTACCGTCTGGCTGACCAACACTCCGCTTGCCTAACCTTTCTTTACCTAATCTCTGCGTAAATTGACATTGTTCCAGAGTACCCTTTCGGTGCAGGGGCAGCCCCCAAATGGTTATGCAACGTATCGCGGCTGCGATCTTTCCGCAAAGGTCTTTCCGAAACCTTCGTCAAAATGCAACCCCGTCGACACCGAGGCGACAACTATGGCGAAAAGTCTGTCTCATCAGGCCGTTGTTCTCCCGTTGATTGCAGTTGCGGTTAGAAAGGCCAGACAGGCAGCCGTGCTTCTGCTTGGTCTTGCCCTGGCCACGGTTCCTCCTCCGATAGTGTTTGGGCAAGCCAATCAGCAGCAAGAGCAGCAACAGGGGGAGCAGCAGGAACGCGAGCAACACTGATGATGAGTTTATCACCACAATATTGACAGGAATTCACCGGCAGCCCGGTTCCCAGAGTAATCTGTAAGACCTGCCGAGTCCCCACCCTAACTTCAAGCCCAGCCACGGATTTACACGGATTCACGCCGATCTAAAGTCTTCTTTAACAAGATCTCTCCAAGATCTGTCTTTGTCCCTGTAAATCTGTGAAGATCCGTGGCGCAAAATCCGCGGCGCATTCCCGCCCGCTGGTCTAGAATCATTGGTTTGCTCTAGCTCATCCATTGTTAGTTGAGGAGCGCGCCTTTGCCCGACACCATTTACGACATAGCTATTATCGGCAGCGGCCCAGCCGGATATACCGCCGCCATCCGCGCTGGCCAATATGGGCTGAAAACTGCCCTGGTCGAGAAAGACCCATACCTCGGCGGCACTTGCCTTCACGTCGGCTGCATTCCGACCAAGGCCCTGCTATTCAACGCAGAACTTTGGGACCACTTGAAAGATGCCAAGGAATTTGGCATCGAAGGCGTGGCTGGGGTCAAACTCAACTGGGGAGCGGTGCAGGATCGCAAGTCGAAGATTGTCAGTAAACATGCCAAGGGCCTCGAGTTCCTGATGCGCAAGAATAAAGTCGAGACCCTGAAAGGCTACGGCAAACTCACCGGCCCCGCACAGAATGGGATTCACACTATCGAACTGAAGAACGATGGCAAGGCCTCGCAGATCAAGGCGAAGAATGTCATTCTCTCCACCGGCTCCGAAGCCCGCATGATTCCGGGCCTCGTGCCCGACGACCGCTTTCTCACCAACATCGAAATCCTGAAAATGGGGGCAGTGCCGAACTCGCTAATCATCGTGGGCGCTGGCGCGGTCGGGGTCGAATTCGCATCGATCTTCCGCTCCTTCGATTGCGAAGTGACGATTCTCGAAATGCTTCCTCGCATGGTGCCGCTCGAAGATGAGGAAGTCAGCAAAGAACTGGCCCGCGTCTATCGCAAGCGCGGGATCAACTTCCATGGCAGCGCGAAAGTTGAAAAGGTCGAAAGGACAAAGTCCGGAATCGCCGTCACCTTCGCCGCTGACGGCAAGCAACAGAAACTCGAAGCCGATAAAATTCTGATTTCAGTCGGCCGCAAACCTAACACCGAAAGCATCGGGATGGAAAAGACGCGCATCCAGTCTGAGCGCGGATTCGTTAAAACCAATGAATGGATGCAGACTGCCGAATCCGGCGTCTATGCCATCGGCGACATCGTTCTCGGCACCCCGCAACTGGCGCACGTCGGCTCCATGGAGGGCATTGTCGCCGTCTCGAAGATCGCCGGCAAAGAAGACCGTGCGATCAACCCACTGCGCATTCCCAGCGTCACTTACTGTCATCCCGAAATCGGCAGCGTCGGCCTCACCGAGTCCAAAGCCCGCGAATTAGGACACAACGTCAAAGTCGGCAAGTTCCCGTTCACCGCCAATTCTCGTGCGTCCATCGTCGGCGCCCATGAAGGCTTCATCAAAATTGTTTCCGATGCCAAATATGGCGAGATTCTGGGCGTCCACATCATCGGCCCGCAGGCTTCAGAGTTGATTGCAGAAGCGGTCACCGCGATGGAACTCGAAGCCACGGTCGAAGACTTAATGTGGACCATCCACGCCCACCCCACGCTGGCAGAAGCCATGCTGGACGCGTCGAACAGCGTGTACGGGCTGGCGATTAACGCGTGAAGTCTTGCGTAACGGCGTAAGATACTAATGAAGATACGAGACGTCATCAAGATGCTGGAGCAGGATGGCTGGTATTTGGATCGTACGCGGGCAGCCATCGGCAGCACAAGCATCCAACAAAGCCGGGCTTGGTGACGGTACCCGGGAAACCCGGCGATGATCCAGCAGCCGGGACTCTGAACAGTGTTCTGAAGCAAGCAGGACTCAAGAGATGAGCATTTAGTCGTAGTGGAAAAAACGGCAACGGGCTACTCGGCCTATTCTCCCGACCTGGATGGCTGTGTTGCAACAGGCAAGAGTCGCGACGAAGTCGAGCGGAAAATGCAGGAAGCCATCGAGTTCCACATCGAGGGCATGGCGAGGAATGGCGACTCAATTCCAGAGCCGCGCAGCTACTCCCGATATGTAGAAGTGCCCGCCCTTTGATTTCCCGGTGACTCTGTGCCTCCGTAGGGAACTGATCTGGATCCGTGCTAATCCCTAAAAATCCGTGGCCCCGCCTTTGATCTCCATTCTCCAACTCGGCAGTGTTGATTACGCCACCGCCCTGCGCCTGCAGGAAAAGCTGGTCGCGCTGCGGAAGGAAGGCCGCATTGCCGATGTCGTTCTTCTTCTCGAGCACACACCGGTCATCACGCTTGGCCGCAACGCGAAGGCAAAGAACATCCTCGCTTCGCCCGAACTCCTTGCTCAACGCGGCGTCGAGGTTTTCGAATGCGATCGCGGCGGCGACGTCACCTTTCATGGTCCCGGCCAGCTCGTCGCCTATCCCATCTTCGATCTGCGCGCCTTCCCGTCCGACAGCCCTACCCGAAAGTCGCTCGGCGTCGTCGAATATGTCCGCCGGTTGGAAGAAGTCCTAATCCGCACTTGTGCCGCTTTCGGAATTCCCGCGAAACGCATTCCGGGACTGACCGGCGTGTGGACGGGCGAGGACGCCCGCCCCTCCACAGTCTCTGAGGATTCAGGACCCGCCAATACCCAGGTATCCACCACCGCGCGCGGGCCTGCCGCGCATGCGCCCACCAACCCCCATGTGGGGACGGGCCCCCTCGCCCGTCCGGCTGAGTCGAAGACTCGGCATTGCTCCGGTGCCCCCGAATCGAAAATCGCCGCTCTGGGCGTCCACATCTCCCGCGGAGTCACTTCCCACGGCATCGCGCTCAACGTGAACACGGATCTTAGCTTCTTCAACCTGATCGTCCCCTGCGGAATTGAGTCCAAGCCGGTCACATCCATGCTTAAGGAACTCAACCGCACGATTCAATTACAGGACGTCGCGCACGCCGTCTCGCGCAACTTCGG
>Ga0073928_10008672_pt1 | contig 12676 bp, 9 predicted proteins | sample PaiPotPPA55metaG_FD_76969 | JGI IMG/M metagenome (GOLD analysis project Ga0073928, IMG submission 76969) | Iron sulfur acid spring bacterial and archeal communities from Banff, Canada, to study Microbial Dark Matter (Phase II) - Paint Pots PPA... ...
CGCGATTTTGAGCGCCGTGTCGACCGCCTCCGATCCCGAATTGCAGAAGAACACGCGATTGAGATCGCTGGGCGCCAGCGCCGCGATCCGGCTGGCGAGCTCAAACGCCGCCGGATGCGCGAACTGGAACGCCGGCGAATAGTCGAGCTCCTCGGCAGCGCGCTTGATCGCCGCGACGATCGGGTCGCGGTTGTGGCCGGCATTGGTGCACCATAGTCCAGCAGCGCCATCGAGCACGGCTCGGTTTTCGGCCGTGCAGTAATGCATGTCCTTGGCGCGAACGATCATGCGCGGCGCGCGCTTGAAGCTGCGATTGGGCGTGAAAGGCAGCCAATAAGATTCCAAATCGTTCGGCGCGGTCGCCGCTGCAGGGCGCGTTTGGGCCATTTCACTCTCCGGCATCGTGTCCGATTGGGGCGTGATCCGATCCTATCGCTTGCCGCTCGCCAACGCGACTGCTACCACCGCGCCAAAATCGATAAAGTCATGGCGGACAAGATGGCGGACAAGTCGGAGAAATCGAACAAGCTCAAGCCGCGGCTGCCACGCGGGCTGATCGATCGCAGCCCGGGCGAAATCGCCGCGACGCGGCACATGATTGAAAAAATCCGTGCCGTCTACGAGCTTTACGGTTTCGAGCCGGTAGAGACGCCGGCGATCGAATATACCGACGCGCTCGGCAAATTCCTGCCCGATCAGGACCGACCGAACGAAGGCGTGTTCTCGTTTCAGGACGACGACGAGCAGTGGCTATCGCTGCGTTACGATCTCACCGCGCCGCTCGCCCGTTATGTGGCGGAAAACTTCGACACCTTGCCGAAGCCCTATCGCTCGTATCGCGTCGGCTACGTCTATCGCAATGAGAAGCCGGGTCCCGGCCGCTTCCGCGAATTCATGCAGTTCGACGCCGACACGGTCGGCTCATCTTCGCCGGCGGCCGACGCCGAACTGTGCATGATGGCCGCCGACACGATGGAGGCGCTTGGCATGCCGCGCGGCAGCTATGTGGTGAAAGTGAACAACCGAAAAGTTTTGGACGGCGTACTTGAAGCAGTTGGTGTCGGCGGTGAGGTGAATGCGGCAACGCGCCTAACTGTATTGCGGGCGATCGACAAATATGACCGGCTCGGATTTGAAGGGGTAAGGCTGCTTCTTGGGCGGGGTAGAAAAGATGAGTCGGGTGATTTCACGAAGGGAGCGCAGCTGACGGAGGAACAAGCGGCCAACGTGATGGTCATGTTCGAAATTTCGGGCATGGCTGACGCGGCTCTTGCTGCGCACCGAGTACCAACAAAAGCCCACGGTGCTGGACCAGAAGACATCCGAAAATCGGAACAAATTCGTGCAAACGCTGTTTTCGGCGGCCTGTCTCCAAATTCAATCAAATCGGCCGCTGGTCTCCAGGGTCTTTCAGAACTGAGAGAAATTTGGAAATTGGTATCCGACTCTGGCTACGACGACGGCCGTATTCGTGTTGACCCCTCTGTTGTCCGCGGCCTCGAATATTACACCGGCCCGGTGTTTGAGGTGGACCTGACCTTCTCGACCGATACCAAAGACGGCTCGCCGCGCTTCGGCTCGGTCGGCGGCGGCGGACGTTATGACGGACTGATTTCGCGCTTTCGCAGCGAGCCGGTGCCGGCAACCGGTTTCTCAATCGGCGTGTCGCGGCTCCAAGCCGCGCTCGAATATCTCGGCAAACTCGACCTCGCGACCGAGCGCGGCCCGGTCGTCGTGACCGTGTTCGACCAGGACCGCATCGCCGACTACCAGAACATGGTGATGAAGCTCCGCAATGCCGGCATCAGCGCCGAGCTTTATCTAGGGCAAGGAAAATTCGGGCCGCAGATGAAATATGCTGACCGGCGCAACTCGCCCTGCGTTGTCATTCAAGGCTCGGACGAAAAAGCCCGCGGCGAAGTCACCATCAAGGATCTGATCGTCGGCGCCGAACTCGCCAAGCTGGAAAAAGGCCGCGAACAGCATTTGCAGAAACAGGCGCAAGCGCAACGCTCGGTGCCGGAGGACAAGCTGGTTGAAGCGGTGCGCGAGGTGCTCGCGCGTCACAGCGGTCGCTAATCGGCTGCGTCAAGTTCCTAAAGCCATTCACCCCGCGAGCTCTTCTTAGAACTCCGCGTGCACGCGCGCTCCAATCACCGAGACGGGGCCACGATCGCGGTTATATGCCGGGTTGACGATAAATTGGTAATCGAACGTGACAGTCGTGGCGAACAGCGGGAACGCGTAATAAGTTTCGATGATTTGTTCGAGCCCGGGATGCGGCAGCATGCCATCGCCAACGAGAATGCCGAGGCCGCCGGCATTGAGGAACTGCTGGTGCACCTTGGAAATATCGTTGACGATGCCGGCAAAGCCGAACGTGTCATCGGGTCGCCCCCATTGTTTTCCTTTCAGCGACAGCCCCGCAGCGACGGTACGATCGGCATCGGTAAATTCAAAGGGCTCAATATTGCCGTCGGCCCAACCGGCGCGCATGAAGGCGCCGAGATCGCCGGTTATCTCCTGCTCGATATTCATGCTGACGCCGCCGCGACTCTGATATTTGCGGACGGCGGCGATATTGGCGGGACCGCCACTGGCTTGCGCGAGATTGATCGCATCCTGAAAACTCCCCATGCGGCCGCGGGTGAGGAATCCGGTCACGGCGATTTTGCCGGGATGGCCCCATAGGTCGTAGCGCCGCTCAATCTCGGCAATCCATTGGAACTGTCCGAAGCTGGCATCGAGATCGCCGCTGTTTGGAGCGACCGAAAGATCGAACCATCCACCGCGCAAGGTCCAATTGCCCTGATACCATTCGACGGCCGCGCCATAGGTGTATGCCCAAGCATCCGCGGCATAATCAAATGTGCCGGTGTCGATCAGCACCCAGTTCATGAAATCCTTGCGCGGATCGTGCGCATATTTGTTGTTATCGAATATGTCGGTAACCGCGAACTTGCCGATCGTAAGCACGAGGCGGTTTGAGGTCCGCGAGCCATCGAATTGGTTTGCCGCGCCCTCTACCTTCTCGCTGTCGCCGCCGAGGTCGATGGTCTGCCGGATGAATGTCCGCTGCAACCTTGCATAGGGATAAGACAATCCGATCTTGTACGCTTCGCCGCTCGTAAATCCCGCTATGCCGACGGTGCCGGACAGCCCAAAACCCTGGTCAATTTCCGGGTTGATCCAAAGCTCGGCGCCCTGCCAAAGTCGCCAGCCTAAATAAGCGGTGATATCGAAAGTTTCGCGGCCCTGATTTGGAATAAGGCTGTTCTGACCGACATAGGGGGAATGAAACGGGGCGGCGTATTGTTCGAGGAAAGTCGTTTGGCCGTGGACGGCAAAATTGTCGGTCTGCACGGCTGCAATGCTGAGATCGTTTGCAGCCTTGGCTGCCTGATCGCCCAGTCGGTAATTCAGCCCGAGCCGCAATTCGCTGACGAGAAAATCGGAATTAAACCGCTGTCCCGTGCTCGGGAACGTCACGGTCGCGGCGCCATAGTCGGTAAACAAATATTCCAGCCGCGCGGTCCAGTGCGGCGCGATAGCCGCCTCGACGCCGCCGCCCGCGGCCCAGCCGAATCGCCACAACAACGGCATGTCGGTCGTGCCGTTTGCCAATTGCGTCAGCGTGAGGCGATCGTAGGTCCAGGCAAAGCCGCCAGTGGCGTAAAACAGCCAGTCGCTGGGCGCATAGCCGAGCCTGCCGCGCACAGTGCCAGATGACAGCATCCTCTCCTGATAGATCTCGGCGCCGAACGGTGACGGCAGCGCCGAATTGCCGCCGATGGATACGCCGGCTTTATTCGGAAAGCTCGGGAAGGACGCATCGACCTCGGCGCCGACCACGACCCGATTGGGCAGCATGGAATTGTAGCCAGCCTGCAACCCTGCAAAGTAGCTTCCGGTGCCTTTGAAGGCATCGAATCCCTGATACAGGCTGAATGAACTGGAGGCGCCTGACGTCGCCCAATGAGAACTGCCGCCGGCATAACCAAGGTGCCCGCCGACATAGAAACCCGTCCAATCATAGGACACGGACGTCGGCGGCGGCGCCTTCCTCGGCAGCACGCTCGACAGATCGGCCGCTTGAGTGCCGCTCGCGATCGCAAGCAGGCCCAGCCCAAGAAGACCTCGCCCCCTCATGACGTCCCCGACTCAATCACCTGCCGTTATGACCATTACTGCCAGCACAACGCCAACAAAAGAGCGCCAATGACTCGCCCCGCCGTGAGCGAACGATAGCCGGCCAGCTTGCTGCGCTAGACCGCAGCGCCAGTCCCCTCGCGGCGGATTGTTCCACCACAATCGACCGCGTCAATGCGGGCGCCGATTCGAACTGGCGGCACTCTCGACATTGCCGGCGCCGCCACATACCATACCCCCTACCCTATATTGGGCGGCACGGAGGCGATCAACCTTGTCTCACACCAAACGCGAAAAGCTCAAGCTCCTGAACCGGGTCAGGCGGGCGCGCGGCCAAATCGAAGCAGTCGAGCGCGCCCTCGAAGAGGAAAAGGGCTGCGCCAACGTGCTGCATCTCATTGTCGCCGCGCGCGGCGCGCTTTCGAGCCTCATGACCGAAGTGATCGAGGATCATATCCGGCTTCATGTTGTCGATCCGGTGCGCGACGCCGAGCGCAGCCGCGGCGCCGAAGAATTGATCGACGCGGTGCAGGCTTATCTCAAGTGAGATGCAGCAGCCGGCGTAGCAAACCGCGCAGGACGGGATCATGGCGGACAGCATCCCTAATCTTCACAGCCACGTGTTTCTCGGCGAGGGCCACGAGCGCAACGAGCGCCGCACCTGGACGGTGATCGTGCTGTGCAGCTTCATGATGGTCGCCGAGATCGCCGGCGGGCTCTTATTCGGCTCGATCGCGCTCGTTGCCGATGGGCTGCACATGTCGACGCATGCCAGCGCGCTCCTCCTCGCCGCGCTGGCCTATCGCTATGCGCGCCGCCATGCCGAGGACGATCGTTTCAGCTTCGGCACCGGCAAGTTCGGCGATCTCGCTGGCTTCACCAGCGCCATCGTGCTCGCGATGATCGCGCTCCTCATCGGTTACGAGGCGCTTACGCGATTTATCTGGCCCGTTCCGATCAGCTTCAACGAGGCAATTCCAATCGCCGGGCTCGGCTTGCTCGTCAACGTCGCCAGTGTGCTCCTGCTCAGCGGCGGCGCTGATCGACCTGCACACGGACATGACCACGGGCATGGACACGAGCACGATCACGATCGCGAAGCCCAGTTTGAGCATGAGCACGGGCATGAACATGTGCACGCAGCCGTCGCGGCGCATCGCGACAACAATCTGCGGGCGGTAATCATTCATGTGCTCGCAGACGCGGCCGTCTCAGTATTGGTCATAGTCGGCCTGCTGTTCGGCCGGTTTCTCGGCTTGACCTGGATGGACCCGGCTGTGGGCTTGATCGGCGCGGTTGCGATCGCGGCCTGGGCCTATACGCTCGTGCGCGATACCGGTGCCGTTCTCTTAGACATGACGCCCGATCGCGGCATGGCCGAGCGCATGCGGGCGATGATCGAGACCGACGGCGACCGCTTGACCGATCTGCATCTGTGGCGGCTCGGGCCCGGCCACTTGGGCGCCATTATCTCGGTGGCGACGCGGCAAGAGCGCGGCCCTGATTATTATCAGACACTGCTCGGCCGCTTCCGCGCGCTGTCGCACGTCACCGTCGAAGTGCAGCGGCAATAGGTTTACGGCAACTAAGCAAACCTAGGGCGCGGCTGAAAAGCGATAGTTCAGCCCTGCCCGCACGAGGTTATTTTCCAGCCGGCTGGTAATTGTTGTGGCGGGAGGACCGATAAAGCCTGTCGCGATATTACCTTTATCAAGATAGAGGTATTCAACACGTGCGCTAAGATTATCGGTTATGCCGTACTCAATGCCGGCACCGGCCGTCCAGGTTCCGTAAGTTACCGTCGTGGTCGTGGCGCCGGCAGGAATCACGACATTAGATCGGAGTTCACCGGCGGCGCCGCCCGCCGTCCCGTAGACCAGAGTGCGATCAAAGGCCACGCCGAAACGGCCGCGCAGCGTTGCGAGCCACGGCATTTGACTCCAACTGCCCGTCAACACGCCAGCGGGCAGCGATTTGTTTTGGGTGGAGGCGTCGTAGTCGGCCTCAAAGCCCCAGACGAGGGACCCGGTCTGATAGTTTGCTCCGACCTGCGCCCCACCAAGGAAACCTGGTTCTTTGACCGATGCACTGCCGCCGCCACCGGAGACCGTGACGGTGTTTGAACCCAAAACACCCCCGGCGTTGAGCCCGAGATAGAAGCCGGTCCAATCATACGATAGCGGCGCACGACGGGAGGGCAGCTCAAAGCGGCCGGAATAGTCTCGCCTGCTGTCTTGAGCGTTATTGCGGCAATCGCTGGAACCTGGATTTGCACATATTTTCTTCTTGATGCCGAGGAAGAAGCCGCGGCGCGGACCGTATTGCGACGCGAACACGCCAATCCCGCTGCCATTTCTGATTTGATAGATCGTGTCGAAAACATTCACGACATCAAAGCGCACCGTCACTGGTTGGCCATCCGGCATGTCGAAATCGCGCGCCAAGCCAACATTGAATTGGGCATAAGGCGCCAAGGCGTCGATATTGGCGTCGCCGGTGCGAAGGCCCGAGCCATAAATCATATCGGTCGAGAACGTCGTGCCGTTCCAGCGATACGCTAAGCCCGCCGATCCTGTCACATACTGATTATGGTCGGTATAGATCCAGTGGCTCGACAGATACTGGAACTGGGTCAAGCCGCCAAGATCGTTAAGCGGCATAGCGTTATCGAACAAGTACTGGTTCGATAACGGCTGGGTCGCCTTTTCCTGACTGACCGCAAGATTGGCGTAGGCCTGGAAATTACCGCTGTGATATTTGGCGCTGAACTCTACGCCCTGGGCGACGCCTTTGGCGTAATTGAAGCCGCTGAGAATGAGCGCCTGGCCGAATTGGCCGTTGTCGATCAAGTCCTTTGCGATCTTGTAATAGGCATCTATGCCGAGATCGAGCGTGGTGCAGTCCTTTGGTCCCGACGTCGTACAACCGAAAACAATTTTCTGATTGATGCCGGCATCGAAATAATGCGATCGCTCCGGCAGCAGCGGGCTGCCTATGGGGTTGTTCACCGCCGCCGTCGTGTTGTTAAACGCGTTAAAATTCACCGGCGCCGCTTCGACCAAGACGGGCGGCGTGAAGTAACGCGCATAGCCGGCGTGGAAGGTCGTGCCCTCGAACGGCTTGTAAGTAAAGCCGACGCGCGGACTCGACTGATTGGCGTCGACGAACTGCCAGATCTGGTCGAAGCGCAGCCCGGCATTCATCGTCAGCTTGTCGGTGATTCTCCACTCGTCCTGCACATAGACGCCGGCGAGCCAGCCGACTTTGTGGACGTCGTCGGTGATAGCAAAGGGCGGTCCGCTGTCGGTGCCATCGCAGAGCGTGCACGGCTCGACCAGTGATTTGTTGTCCACCCAGATCTGTTCGGCGCTGACCGTGAACCCGGCACGCAGCGTATGGGCGGGTGAGATCACGTATGAGGCGTCGCCTGCAAAGCCATTGGTATAGGACTGCCGGCTGACGTCGGAGGCGACGCCGTTCAACAGCAGGTCGCCGGTCGGATCGGGAATGAAGTGCAGATTGTTATAACGCGTGAAGTACGACAATTGCCCGTCGAAGCCGTTGACCGAACGTTGCAGCGCCAGCACGCCGAATTGGCTCTGCTCGTTCTGCCGCTCGTTGAGCTTCGATGAGTCGAAAACGCCGGGCGTGACGCGGGTATTGATGGGCGCGCCGAAAACATTCGGGATCTGGAAATTGGCAGTGAAGGTGCCGGCGATCAGGCTCAAGCGCGTATAAGGATCGAGGAAGGTCGATAAATAAGCGAAGCCCCTTTCCTGCCGCGAGAAGTCATGGATAGGATTGAGAAAGGGCAGCGGGTTTTCGATTCCTTCGTTGGTCTGGAGATAGCTGCCGGTGAAGTAATACTGCACGCCGCCGAAACAACTGGGCGACGAGGAAGCCGGCGCCTTTGTCGGCAATCCAGTGCTTGCGCTCGGGCAATTGGCGCCGAACGTGCCGCCATATTCGAAGCTTGGCCGAATGGTCCCGCGGCTACCGAAGTAATAATTGATGCTGCCGGTATTGTTGAAAACGTCCTTGCGCGTGGTGATGTCGACGAGACCCACGGTGCGCAGGCCGTATTCGGCCGGCAGCGCGCCAGTGACCAATGAAACGCTGCCGATGAAATTGGTATCGAAGATGCTGCCGAAACCGCTGACGCCGTCCGGCAGCATGATGCCGTTGATGCGGAATTGCACATTGGCGTGATCGTTGCGCACATGGAGAAGGCCGGCGGCCGCGGAATCCTGCGAGACGCCGGGCGCCTGCAGCAGAACCTTCTCGACCGGCGCGTTGGTGCCTTGCGGTAGGGCCTCGATGGTATCGTGGCTCTTGGTGTCCGATGTCGTGCCGATCGTGGTGTAGAGATTGCTCCGCGCTTGATCGAAGCTGTTGCTCTTTTGCGTGAGGACCTCGGCCGGCGAGACCGGCGACACGGTGGTCGGAGCTATCGGCGCTGGCGCGGGACGCCGCGCGACAGCGCGCTGCGCAGGTCTTCTGGCTGCGCGTATGTTGATTTGAGGTAATGGTGCTCTACCACCGCTTATTTGCGGTGAGGGCGTGGGTGCGGGCGTCGATGGTGTCTGGACCGACGGCGCCGGGGGAGACGGAGAGGGCGGCGTCGACTCTTGAGGCGCTTGCGTCTGCGCTGGTGGATTTGTCGGAGGCTGATCTTGAGCGCTTGCAGGCGGCAAAACGTTAAGTAGTGCCAGCAGGGCTGTGCCGCCCAGCATGGCCGCGCGACGACCGTAGCGATAAACTTCGAGCAACATCGTAATCTACCAAGCAATGTTTGTTGGAACGCCCGGACACACGGCGGCCCTGCTATCGCAACGAATCGCGGAACGTTTAACCCAGGAAAACCGCGCCGCGTTGCTTTGAACTGTTGTCGGGCGCAAAGAGTGGAACGCGCCGCAACAAAGAAAATCAGCAGGACCGCAGATCAAACCACGGGTGGAGCGCGCGATCGAAACCCCGGGCCCTGCCGTTCGGCGAGCGCATGATCGGCATCAAACGAATGCTCGACCCGCTGAAAGTTCGTCGGAACCGGCAATTGCGGCGGCGCCGGCGCGAATGAGCTCGACGCCAGAAAGATCGAGGCGCAAACCGCGCAATAATCGTCATCGTCGTGATTTTGCGCCGGTGTCTGCGGCGCCGTTTGCGCCATCGCGGTATGCACGATCGCGGCATGGGAGTTTTGCGGCAGAGTGTGCAGATGGACGTGATCGAAGGCGAGCACGATCTGCAGCGCCAGCGCGATCAGCGCCAGCACACTGCCGTGCCGCCTATGCCGAACAACCCAGCCCATCCCCAACGCCACCCCGCGCCCCCGCGCGATGGGGCATGCTAACGTTACAATGTAACACTAAGCAAGCCGCCTAATGGCCGTTGCTGAACATCCGGACGGTGAGTTGCGAATCTGCCACAAGGGCGGGGCGCGCCCTCAAAAACCAGCCAGCCGTTCGCTCGCCATATAGCCGGCGAGCAGGAGAACGCCGAAGGTGAGAACCAGCGCGGCGGCGCCGGTTTCCATGCCGCGCAGCAACACCTCGCCATAGCCGCCGCGTTGGTGAGTAAACCGCTTGGCGATGCTCTTAGCGCCGACGGCGAGCGTGGCAATGCTTGCAACCGTAATCGCGGTGCCCAGCCCCATCACCAAGGTCGAAACCATGCCGGCCCAGAACAAACCCTGAGCGAGAGCAAAAACGAGCACGATGATTGCGCCCGAGCAGGGACGCAGACCTACCGCCAGAATAGCCGACCAGCCGCGGCGCCAGCCCCCCGGCCCGGCAAGCTCTTGTGGCTCCGGACCGTGGGCATGTCCCCACGGCAGCACGTCGGGCTCCTCGTCGTGAACATGATCGTCGTGATTACACGTGCTGGCATGCGCGCGACCACCCGCATGCCCGCAAAGGCTCGGCTGTTCCGGCGGGGCTTTGAGCGCGCGCCAGGCGCGCAGGAGTCCGTGACCTTTGACCCATAGCAGGCGTGCGCCGAGGAGAACGATCAGGCCATAACTGACGATCTCGATCACCCGCAGCGTCTCGCCCATGAGCTTGGCGGTTGCGCCGAGCAGAACGGCTGCGATGGCGACGATCGCGATCGCGGTGACGGATTGCATCAGAGCGGATGCAACAGAGAGCGTGATGCCGCGCCGCCAAGTTTCTTCGTTGGCGAGCAGATAAGAAGAAATCACCGCCTTGCCGTGGCCGGGTCCGGCGGCATGAAAGATTCCATAAACGAAGGACCCGCCCATTAAGGCCCAAAGCGCCGAACCGTCATTTTTCGCCGCGCGGATCGTGCCGGCCAACGAACGGTAGAACATGGCCTGCTTCGCCAGCACCCAGCCCGCTACTCCGCCCAAAGCGGGCGGGTGCGGCGAGCCGAACGAGGCCGTTTGCGCGCCCGCCGCATCGGCGCCGGCGGCCACGACAACGACCGCCAGCATGATCGCCAGAACCAACAGGGGGATGCGCGCCCAGCCCACGCCTTTCACGGGCATTCCACCGAGATCTTATTGGCGAACTTCTCGCCCATGCCGATATTGGCTTCGGAGGGAACGTAAGCGCGGTTAAGGCTCTGCGCGCTGAAGAAATTATCGTCGTGCGACTTCTCTGCCGCGAGCGCGCATTGCGGCGGCGCGGCGACCAGCTTGACCGCATCATGTTCGGCAAAACCGAAGTCGATAAAGAATTCCGGATCGTAGACTTCTATGACCAGCCGTTTCGCCGCAATCGGCTCTTTGAACGGCAGCGTGAAATGCAGCGTAAGCTCGGTCGCTTCCGGATCGTAATCGAGCCAGTAATCGACCGGCGTGGCAAATGCATCGCTTTGCCGCCGTTTACCGTCGATCCTGGCATAGGTGAAATAACCGAAGTCCTTCAGCGATTCGATATTTTCCTGAGCCAGCGGCTGCAGCTGCGCGCGCGTGAACTGCTCTTTCTTCTTAGCCTCCAGGCCCTGCATGGCGAAGGCCGTATACATGTCGTCGAAAGTCCAATCTTGGCGCAAGCCCGTCACCGTGCCGTCGGGCGCATAAACGATCGCGGTGCGCATAGTCACCCATACATGCGGATGCGCCTGGGCAGCGCCTGCACCAAGGCAAGCACTGATCACCACCGCGACTGCGAGCGGCCACCGATACAATCTTTGCTCCGTTGAAAGTTTGCACCAACGAGCGACAGCATCGGACGCAATTGCGCCGCTTTTTCGACCGCCTTCAGGACGCTTCATCACGACACGAGCGCGCGGGTCAATTCGCGGACATTATTGCGCATCATATCGATATAAGTCGCCGCCGGACCGCCCCGCTGCGACAGCGCGTCGGAATAGAGCGCGCCCCCGATCTTGGCGCCGGTTTCCTGGGCGATCTGTCGGACCAAGCGCGGATCCGCGATGTTTTCGAAAAACACCGCCGGAATTTTTTCGCGGCGGATTTGCTCGATGAGCTTGGCGAAATCGCGTGCCGATGGCTCAGCATCGGTCGACAACCCTTCCGGCGCGATGAATTCGACGCCGTAGGCTTGGCCGAAATAGCCGAATGCGTTGTGGCTGGTGATGATTTTGCGGCGCGCGGCCGGAATCTGATCGATTGCAGCTTTGATCTCGGCATCGAGCTTATCGAGCTTGGCGAGATAGGCCGCGGCATTGGCTTGGTAGATTTTTTCCCCGGCCGGATCGGCCGCGATCAGCCCGTCGCGAATATTGCCGACATAGATTTCAGCATTGACGACCGACTGCCAGGCGTGCGGATCGATGGTGGCGAGATCGTGCAAGGACGCACCATTGCGCGCTTTGACGCCTCGGCTGGCGACCACGACCGGCGCGTGCGTAGCCGAGGCCGCGATCAGCCGATCGAGCCAACCTTCAAGCCCCAGTCCATTCACAAACACGACATTGGCCGTAGCGACTGTCTTCACGTCGCGTGGCGTCGGCGCGTAGACATGCACGTCGCCATTTGGCCCGACCAGCGTCGTCAGTTGAACATGGTCGCCGCCAACATTGCTCACCAGGTCGCCGAGAATCGAGAAAGTGGCCACGGCGCGTATTTGACTCTGCGGCCAAGCGGCGGAAGTGCGGAGCAGCGCGGCCAAGGCCGCGAAAGAGATGACATGACGCCGCGTCAACGATCGCATTCGGTGGTCCGATGAGGGTGGGGCCGGCGAACGGCCGTTACAGGAGAAAGCCTTTAGCCAAAACGGAAATTCGCCCTAATGTTACAATGTAACAAAACCTGCCACAATCGTCCGGCAGTTTTTTAGCTCCGGCAAATGATTAACGGCACGGCGCGATCTTCATCGAATAGCGACAGATGACGTGCTAAAGCCCTGCGCCAACGCGACATTCACACGACGGAAAGCGACTGCCGATTGTTCGGGCGCTCACGCATGACCAAGATGACGCCACAAGATGGTCCCGACCCGCGGGCGCAAGCGCTCGTCGGCGCCTACCTGCGCGCCGGCTACGCGCGCATCGATCCGCCGCTGCTGCAGCCCGCCGAGCCGTTCCTCGACCTCTCCGGCGAGGA
>Ga0073928_10008675_pt1 | contig 12672 bp, 11 predicted proteins | sample PaiPotPPA55metaG_FD_76969 | JGI IMG/M metagenome (GOLD analysis project Ga0073928, IMG submission 76969) | Iron sulfur acid spring bacterial and archeal communities from Banff, Canada, to study Microbial Dark Matter (Phase II) - Paint Pots PPA... ...
AGACCCTGCTCACGGGCACGAGTCAGCTCGATGCGGTCGACCAGCCGAACGCGCCGCAGACGCTGACCGATACGGTCACGAACAACGGTGCGAGCTCGGAGACGGTCGGTGTGTCGAGCCGGACGCTCGGGCCGTACACGACGTTGAAGTTCGGATCGAACGCGACCCGAAGGCCGGTCAGCTTCCCGAAGCCGTCGACGCGAAAGTCGAGCAGCCTCACGGCGCGATTTCCGTACCGTCGAATGCGGCGAGCGCGTAGCGCAAGGCTTGCGCTTCCTGCGGGCCGCGGTCGAGAAGGTCGCGGACGACGATGCCGCGCACGGTCGGCTCGCGTGCGATCGCGGCGAAATCGTAGCCGATCGTTTCGTCCTCGACGGCGAGCGAACCAAGGTGCTCGCCGCAGCGCTCGGTGATGAGCGCCGTATCGATGCGCGTCCCGGGCACCACGTCGCCGCGCAAGACCAATCGGACGAAATCTTGGCGCCCGTAGGGCTCGAGGGTCGTTTCGATGCGCTCGAACGCGGCGTGCTCGTTGCTCTCGCCACCGAGATCGCAGACGACGTCGAGAAGTCGCGTGCGCGCGGTCGGCAGCGCGGCGACTTCGGCCCGGCCGCCGTCGATCGTGACGAGCAGCGCGCCGTGCACGCTGCCCTCGCCGAATTTGATCGGCTCTGGGGATCCCGGATACGCGAAGATCGCGCGCTTGCCGTGACGCGCGACGTAGCCGCCGTGATAGTGACCGGTGAGCAGCAGCGTCGCACCCGACGCGACGACCTCGTGCTTGTTGAACGGCGCCGTCGCGCGCTTGTTCGGCGGGCAATCCTGCTCGTCGCTGCCGTGGACGAGCGCGATCTGAACGCCGCCGCGCTCGAAGCGCGCGCGTTCGAACGGCCGGCCGGGCTCGGCCGGTGTGTGGCCGAAGCCGAACAGCGTCACCTCGGGCCCGAGCGGATACGCGCGCCACGCGGCCTCGTTGAAGACGCGCACGTTCTCGGGCACGTCGCCGCGTGCGAGCGGCGATGCGGGAACGTGCGGATCGTGGTTGCCGGGCGCGACGAAGACGGGCTTTCCGAAGCGCGCGAATTGCTCGAAGAGAAAGCGCACAGTCTGGGGACCCGTACGTTCGGCCTCGTAGAGGTCGCCGCCGATCGTGAGGACGTCCGCGTCTCGCGCGAGCGCTTCGTCGATGATGCGCACGAACGCGTCGGCGAGCGCTTTGCGCCGCGCGGCGCCACCACGCGTGTGCGGGAACGTCGTCTCGAGATGCACGTCGGCGCAGTGAACGATCCGCAGCGCCATGGCTATGCCGTCAAGTGCCGCCTAAACCACGCGAGTGTTCGCGTCCAGGCGTCGGATGCGGCGGGGGCGACGTACGAATCGCGCGTATCGTCGAAGAACGCATGGCCGGCGCCGTCGTAGATGAAGAAATCGTGCGGCTTGCCGAGCGCCGTCAGCTTCGCGTCGAGCGCGCGCACGTCGTCGGCGAGAATGCTCGTGTCGCGAGCGCCCCACGAGCCCGCCGTCGGGACGCCGATGTGGTCGGCGTAGTCGAGTGCGATCGGCGTGATCGCACCGTTGTTGCCGGTCGTCCCGTAACGGACCTTACCGTAGAACACCGAGGCCGCGTCGAAGACGCGCGCATTGTCGACGGTTTGGCGAAGCACGATCGCGCCGCCCATGCAGAACCCGACGATGCCGATCTTTTGCGGCAGACCGCCCGCACCCTGACGAATGAAAGCGGCGCCCGCGGCGAGATCGGCATCGACGACGTCGTCGCTCAGCTTCTCGGCGACGTCGCGGAACGGCGCGTAGTCGGTGACGTTGTCGCCGCTCGGTGCCCCGAGGCCCGAATAGAGATCGGGCGCGATCGCGATGTAGCCTTCCTTCGCGAACCGGCGAACGACGTCGCGCAGCTGCGCGTCGAGACCCCAAATCGCTTGCACGACGACGACGCCCGGGGTCGTGCGGCCGGCGCCGCGCGGCGATGCGTAGTAGGATCCGATCGTGCGGTCGCCGTGCGTGATCTGCGGTCGCGCGACCGCGATCGCGGGATCCCCTTCGGCAACGAGCGGCGGATGCGGCCGGCCCAAGCCCTCTCCCTGCGCGAGCGCCGCGGCGATCGTTCCGCCGGCGGCGGCTGCCGTCGCCGAAAGGCCGACGAAGACGCGGCGGTTCAACGAGCCTGACGTGGCTTTGGTTGGATCGATGAAATCCGGCATATGAACAGGCCGGGCTTCAACGCCCCGACGTTGTTCGCCTCGTCGCAACGCTCGCCTCGATTCGAGCGTTCACCGCAGTTAGGAAATGCTCGGCCGTTGCTTCGAAGCTATACGCCCGAGACACCTCGAGCGCTCGTTCCGCAAACGCAGCGTAGTCGTTGGCAAACAATCTCGCCGTAGCATTTGCCAGAGCGAGCGGGTCTTGATCGACGACGTATCCCGTTTTGCCGTCGTCCACCGAATCGACGAGTCCGCCAACGCGGTACACGACGGCCGGCGTCCCCGATCGGGCCGCCTCGGTAATCGCCAACCCCCATCCTTCACGGACGGAGGTCATCCAGATGCACGATGCGTCGCGAAGGAGAGCTGCGCGGCGGTCGTCGCTCACACGGCCGGTCATCACGTAACGACTCCCGAGCAGCGACGATCCCAGGTTGCGCATTCGAGCAACGAAGCGTTCGTCTCCGCTGCCGATCATGATCAGGCGCCCTTCCCACCCGCGAGCGCTCAAGAGTGCTGCGGCGCGTATCGCATGGTCCGGGCGTTTCGACGGCGTTATCCGCCCGAGCGTCACGATGTCGCGTGGATCGGCTTTCTTCGGGACGGCGTCGAGTGCCGCGGTATCGACCGCTGCAGGCAATACGTAGATCGGCCCTTCGAGGCCGATGGAGCGCATCGACGCCTTTGAGGAACGCGACACCGTCATGATGTGTTCATGCCGGTATGGGCGCAAATAATAGCGCTCGGCGACAAGGCCCAAGCCTCCGAGCGGGCGCGAGAACTCATAGCGCCAGACTTCTTGCGCCAGCTGATGCATCAAAGCGACGGCTGGTACTCGAACGTACCGGTGAGCGTAGAACGGGATCGTGTTGATCTGATCCACGACCACGTCGAAGCTGGACGTTCCACGATACCGTCGCCAGGCGGCGAGATGCGTCGTCGCCTGCGAACCGCCGCGAACGAACCGGATGCCATCGCGAAGCTCCTCGACCGGCGCGCCGGGATACCTTGCAGAAAACCATTCTGCCGAAACGTTTTCGCGGGATAGGTGCTGCAAGATTCGCAGCGTGAGCAATTCGGCGCCCCCGGCCTTCGGATGCCACGGATCCCGCCAGTTCAACATCAACAGCCGCATGTTTGCGAGCGCGTCAACGCTGCGGGTTGACGCTCTCGCGCGCTTCGAGGTAGCGGCGCAAGCCGTCGCGCCATTCCGGGGCAGCGGGAACTCCGACCGCGGCGATCGCTGCGTTCTCGAGCACCGAGTAGGCGGGCCGGCGCGCGAAGCTCGGGAACGCGGCGCTTGTCGTTCGCTCGATCGCGGCATCGATCCGCGAGAGCTTCAGGATCTCGGTTGCGAATTCGTACCACGTGCAGCTGCCGCCGCTCGTGACGTGGTAGGTGCCGAAACGGCCGGACTCGAGCACGCGGGCGATGAGCGCCGCGACATCGCGCGTATACGACGGCGTGGTGACGACGTCGTCGACGACTCGCAGCGCTTCGCCCGCTCGGGCCTGTGCGCGGATGCGTTCGACGAACGTGTGGCCCTTGTTGCTGCTGCCGCGAACGCCGTAAAGGCCGCTCGTGCGGAACACGAACGCGCGCTCCATCCGCGCGGCGATCGCGAGTTCGCCCGCGTATTTCGAAACGCCGTAGACGTTGATCGGATTCGGACGGTCGGTCTCGGCATACGGCCGGCGCTGCATGCCGTCGAAGACGTAGTCGGTGCTGATGTGCGCGAGCGCGATTTCCGCCGCTTCACAGGCCGAAGCGAGCGCGTCGACGGCAATCGTATTGACCGCGAACGCGCGCTCCGCGTGCGTCTCGCAGCGCTCGACGTGGTGATATGCGGCAGTGTTGAGGATCAGCGACGGCTTGTGGTGCGCGATCATCGCCGCGACTTCGGCCGGACGTTCGATATCGACCATCGTGCGGTCGATGCCGACCACATCGTGACCGGCAAACGCCCCCAAGAGGTCGGAACCGAGCTGTCCCGACGCGCCGATCACGACGACGCGCCGCAGGATCTCGCTCAGTGGCGCGCCTGCACGGGGAGCGTCTGCTCGCGTTCGCGCTGCGCGGCCACGAGCGTCGATGCGTGGTGGAGGCTCTCGAACTGACCGGCGTCGGTCCACCAACCGCTCAGCACGTCGTACTCGAGATCGCCCGCCGCGACGTAGGCGTTGTTGACGTCGGTGATCTCGAGTTCGTTGCGCGCCGAGGGCTTGAGGTGCCGGATGTACTCGAACACGCGCTGATCGTAGAAGTAGATGCCGGTTATCGCGTAGCGGCTGGCGGGAACCGACGGCTTCTCGTCGATTCGCACGATGCGTTCGCCCTCGAACGTTGGAACGCCGAAGCGCTCGGGATCGGGAACTTCCTTCAACAGCAGCCGCGCGCCGGTCGGTTGCGCCGCGAACCGCTTCACGAACGGCCGGATGTCGTCCTCGAGGATGTTGTCACCCAACACGACGCACACGCGGTCGCCGTCGGCGAAGTTCTCGCACAAGCGCAGCGCGTCGGCGATCCCGCCTTCGCCTTCCTGATAGGTGTAGTTGAGGTCGCGCAACCCGAAGTCGCGGCCGTTGCCGAGGAGCCGCAGAAAATCTCCGGCCGAGTTGCCGCCGGTGACGAGCATGATCTTCTCGAATCCGGCGCGGCACAACGTTTCGAGCGGATAGTAGATCATCGGCTTGTCGTAGACGGGCAGCAGGTGCTTGTTCGTGATCTTCGTCAGCGGCCGCAGCCGCGATCCGAGCCCGCCCGCCAGGATGATTGCCTTCAAGGACGACCCCGATCGGCATATTGGGTGCGATAGTACTCGGCGAACGCTCCGCTCTTGATCGGGCGCCACCAAGCTTCGTTTTTCCGGTACCAATCGACCGTTTCCGCTAAGCCGGCCTCGAAATCGCGCTCCGGCACCCAGCCCAGCGCCCGCGCCTTGGAGCTGTCGAGCGCGTAGCGGCGATCGTGCCCCGGGCGGTCGGTGACGTGCCGGGCGTGGGTTTCCATCGAACGCCCGCACAGTTCCACGAGGCGCTGCGTGACCTCCATGTTCGTGCGCGAGGTTCCGCCGCCGAGATTGTAGATCTCGCCGTCGGCGCCGCGATCGAGCACGGAGAGGATCCCGCGCGCGTGATCTTGCGCGTGCAACCAATCGCGAACTTGTTTTCCGTCGCCGTAAATCGGCACCGGCTGATCGTCGAGCAGGTTCGTGACGAAGAGCGGGATGAGCTTCTCCGGATACTGATACGGCCCGTAGGTGTTCGAGCCGCGCGTGATGACGCACGGCATCCCGAAGGTCGCCGCGTAGGCGAGCACCTGCAGGTCGCCGCCGGCTTTGCTCGCCGCGTACGGCGATCGCGGCGCGACCGGCGCGGATTCGGTACACGCCCCGGCGGGAATGTCGCCGTACACTTCGTCGGTCGAGACTTGCAAGTACCGCGTGATGCCGGCCTTACGTGCGGCGTCGAGCAGTACGTGGGTTCCCAGCACGTCGGTGCGCAGGAACGCGTCGGCGTCGAGGATCGAGCGGTCGACGTGCGTTTCCGCGGCGAAGTTGACGACGACGTCGATCCGGCGGTGAGCGAACACCTCCGCGACCACGCGGCGCTCGGCGATGTCGCCGAGCACGAACGAATACCGCTCGTGTTCCGAAACCTCGCCGAGGTTCGCCGGGTTGGCCGCGTAGGTCACCGCGTCGAGGTTGACGATCGTGACCTCGGGCCGCTCCCGCAGCACGAGCCGGATGAAATGCGAGCCGATGAAGCCGAGCCCGCCGGTGACGAGCCAAACGCCCTGGCCGCTGCTAACGATAGAGTTCCCCACATGAGACGTAATGGGCGATGTTCTGCGCCGAGGCGTGAACGTTGACGACGTAGTTTCCCGACAGCAGCTTGTCTTCGGAAGCCTGGACGAGCGTCTTCGAAATTCCGTTGACGAGCGGCGCCAGCGCGTAGGCGGGCTTCGGGTCGATGCTCGAGCACTCGTGGCCGCGGTGGACATGTGCCGGCTGCTGGCGCCCCGGCGGCTCGGAGGAGACGTTCAGGATGACGAGCGTGCTGCGGTCGCCGCGGCGGAACAGCGTCACCGTGCCGGCCTCGCCCGAATTGTTCTGCTGCGCCATTCCGAGCTGGGTTCCCGAACCAGAATCGTCGGGAGCGATCTGGGCTCGAGCCGGGACTGAAAATCCGGCCATCGCGATCACTGCGGCGCCGAGCGCGGCCGTGCGAATCATGGTACACAAACTCCCAGGCGGGCGGGTGTGCGTCCTGGTTTGAGGCGTGTGCCCAAAAGCCTCGTCGCCGTTTGTCTGCGACCTCAGTGGAAGTTTCGGGCGTGGATTCCTTCGGTCGTACCGGCGGTGTCGAGCGGCCAGAAGCGCTTGGCGAGGATGTCGAGCGTCCCTTGCTCCTTTTGCAGCGTGCCTTCGATGACGAGCGCGCTCGCGGACCGAATCGTTCGCCGGTTGCGTTCGTAGACGGCGGGATTGACGATGACGTTGACGAGGCCCGTTTCGTCCTCGAGCGTGAGGAACACGAAGCCCTTCGCCGTTCCAGGCCGCTGGCGCGTGACGACCATGCCGCCGACTTTACAGACGAGATGATCGGGCATCGCGGCGAGGCGGTTGGCCGCAATGACGTGCCGGCGTTCGAGCTGATCGCGAAAGTGAGCGATCGGCTGCGGACCCGTCGTGACGCCGGTCGACCAGATGTCGAACGACGTCGTTTCGATCGCGTCGAGCCCCTCGAACCGCGCTGCAGGTTCGTCGATCTCCATGCCGCGCCCGAGCTCGCCGCGCGCCGTGCGCTCGTCGAGCCCGCGCAGCGCCCACATCGCGTCGCGGCGGGTGGGAAACCACGGCGCGAACGCGCCCGCGACCGCGAGGTTCTCCATCGCGTCCTTGAGCAATCCGGTGCGGGCCGCGAACGCCTCGAGATCGTCGAACGGGCCCTGCGCGATCGCGGCCTGCAGACGGTCGCGTTGCCGTTCGCCGAGGCCGCGTATCACGTGGAATCCGAGCCGCGTCGCTCCCTCACCGTCGACAAAACTGAAGTACTCGCTCGCGTTGACTTCGACCGGCTTCACGACGACGCCGTGCCGGCGCGCGTCGTTGACGAGCACTTCGGTCGAGTAGAAACCCATCGGCTGCACGTTGAGGATCGCAGCCAAGAAGATCGCGGACTCGTGACATTTCAAATACGACGAGGCGTAGGAGAGCAACGCGAAGCTCGCAGCGTGGGATTCGGGGAAGCCGTAGTCGGCGAACCCTTCGAGCATGTGGAAGAGCTGCTCGGCGGCCGCGCGGTCGATGCCGTTGTCGACCATCCCCGTGACGAGTTTGGGATAGATCTCGGCCATGCGTTCGCGCGAGCGTTTGTGGCCCATCGCGCGGCGCAGCCGGTCGGCTTCGCCCGGCGAAAAGCCGGCCGCCTCGATCGCCATGCGCATGCCCTGCTCTTGGAAGAGCGGCACGCCGAGCGTTCGTTCCAACACCGGCCGCAGTTTGGGATGCGGATAGGTGACCGGTTCCAGACCGTTGCGCCGGCGCAGGAACGGATGGATCATGTCGCCTTGAATGGGGCCCGGCCGAATGATCGCGACCTGCATCACCAGATCGTAGAAACACGCCGGCCGCATGCGCGGCAGCATCGATTGCTGCGCGCGCGATTCGACTTGGAACGTGCCGACGGAATCGCCGCGCTGCAGCATCTCGTAGGTCGCCGGATCGTCCGGCGGAATCGTCGCGAGCGAGAGCGCGGGTTTGGCATCCCCGTACCGGCGGCGATGCAGGGCGAACGCATCCCGCAACAGCGAGAGCATTCCCAGACCCAGCAGATCGATCTTGATGAGCCCGAGATCGGCCAGATCGTCCTTGTCCCACTGCACGATCGTGCGGTCGCGCATCGTCGCCCATTCGACCGGCGCGACGTCGACGAGCGGATCGCGCGTGAGCACCATGCCGCCGGAATGGATGCCCATGTGGCGGGGAAAGCCGTCGAGCCGCCGGCAGAGCGTGAGGAGGAGCCCGTTGCTGTTGGATGCCGACGCGGCCGAGGGAACACGGGTTCCTTCCCTGGAGGGCCCCTCCCGCGTTCCCTCGGCCGCTCGCTGCGAATGGGCGTCTTCGTCTTCGATGCGGGAGAAGTAGATGTTCGATCCGGCATCGAGATCGCGCCGGCGTGTGACCGACGGGGGGAGGGGGGCGGTGTCGTATGTCCCGTCGGCGCTTTGCGTTGTCATCCTGAGCGGAGCGCCCGGAGGGCGCGAAGTCGAAGGACCAACGGAGCTTGACCCTTCAGCCCCGCCGGTCGCGGCCGCGAGCGATTCGCTCGCGTCGAAGTCCTTCGCGATCGCGTCGACCTGCGCGAGCGAAAGCCCGAGCGCTTTGCCCGCGTCGCGGATCGCGGAGCGGGTGCGGTAGGTGATCACCTCAGCCGTCATCGCCGCATGCTCGCGATCGTAGCGATCGTAGACGTACTGGATCACCTTCTCGCGGTCTTGGTGGGCGAAATCGATGTCGATGTCGGGAACTTCGTTGCGTTCTTCGGAGAGAAAGCGCTCGAAGAGCAAGTTCATCCCGATCGGATCCACGGCGGTGATGCCGAGGGCATAGCAAACGGCGGAATTCGCTGCCGACCCACGGCCTTGGCACAGAACGCCGAGCTCGTGAGCGGCCCGAGCGATGTCCCACACGATGAGGAAATAGCCCGCGAGATCCATGCGCGCGATGATTCCCAGCTCATAGTCGATTTGGCGTTCGGCTTTGGTGGGAATGGGATCGCCGTAGCGTTCCCGCGCGCCGCGAAACACGAGCGTGCGCAGATACGACTGCGGGCTCGATTCGCCGGGCGGAACGGGAAAGTGCGGAAACTGGCCGGCAAGCTTGCCGAGCCGGAACCGGCAGCGTTCCGCGATCGCGAGCGTGTTCGCGAGCGCTTTGGGATACGGTGCGAAGAGGCGTGCCATCTGCGCGGGACTCTTGAGGTAGAACTCGTGGTTGGGAAGCAGTCGCGTTCCGGCCTCCGCGAGCGTGGTGCGGTGCTTTACGCAGGTGAGGACGTCGCATACGAACGCATCGCCCGGCCACGCATACGCGGCGCCATTGGTCGCGACGTAGGGTACGCCGAGCGCGGCGGCAAGCTCGACTTGCGCGAGCACCGTGCGCGCGTCCTCGGGCCGCAGATGGTGCTGCAGTTCGAGGTAGAAGCGGCCACCGAAGAGGTCGCGCAGCGCCGCCGCGCGCTCGCGCGCCGTCGCTGCGTCGCCGCGCAGCAGCGCTTCTTCGGCCCAACCGTAGCGCGCGCCCGACAGGGCGATCAGCCCGGCGTTCTTTCCGTCGAGATCGCTCGAACGCAGCCGCGCGTCGCGCTTCTTGCCGCGCAGTTGGGCGGCGGAGATCGCGCGGGCGAGGTTCGCGTAGCCCGTTTCGTCTTCGGCGAGTAACACGATGCGCGGCTGCTGCGCGGAATCCGGCGGCGAGCGCCGTTTCGTTCGAACGTCGGGCCGCTCGAGCGTCAGCTCGACGCCGACGATCGCCGCGAGCTTCTGGGGTGCGGCGGCTTTTGCGAACCGGACCGCACCGTACAGGCCGTCTCGGTCGGCCAGCGCCACCGCCGCGAGCCCGACCTCGACCGCCCGCTCGACGAGTTCCTCGGGATGCGAGGCGCCTTCGAGGAACGTGAAGTTCGAGCGGCAGTGCAGCTCGGCATAGCGCGGAGCAGGCATTTCGGATGTTCATCGTAATCGAACATATGTTCGATGTCAACTCGGAACGCTCCGGCTCCCCGCGAGCCCGCTTACGTTTGCCCCCGCACCGAGCGAGCATGTTTTCAGCATCCCTCGCAACGCGCATAACACATTTATGAAACGAGCCGGCGTCCTGAAGCGAACCCGTCCCGCCGCGCCGCTTTCGCGCTCCGCGTAAAACCTCGCGCGTTGAGTCTCCCATCGATGGAAACGGTTTCCGTTGCGCACGCCGTGACGCCGATTCGGATCGAGTTGCACGAAACTGCGGCCGCCCGGTTCGCGCAGGTTGCCGAGGCGTGCGCGCGCTCGGGCGACGGCCGGATCGCGATCGTTCCCGCCTACAGCGTGAAGACGAACCCCAAAGCGTCGATGCTGCGAATGGCGCTGGACGCGGGATTTCACGTCGAGGTGATCGGGGCGGCCGAAGCGGCGTGGGTGCGCGCGCTCGGCTTTCGCTCCGAGCGCATCGTCTACAACGGGCCTGAACCCGCGCCCGGGGACGGCGGCGCGTTCGACCTTTGCTTCGCCGATAGCATCGAAGCATTCGAACGCAACTGCGAGCGCGACGTCGCGCGGACGCCGGGCGTTCGGCTTCGCCCCGCGATGATCGAGTCGCGGTTCGGCGTTGCGGTCGCCGACGACGCGCGGCTTGCCGAGGTCGCGCGGCGCCGGCCGCGGGAACCGCTCTCGGTATCGATGCACGTCCGACGCGAAGATTACGGCGGCGCAAGCTGGCTCGATCTCTGCGTCCACCTGATCGAACGCGCGCAGCGGCTCGAAGCGTCGGCCGGGCGCCGCATCGCGGCCTTCGACGTCGGCGGCGGTTGGGAACCGGCGCAGTTCGATCAATGCTTCGAACGCGACGTTCGGGGGCTGCTCGCGATCCTGCCGAGCGCGCTGCCGGCCGTGACGCGCGTCGTCGTCGAACCCGGCCAGGCCGTCGCGACGGGATCCGAAGCGCTTCGGACGACGGTGCTCGAAGTGCGCCGACGGCCCGGCCGCGCCGAGGCGATCGTCGATGCCGGCTACAATGACTGGCCGCAGCTCCACGCGTTCGAGCACCGCTTGTTCGTCGATCGCTGCGGAACGTGGGTTCCGCTCGCGAAAGGCCCCGACCGCATCGGCGGCCGAACGTGTCTCGAGTATGATCGCCTCGACGGCGTCGCGCTGCCGGCGGACCTCGAGGTCGGGGACGTGCTCATGATCGGCGACGTCGGAGGGTACGATTCGTCGATGTCGTTCCGGTTCGGGCGCGGCACATGAGCCACGCGTGCGAGCTGACGTACCTGCTGCCGATTCGGCGCGCGGCGCTCGAGCCGGACGACGATCTCTTCGCGTACGTTCGGTCGCTCGTTCCGCTCGTCGCGGCGGTCGTCGTCGTCGACGGTTCGGCGCCCGAAACGTTCGCGGCGCACGCGGCGCACTTTGGGCCCGGCATCACGCACGTTCCGGTCGATGCGAGCGAACGCGGCCGCAACGGCAAGGTCTGCGGCGTCCGCACCGGGATGAAGCTCGCGCGCACGCCGCACGTCGTGATCGGCGACGAAGACGTCCGCCATTCACCGCAAACGCTCGAACGCGTCGGCGCGGCGCTCGAGCTCGCCGACGTCGTGCGGCCGCAGAACTACTTCGAGCCGCGGCCGTGGCATGCGCGGCTCGACGAAGGCCGCTCGTTGATCGCGCGCGCGCTCGGCGGCGGCGATTGGCCCGGCACACTGGGCGTGCGGACCGCGACGTTCCGCCGCGCGGGCGGCTACGCGAGCGACGTGCTCTTCGAGAACCTCGAGCTCGTGCGCACGATCATCGCGCACGCCGGCGTCGAACGGCGGCTCGACGACCTCTTCGTTTCCCGGCGACCGCCGGCAGCGCGCCACTACCTCGGACAGCGCGTCCGCCAAGCCTACGACGAGTTCGCGCGGCCACCGATGCTCGTCGCGCAGCTCGCACTCGTGCCCGCGTTCTCGATTGCGGCCTACGTCGCTCGGCCGGCGCTCGCCACCGCAGCGTTCGCGCTCGCGGCGATTGCGCTCGCGGAATGCGGGCGCTGCCGTGCGCGAGGGCGCACCGTCTTCCCGCTCACGTCATCGCTCCTGGCGCCGGTGTGGATGTTCGAGCGGGCGGTCACGAGTTGGTGCGCGCTCGCCGCGTTCGCGCGCGGCGGCGCACGCTACGGCGGCGGCCGAATCCGCACCGCCGCCCATTCGCTGCGGGCGTTACGGCGAGCCGCCTGCACCGGCCGGGCAACGCGATCTTTCGCGCGCGCACCGCATTGCGCCGGGCAGCTGCAGGCTCACAGCACCGAGCGATGAGCGCGGAAACGCACGAGTATCTCGAGCCGGCGTGGCTCGCGAACCCGTTCTCGTCGGCGCCCGCATTGCGGCATTCTTCGTACAGCGGATACGTCGACGGCAGCATCGTGCGGCTCCTCGAAACGCGGGCTGTGGACCCGTTCGCCGAGGAGGCGCACGAACGGTTCCGTGAGGTCGTGCTGGGATCGCGCTTCCCGTGCCTGGGTGCGAGATCGGCGATTCGGCGCGGGACCTACCGCATCGGCTCCTACGAGCGGCTCGACGATCCCGACGTCACCGAAGGGCTGGCGCGTGATCTCTACGCCTTCGTGTGCGAGCGGCGCGGCTTCCGCTCCGATTTCACGACGTTCGTCGCGTTCTTCCGCTCGCCGCGCATCCGCAGCGAGCGCATGTTCGAG
>Ga0073928_10008677_pt1 | contig 12668 bp, 16 predicted proteins | sample PaiPotPPA55metaG_FD_76969 | JGI IMG/M metagenome (GOLD analysis project Ga0073928, IMG submission 76969) | Iron sulfur acid spring bacterial and archeal communities from Banff, Canada, to study Microbial Dark Matter (Phase II) - Paint Pots PPA... ...
CAAGCTGATACCCACACCGGCGCCGACCTCAGCAATCTGAGCCGGCGAACCTGGCATTCATCTCCTGCCTTCGCAGCCCCGCCACCACGACTACTTCAAACCCGACTTTTTCAACGTAATCGGATTCGAAAGCGGCCCGCGGCGACGTAGACTTTTGAGTCCGGTTCTAAACTGAACCTTCAATCAATACACTTCGTTCTATCGGTTCGGCGGCGCATGCGCTGCATCCAGCGTATGAAGTTCATCGGGCGTGAGCGTCAGTGCGAGCGCGACCGCGTTCTCCTTTACATGCTCCGCCGAGCCGGATTCGGGAATAGCGATGACACTGCCATTGCGGATGGTCCAGGCCAGCGCAACAGCCGCCGCCGAGCAATTATGTGCAGCGCCGATACGCGCAAGCGTGGGATCACGCAGCAGGCCGGCGCCGGCGCCGCCGAGCGGTGAATAGGCCATCACCGGCACGCCGTGTTGCTCGCACCATGGCAGCAGGTCATGCTCGATGCCGCGATTCATGAGGTTGTAGAGCACTTGATTGGACGCGCAACGATCGCCGTGAGGAACGCGGAAGAGGTCTTCCATGTCACCGACCTTGAAGTTGGACACGCCCCAGGCGCGGACCTTCCCGGCCGCGCGCAGACCTTCGAACGCCGCGACAATGCCGGAGAGGTCCATGTCTTGCCTTGGCCAGTGCAGCAGGTATAGATCGAGATGATCAGTGCCGAGACGGGCCAGGCTCGCATCGCAAGCCTGCGCGATGCCGTTACCTTTCACGTGGTCGGGCCACACTTTGGAGACTAGGAATACGCGGTCGCGCTGACCGGCAATCGCGCCACCGATCAATTTCTCGGAGCGACCACCGCCGTAAATCTCCGCTGTGTCGATCAGCGTCATCCCGAGCGAAACGCCTTTGCGCAGCGCTTCCTCCTCAGCGGCCTCCGGACGTCGCCCCTGCGCGAGATTGGCAGAGCCCTGACCGAGCGCCGGGACAATTCTCCCATCCGGAAACTTCACCGTGAGGGAAGCAGTGCGAGCCGATGCACGCGGTGCCGCCACAATCATTGCGCCGACCGAAAAGAGCGATGCGCCAAGCGCCACCCAAAGCCGATTGAATTCACGCCGGTTCAGCAACTGTTCGTTCATGCCGCGCTCCCGCATCCCGTCGCCGGTCGTCTTGACGATATGGCCTCTCACAGTCTGCCGGCATGCGCAGTTAAGAGGCTCATTTCGGTGCCGCCCGCGAAGCGGTCGGGCACATCGCGCTAGCCCGCCGCGAACGAAATCTGAAAATCGTCGGCGCAGGCTTACGCATAGGACGCGGCTGCAAAGGCGCCTACCCCACCCACCACCGCCAGCGCGCGCCAGCCCGAAAGGCGCATGGTTCTATCCTGTTCAGGCCGGCAGTGCGCGGGTGATGTCCGCACCTGTTTCGCCCGTCGATTACGGCGAAAGCTATGCCCTCGGCAGTCGGCGCCCGGTTAACATAACCCCGACCGTACCATCGCTATGCCTGGGCTTTGTCGGTCGAATCGCCGATGGCTTGTTGAACCGCGGCAACGAGCTCGCTGGGTGAAATCGGCTTTCTCAAAAGAGAGTGGCGCCGCGCATTGTCGCCGAACAGCTCGGTGACATAGCCGCTCAGGAGAAAGGTCTTGGCGCCGCGGTTGACCGCCTCGTCGACGATCGTCAGGCCGGTGCCGTCCGACAGCCACCAATCGGCAATGACCAGCGTATAACGGCTCTTACCCATTAAAGCGCGTGCATCCTTGGCGGTGGCCACAACATCCACCTCATAGCCCCCTTCGACGAGAACGGTTTCCAGGTAGTTCCGGACATCATTGTCGTCTTCGACAACGAGGATTCGCGGTTCCGGCATTGCAGCATCCTCACACGGAACTCTATCACGCCAGCATGTAGGAACGTTCGTGTTTACCGGCAGGTGCTTTGCCAGCGACCTTACGCCGCCGACAGCATCATGTCGATCAAATGAACTGCTTGGACGCGTCTGGGCCGTCGGTTGGATGGCTCTGAAATGTCCGGCACCCACACAACCTACCCGTTCGCTGGCCGCGTCGTTAAGGGTAGGGCATAAAGACCAGTTCGATCAAATCAACGTTTAGTACTGATCGCGTCAGCCGGTGAGGAATTCGACGCACAATTTTATGTGAGATATTATAAAAAACGGCGGATTTAAATGTACCTGAGCACAAGTTAGGCCTGGGTCTAAGCTCCTTCTTGACCCGACTGACAAACCGAACACAAAAGAACGCGATCTCTGCTGCGTCGGCAACGAAGGAGGTTTGTTCAGCGCCGTTGGAGCGGGCGATGGGATTCGAACCCACGACCCCAACCTTGGCAAGGTTGTTCTAGCAGCTTGCGGCAGTTTGTAGCCGATTGCCAGATATCCGAGAATTCCTCGTAAATCTGCCGATCTTGCTTGTCACGGGTTGCCCCTGTTTGCTAGAATTTGCGCAATCGTGGTTGCCATACGGTTGCCGGCCACCAGCTTGGCAACCAGTTGAGCCGAGGCGGGCGATGATCGGTTTACGGGAAATCCGGGCGCTCGGGCCGAACGAAATCATCTGGGATCGAGGCAAGGGCGCGGTAGCGGGTTTCGGGGCGCGCCGCCGCACCGGAACCGCCGTCACCTACATGCTGAAATACCGAACCACGGACGGCCGCCAGCGCTGGCACGTCATCGGCCGCCACGGCTCGCCCTGGACACCGGATGATGCGCGGGAGAGGGCGCGCAAGCTTTTGGTCGCGATCGTCGAGGGCGCCGATCCCTCGGCCGAAAAGCAAGCCGCGCGCAAGGCCGCGACGGTGGCCGAGCTGTGCGACCTGTATCTCGCCGATGCGGAGGCCGGGCGGCTGCTTACACGGCGCAATGTCGCCAAAAAATCGACAACGCTTGCGCTCGATAAGGGTCGCATCGACCGCCATATCAAGCCGCTCCTCGGGCGCATGGCGGTTGCTGCGGTGGACCGCGCCGATGTCGAGCGGTTCATGCACGATGTTGCCGCAGGCAAGACCGCAGCCAGAACGAAGACAGCAAAAAAGCGCGGGCTGGCGCGCGTCACCGGCGGGCGAACGGCGGCAACGCGCGCGGTCGGGCTGCTGGGCGGCATCTTCACCTATGCCGTGCGGCACCGGATGCGCCCAGACAATCCAGTGACGGGAGTCCAGCGGTTCGCCGATCAGAAACGCGAGCGGCGGCTTTCCGATGACGAATACGCTGCGCTCGGCGCCGCGCTGCACCTGAGGGAGGAACAGCGCCAGGGTAAACCCGAAGCGATCTGGCCGCCGGCGCTAGCCATGACGAGCTTTCTGTTGCTCTCGGGCTGGCGCACCGGCGAGGCGGCGGCGCTCCGCTGGCCCGAAATCGACCTAGCACGGCGCACGGCAACGCTGATCGACACGAAGACCGGGCGCAGCATCCGCCCATTGTCGAACGCGGCTTGCGACGTGCTCAAGGCGCTGCCGCGCATCGCCGGCGATCGGGTCTTTCCGGCATCGCGCGGCGGGCCGGCCACGATCCTGCATTTCAAGAAAATCTGGCCGCGGATCGCCAAGCTGGCCGGGCAGTCGGGCGACGTGACGCCGCACACGCTGCGGCGTTCTTTCGCCAGCGTCGCCGCAGACCTCGGCTACAGCGAGCCGACAATCGCCGCGCTGGTCGGCCACACCGGGCGCTCGGTCACGTCGCGCTACGTGCACTCGGCCGATGCGGTGTTGCTTGCCGCGGCCGACGCGGTGGCGAACCGGGTGGCGGAATTGATGGGCGAGCTCAAGCCCGAGGTGGACGTGGTGTCGCTGCGCGCTGCGCGATAGCATTCGATCACGGCGGATAGGGTCGCTCCCGACACGGCCGGCACCGCACCGGCTTTCCGCCGCGACCATCCTGCGGTGCGCCAGCGGAGGCTCCTGTGTCTCATCAATCCCGCGCCGAGCCGGAACGTCCGCCAGCGGATGCGCCGCGGGCCGGATACGTCCGGAATTGGATCTCCTTTGCCGCTGCGCTGGCGCAGGTCGAGCGGGTCGTCGGGTGTGACCGGGAGGACGCTCGGGCCGGCTTGGTCGCAGCCTTGGAAGACGGCAAGATCAGGAGCCGGTTTTCCGACGACGGCGCGGCCATCGATCCCGCAAGGTGGCATCGGGTGAACGTGTGGCTGGCTGGGTCGGACACGCCGTTTTTGCACGGCGTCCATTACGGTAACGATCCGCCGCGCGCAGTGGAGCTGCACCGCGCCGACCTCGAAAAGTGGCTGGAGGAACCGCAAGCCGCCGACGCGGCTCTACCGCCCCCGGCCACGCCCGCGATCAGCACAGCGGAAATGCAACATTTTGTTTCAGCCTATGTGAAGGCAGAAAGCGCGCCGACCAAACGCACACTCTGGCAGCGCTGGACCGCGGCCGGTCATCGTGGCCGGCGCGACGATCTCTTTGCGGAATTCAACCGGCAGATGGGCGACGCTGCCCCAGGACGCGGCCGGCCCAGAAAATCACCGAAATAATCGCAGGATTTTAATCGCCGCGATTTTGCGATTTTTGCCGGCGATTTTTCGAACCTGTACAGGACTGGCAGCATCCCACGACGGAGCTGCCAGATGCACGATCCGGATACCCTGTTTCGGCGACGCGCGGCGGCCCCAGCCCTAACCGCAGCCGGCTTTCCGACCGCGGAGGCGACGCTGGCGACGCTCGCCACCCGGGGCGGCGGCCCGCCATATCGGAAGTATGGCCGATATCCGCTCTATCGCTGGGGCGATCTCCTCGGCTGGGCGCAGTCACGGCTGTCGGCGTCCGTAAGCTCGACCTCGGAACTCGACGCCGCGGCTCCCGCCTGCAGCCGGCGGCAGCGAGCGCCTGCCGACGATCGCGCGCCCGCGAACTGAGCCATGCGCGGCGAAAGCGGCCCCAGTCGCGCGGGCGGCGCGACCGAGGCCGGGGTGAAAATCGCTGAGGGGCGATCTGATCCCCGTAACACATTCACGAGCCCCGCGCCAAAGATCGGCGCGCTAGCGCTCCGATCTTACCAGAGCGAGGTGATCGACCGGATCGCGGCCGAGGTCGCCGCAGGCAGCCGGCGCGTGTTGCTGGTAGCGCCGACCGGCTCCGGCAAAACGATCTGCGCCTGTGCGATCGTCCACAAGGCGGTGGCCCGCGGTCAGCGGGTCCTCGTTGTCGCCCACCGGCGCGAGCTGATCACGCAGGCATCCTGCAAGCTTCATGCGGCCGGGGTCGACCACGGGATCGTGCTGGCCGGCTTCCCGCCGCGCCCGCACGAGGCGGTGCAAGTTGCGTCGATTCCGACCCTGCACGCCCGCGGGGTGCGTACCGACACGATGGAGATGCCGCCGGCTGACATCATCGTCGTCGCCGAAACGCACCACGTCCGGGCGCGGACTTATCGTCAGATCCTTGCAGCCTACCCTAACGCGATCGTCATCGGTCTGACCGCGACACCTTGCCGGGGCGATGGGCGGGGCCTCGGCGCCGCTTTTGACGTGCTCGTCGAATGCCCGCCGGTCGCAGAATTGACTGCGGCCGGATATCTCGTGGCGGTGACGATCTACGCGCCCTCGCGCCCCGATCTATCCGGTGTCCGGGTCGAGCGCGGCGATTACGTCGAGCGGCAGCTCGCCGAGCGCATGGACAAGCCGCAGCTCGTCGGCGGCATCGTCGAACACTGGCATCGCCTGGCCGAGCGCCGACGCACCGTCGCCTTCTGTACGGGAGTCGGGCATTCCCTCCATACCCGAGACGAGTTTCGCCGCGCTGCCGTGCTGGCCGAGCATATCGACGGGTCGACGCCACTCGAGGAGCGCGACGCGATCCTTACCGCTCTTGGCCGCGGTGAGGTCGAGGTTGTTTGCAATGCGATGGTCCTGACTGAAGGCTGGGATTGCCCCGAGGTCGGCTGCCTCGTGCTCGCGAGGCCGACAAAAAGCCTCGGTCTCTACCGGCAAATGGTCGGCCGCGTGCTGCGCCCAGCTCCGGGCAAGGCTGATGCGCTGGTCCTCGATCACGCGGGCGCCGTGTTTCAGCACGGCTTCCCCGACGATCCGATTGCGTGGACGCTAAGCGAAGACAATCGGGCCGAGAACAAAGCGCACGCCGCGCGCGGCAAATATCGCATGCCGGCGTTGACGACGTGCCCCGAGTGCGCCGCCGTTCGACTTCAGGGCCAGCCCTGCCCGGTCTGCTCGTGGCGGCCGCAACCCAAAGCCGGGCCGGTTGAAATCGCCGAGGGCGAGCTGGGCCGGGTCGCGAGGAACCGGATCGTGTCGGCGAACGTCGCCACCGCCGACGAGCGCACCCGATTTTACGCGACGCTACTGTACATCGGCAACGAACGCGGCTATGCCCGCGGGTGGGCCGCTCACAAGTACAGAGAGAAGTTCAGCGATTGGCCGGCGACGCGCTTTGTCGCCCCGGTTGTGCCGGATGCTGCGATGCGCGCCTGGGTCCGCAGCCGCCAGATCGCCTACGCGAAGGCGATGGCGAAGGCGCGGGGCGCCGCATGAACACCAGCGGCATGAACACCGTCGAGCGCGCCCGAGGTCGATGGCCGGAAATCCTGCCGCAACTTGGCGTTGACGCCCGGTTCCTGACCAACCGCCACGGGCCTTGCCCCATCTGCGGCGGCCGCGACCGCTTCCGGTTCGACGATCGCGACGGCAGCGGCTCGTACTACTGCAACCAGTGCGGCGCCGGCACTGGCGTGATCCTGATCCGCAAGCTGAAGGGATGGGATCACGCCACTGCATGCGCCGAGGTTGACAAGATCATCGGCACCGGCAGCACCTCAGCGGCTGGACCGTCGCCGAGGTGTGACGACAAAGCCCGCCGGCTCCGTGCAATACAGCGCGCGCTCGGCGAGGCTGTTCATGATGACGTTTTCGAAGCCTACCTGAGCCGCTGCGGCATCGCAGCACGATCGCCGGTGCTGCGCGGTCATCGGCGCTGCCCCTATTTCGATAACGAGCGCCGCCTGGTGGGCCGCTATCCGGCCCTGGTCGCGCCGATCATTGGGCCGGATGGCAGTCTGCAAAGCCTCCAGCGCATCTACGACGTCCACGTCGTCCCGCGGAAGAAAACGTTGCCGCCTTTTGAAACGATCACCGGCGCCGCGGTGCGGCTGCACAATCCCGAGGACGGCGAGCTCGGCATTGCCGAGGGCATCACCATGGCGCTCGCGGCGCATGAGCTGTTCGGCGCGCCGGTGTGGTCCGCGTTGAGCGCGAACGGTGTCGAGAGCTTCGTCCCGCCGGCCGGGGTGCGGCGGTTGCACATTTTTGCCGACAACGACAGCAACCACGTCGGCCAGGCCGCCGCCTACGCCCTCGCGCGCCGCCTCAGCCGCGGTCTGACCGTAGAGGTGCATGTCCCGCCGGTCGTCGATACCGACTGGCTGGACGTGCTTCAAGGCGGTGTGTCGTGAAGAGCGAGCAGCAATTCGTCAAGCTGCCCCGCGGCGTGCTCGAAAGCGCTGCGTGGCAGCGGCTCGGCATCAACGCGCGTCGGTTCGTCGACTTCTCCATGATCGAGCACCTACGCCGCGGCGGCCAGCGCAACGGCGATTTGCTGGCGCCTCGGCGCCAACTAGAGGAATTTGGCATCGGAGCGCGCCATGTGAGCATCGCGATCAACGAGGCTGAGCGCGCCGGTCTCGTCGACTGCAAGCGAGGCGTCGGTCGGCGCGCCAGCCGTTTCGCGCTCACCTGGCTGCCATTGAGCAATGGCGATATGCCGAGCAACCGATGGCAAATGGCTCCCGAAGGGAGGTCGCTACAAATGACTTCCGAAGGGAAACATCTAGTACTTCCGAAGGGAAGTCACAAAGCCTGTAGCTACCTCCGAAGGGAAGTCACAAAGCCCCGAAACAAGGGTATCCGAAGGGAAGCACCCTATAAGAAAGCTTCTTACCAGGACGGAGCCATAGTCTCTGTAGGAGAAGGGGGTGCTCCGGGTGTGGGCGTGGGGCTGCGGGGTGAGCCGGGCAGGACCGGCGAGCAAGGTCACACCCGTGGTGAGCCCAACGGCCGGGTAGTGCCATGAGGTGGGCCGACGACGAGCCACTTGACGCGCCGCATCGCGCTCGATCGGGCGCTCGCGGTGGGGCTCGTCGCGAAGGTGATCGCGGTCGGGCGCGTGGCTTGTGCTAGGATTTTACAGCGGTGAGCGCAAAGGTGGGATCAGCAATGCCCGCAGCGAAGCGAAGGCTACCGGCGGCGCTCGCCGCTCACCGATGGCGGCCAGGCCAGGGCGGCAACCCGAGCGGGCAGAGCGGCCTGTACGGCGAGGCGATCGCGCTTGCCCGTCAGGCCGCGCCCGAGGCGGTGCAGCGGTTGATCGAGCTGATGCGGAGCGATGACGAGCGGTGCGCCGCGGTCGCCTGCAATTCGATCCTCGACCGCGCCTTCGGCCGGGTGAAGCAAGCGGAGGACCCGCCGTCGGAGCGCGAGCAGCTTGAGGCGATGACGCCGGAGGAACGGCGGCGCGAACTGGTGGAGCTGACGCGCAAGGCGGTGGCGGCGCTAGGCGGGCGGCTCATCGAGGGCGAGGCGGCCGAGGCGGAGGATGGCGAGGGAGAGGCCGATACCGCCGACTGCTGACTGCGAATGGTGCCGTCGCCCCTACGCGGTGCGACGCGGTGGCCGGGAACAGCGCTTCTGCACTCCGTCCTGCCGGCGAGCCTGCCATGAGGCGGTGCGCGCCTGGGCGCTTGCCGAGCTGGCGGCGGGACGCTTGATGCTCAATCCGATCCGCAATGCCGCACTGGCAACATGCGCGGTGGCGCCAGCTTGCGCGGTTGAGGTTGGCGGCCCCATGCAACTCAACACTCGCTCTTTGCTAAGCCCGATCATGCCATTAATCTGGTCCTGAACCTGCGCCGATTGTATCGGCCCGCAGCTCGCGACCATCAAACCGGCGGCGCACAGCGTCGCAGGAGCCGCCATCGCCAGCACGAAATACTTGATGGGCCAAATGGCGGGCCGCAATTTGACGAGAGCCATCATCGCCTCCCCCTGGTGATCGGGGAGTTGAGAAGCCTCGGTTAGGGGGCCGCGCCGGCCTTTAGGCTTTCGCCCTGTACATACGCCTGCGCCTCCCCGACCGCATGGTCGAGGAGTGCCTTTGACGGCGGCACACTGCCGCTAACCGAGGGGTTCTCACGCCCCAGAACGGTCACTTTTCGCCGTTCAAAAGCGGACTGTGCCATGATGCCGAGAGCGAAGCGAGCCTGACAGATAATTGCGATGGCAGAGCTGGGATCAGCGCGGGGGCGCGGCGGCGGACACTTCCCGCGGCGTTGGCCGCTCATTATGAAGACAACGCGCATGCGCGCGTCCGCAGGTCGAAGAGTTAGTTGCGCCGCAAGCGGAGCCTCCCGCAGCACGCCTCAGAACGACGCTTTCGCAACCGATACCCGACCTTCGCCGTCGGCAGGCACCGGACCCGCGGTCGGTGCTCATCGGGGCGGACCCGTTCGGCCGCAGTTGCCTCGTTTTTGGGACATTCAACACCGCACCATCGAACTGCCGTTGTGGGTGGAGGCCGTGGAAAAACGCGCGATTAGGAGGTGGGCGGAGTGCGGCGAAGACGGTCGAGGCGGCCGTTGATGGATTAGGAGCGAAGCGCTCAGGTTCTGACCGCCGCCATCAGCGGTCCCACACCGATGATCGCGATCACCCGCTTTATCTTGTAGGCTAGAACGTGGAGGCTCATCTCGGTTCGGACCTTGTCGAGCGTCCTGGTCAGGAAGTAGGTGGCACCCATCCAGGCCTTGAGGGTGCCGAACGGATGCTCGACGGTCTGTCGTCGCACGCCCATTGCCTGGGGCATGCGGTCAAGCCGGTCCTGCATTCTGTCGAGCATGTCCTCATTCACCCAGCGCTTGATGCGCCGCAGCTTGGTCGGCGTGCAGCGGGATTTGAGCGGGGTCATCCCGGCAAACCCTAAGGCGGCGAGATCCCGTTCGGCGATGAAGACCTCGATCACCCGAACCGGGTTTTCCTCGCTGACATAATCTTCCAGGCTGTGCGGTGGCAGCGCCTGTTGCAGACGATCTTCCCCATCGATGAACCGATGCGTCGTCAAGCCCCCAAAGCCCCAAGCTTCGGGATTCTAAAGCAGATTCGCGCAGTACGGAATCGGCCAAGGCCAAAATCTCGTGGTGTTTCCACAGAGCCTGGGTGGAAAACCGACCTTTAATTGCAGGGACAATTGAAGTCAGGTTCGACGTGGGCACCGAAACCTCCTGGCCCCGGGGTACCGGTAGCGGCAACTCTCACCTTGACATAGTAGCTGCTACATGATGTAATCGGCTTATCAACGGAGCCGAAACATGAGCGACCTTTCCCGCCCCGAGTTCCACGACCCCGAAGCGGCACGTCAATGGCTGGAAACTGAGCTTTGGCCCGATGGCCCGGTCTGTCCGCATTGTGGCACCATCAATCAAGCGACGCTTATGCACGGCAAGACCACTCGCCCCGGTCTCTACCAGTGCAATGCATGCCGCGAGCCGTTCACCGTCACGGTCGGCACGCTGTACGAACGCAGCCACGTTCCGCTGAACAAGTGGCTTGCCGCGACGCATCTGCTGATGGCGAGCAAGAAGGGCATGAGTTCGCTGCAAATTGGTCGGCTCCTGGGTCTCAGCAAGAAAACGAGTTGGTTTTTGTGCCATCGCATCCGCGAAAGCCTGCCCGATGACCTACCGCTCAACGGCGGCGAGCCTATCGGCGGAAAGAACAAGGTCGTTGAGATCGATGAAACCTATGTTGGCGGCAGAGCGGCCAATCGCAAAAACCACGTACCGCCAAAGGCTATCGTTCTGTCGCTGGTAGAGCGCGGCGGCAAGGTTCGCTCGCACCACGTGGCCGATGTGACCGGTAAGACCTTGCGCAACGTCATCGTCACGCAAGTTGACCGCGCTTCATACATCATGACCGACGAAGCGCCGCAGTATAAGAGCATCGGCAGAGAGTTTGACGGCCACGGCAGTGTCAACCATAGCGCTGAAGAATATGTTCGCGCTTACTTCTACTATACGAACACGGTTGAGGGTTATTTCTCCATTCTTAAGCGTGGGATTATCGGAGTTTATCACCACACTTCAAAAGATCACCTTCATCGATACTTGGCAGAGTTCGACTACAGGTACAACAACCGCGAAGCTAACGGCGTTGGCGATGCCGAGCGCATGAGAAAGTCGATCAAAGGTATCGTTGGTCGCCGTCTGACCTATCGGCGGATTGGTAGCGGGGCGAACGTCTAAGCCGAAGATGACCCGCGCGGCCTTGCGCGCTTTGCTGGCCGCGATCCGTCGCCAGACCGAGGGGTCTTAGTCCGCGGCATCGGCCCGCTCTTCGCGGCGGCGCTGATCGCTTTCCGAAACCGATCCCAGCCATCCGACCGGAGTTCGATTCCCTCACTCTCTATATCGGCCACTGGCCGCCGCTTGCTCTGCATGATCGAAGGTATAGCACGGCGGGGCCCGATTCGCACCCGGCCCCGCCCTCCGCTATCCTGGTAGGTGCCAACCAAACCAGGAGCGAATTCCATGACGATGTTTCCTACGGGCAAGTGCCCCGGCTGCAAGACGAACGTCAATAGTCTGTTGATGGAACGTGTGCAAATAAGCGAAGGAATCGGCGGCCAAAAGTGGCAAGGCGTGAACTCCCTTTGCCCCTCCTGCAAGACGGTTCTCGGTGCAACATTTGATTCGGTTGCGCTTCAGGCTGATCTGATCCGTACCATGCGCGCTCAATCTCGTCGATCGGGCTAAAAGCCGTAATCGCGTTCGGGTTGCTCGCATCGATATTAAGCACCGGAGCACCTCCAATGATGACGGTTTACGCAATATTTCTCTGCGTGGGGGTAAATCAACCGTGTACCTATGTAGAGAACTCCCCAGGCCAAAGCTTGCAAGAATGTCAGAAAGAGGCTGACGGTCTGAACCGTACTGCCTACGATCCTAACACCGGCCGTTTCGTTAAAATCGGACCGGACACAAAATTGGCTGAGCCTCGCATCACCTATGTATGCATGTCGAAAACGGTCCGTCCTGAATGGGCGCCGGCGACAAGGTAAACACGATAACCCAACCGCCATGAAACCATCCGGCGATCCGTTCCAAGATATGTGCACCATGCTCGGGTTGATGACGCTCGTGTGGGCCTGGGCCGAAAACACACTCGCCTTGATGATTGGCGTCATCATCGAAAACGCGGGGCCGATTAAGGGATACGCTGAAGCACCCCTATCGCTGAAGCGACGGGTCGCATGCTTCCGCTCCGCTCTGCGAGACGTATCTGCCCTCAAAACCCTCCAACAAGAGGGTCGCACTCTGGCTAACCGCTTTGTTCAACTTAGCCGCCGTCGCAACGACTTCATTCATGGTGCGGCGTGGCAACTTCAGGAGCGCGGATTCCAGTCTCTTCGTATTGCGGTTATCGACGGGAAATACGCGGCTAAAGACCATCGCTTCGATATAGGCGATGCGGTTGGCCTCAACGCCGAGATCACCAAACTCCAAGACGAGGGAATTATCAGGTTGACGTAGCACGCGCCATCCTGTAGGATCGCCTGAGAGTTGAAAGGCAGTCCCGATGGCCCGCAGCAAAATCGACCTCCGCAATCCGATCTTCCACGATGACGACGCG
>Ga0073928_10008678_pt1 | contig 12668 bp, 8 predicted proteins | sample PaiPotPPA55metaG_FD_76969 | JGI IMG/M metagenome (GOLD analysis project Ga0073928, IMG submission 76969) | Iron sulfur acid spring bacterial and archeal communities from Banff, Canada, to study Microbial Dark Matter (Phase II) - Paint Pots PPA... ...
AGAGTTTCCTTGGTCTTCTGCTCGATCTTTTCTTCGGTGAGCTCTTCATCGTCGAATTGGACGATCTCTTTGATCGAGCGAGAGCCATTGCGCACGTCTTCGCCAACCTGCAGAAGCTCCTTCAAGATCAGCGGGGCGCGCGTAATCGTCTTCAAGACTAGCAACTGTCCGCGTTCAATTCGCTTGGCGATGGCGACTTCACCTTCGCGCGTTAGCAGCGGGACGGTACCCATTTCGCGCAAATACATGCGGACCGGATCGTTAGTCTTCTCCAGAGTCCCGGGAGTCAGATCCAGTTCGCCATCTTCCGAGGCGGACGAGGCGGGCTCATCTTTAACGTCAACAGCGTCTGTGGAATCCGCAGCGGCCAGCGCTGCTTTCGCGCTGGAAAGGTCTTCGTAAACATCAATGCCATAGCGTTCGAAAGTCGAAAGAAGATCGTCGATTTCTTCTGAGGAATGCACCTCAGGCGGCAGAATATCGTTCACTTCATCATAGAGCAGATACCCGCGCTCTTTGCCCATAGCGATGAGCTGTCGAACCTGGTCGTATTTTTCTTCAAGAGCTACCGTCACACTGCCTCCCTCTAAATACCGCTCGCGCATGCGCGAGCAATTCCCAAGCAGAAATGGCCGGTACTAGACACCCCGGCACACCCTTGCGAATGTATTGAATAAACGCTTATTTTTCAGACGATTCTTCGTTGGTTCCTGCGCCCGTGCCGACGAAACCGACGCCGCTTCTCCCACAACATACTATATGATGCTCGATGAGGGTCTATCGTTTCATCCAAAACCTTACGAATATATAACATACGCCAGGCTCGGTCAATCAAATGCCGTAACCTATTGGCTCGCCAAGAGTTTCTGCAACTCCAAGCGACGCGTGATGATACGGCGCAACTCCTCGGTAGGGGGCTTGGATTCGAGCTTTTTTTGCAGTTCGGCGAGTTCTTGCTCAAGGCGCCGGCTGCGGAGCACCCCTAAACAGCTTTCTGCCTCTTCCCAGGTGTGCTCGGAGAAAGATTCGAAGAAAATTTCGAACAGCACGCGCCTGTCGCGTTCCTCCAATGCTTGGGCAAAGGTTGCCGGATCAGAACGCTCGCCGGCTTTGGCGATAAGTAAGTCAAATATCTTCTCAGTCTCAAGGCCTCGATGCAGCCCGCTAGAAACAATTTCCCGTGCAAGCTTTTCACGGAAGCCGTCGGCCTCGGCAAGCATGTGAATTAGACGGCGTTCAGCGCCCTTCACACTCGGCCCTAGGAGTTCGGCCTTCGGCTTCACTTCGCTGCGGCGTTCGGTGGCAGCCCGGCGAAGCGCTTCTCGCAAGACCGGCTCGTCCACGTGCAGCTCGGAGGCGATGCGCGTGGCCCACTCCGAGCGTAGCAGCCGATTTGGCAAGCGTTGCACATATGGCATCAGAAAATTGAGAGCCATGACTCGGCCACTGGCAGTAGTTCGATCCATCAATCTGGCGCGGCCAATCAGGTAATCCAAATACGGCGGAGCCTGGAGTAGCAATTTTTTGTAAGCTTCGGCCCCTTGCTCCTTTAGAAATTTGTCCGGGTCGGAGCCGCCGGGGAGCGCCAGGACTCGCACATCAAACTCTTTTTCGAGCAGAAGGGTAAGGGAGCGCTCGGTGGCGGCCTGCCCTGCGGTGTCCGGGTCGTAATTCACGACAACGCGCCGGGTGAACCGGCCAAGTAATTTTATCTGCGGATCGGCAAGACTCGTGCCGCAGCTTGCTATCACGTTCGTGATTCCCGCGCGAGCGACGGCAATAGCGTCCATATAGCCTTCCACCAAAACGCCAAAATCATTTTGCCGCAGAGCTTCCTTGGCCCGATCGAGATGATAGAGAACGTTGCTCTTTGAATAGATAGGCGTTTCCGGAGAGTTTAAATATTTGGGGTTATCGTCGCCCATCGCACGCCCGCCGAACGCGATCACTTTCGCAGCTTCGTTGGCTATCGGAAATATAATGCGGCGCCGAAAACGGTCAAAGAACCGGCCGCTTTGTTCACGGGAAAGCAGGCCCGATACTTCGAGCAGCTTTTCGGGATATTTCTGCTTTAGAAATCGAAGAAGCGCATCACCGGATGACGGCGCGAAGCCCAGTCCGAATTTAATCATCGCCTCGCGATTCAGTCCGCGATCTTCGAGATAGGCGTAGGCCACCTTTCCTTCCGCACTTTCGTGCAATTGGCGCGCGAAAAATGCAGCAGCTTCACGATGCATCTCCACGAGGGCGCTTCGCTGCTGGTTCTCGCGGCGCTCTTCAGGTGAACGTTCGCGCGGCTTGGGAATTGCGATTCCACATTTTTCAGCAACCGTGCGAATCGCTTCTGGAAACGTGCATTTGTCCAGTTCCATCACGAATTTGAAGACATCGCCGCCCACGCCACACCCAAAGCAGTGATAAATCTGTTTCACAGGATGTACGTTGAAAGATGGAGTTTTCTCCTGGTGGAAGGGACAAAGTCCCAAGAAGTTCTGGCCGCTCTTCTTCAGACGCACGTACTCGCCGACCACGCGGACTATATCCGCTTGTTGTTTTACTCGTTCGGCAAATGATCCGGCTTCAGCCATATCTCTTGAGGTATTCCCGAAATTCCGCTAGCTAGCGCTTCGGTAGCATTCTAAGTCCGCAGTTCGGCAATGGTGATTGCTGTTCCGCCTCGGTCTTCCGCTTCATGGCGAACTTTCTCAACAAGCGGGTGAGTTGACAAAAATTCGGCCAAACCGCGACGCAATGCCCCCATACCGTGGCCGTGAATGATTCGAACGCTTGGCAGGCTGCCGAGCGCAGCCTGGTCAAGAAACTTATCCACACGGCGGGTTGCTTCCTCCACGGTGCAGCCGATGACGTTTATTTCTTCGTTCGCGGGTTCTTCGCTTTGCTGGGTGTGAACGGTTATGCCTCGCAGACGCGCAGTTGCGGACAGATCGACCATCACGGATTTTTCTTCAGCAGCGACGCCAATCACGTCCGAAACAGGAACACGCATCCTGAGAATTCCCGCCTCCACTTCCGCCTTACTGCCATCCAGCCGGCGGAAAATCAATGGCTGTTTGAATCCTTTTACAATTATGCGCAATCCGGCGGTGAGCTGTTCCGGCGCCACGGGCGTCGGGGCGACCGCCAGCCCAACTCCGAGGTCAGCCTGAGAGGAAGATAGCGTATCGATTACGGCTGCATCCGCCTCGGCTCGAGCTTCCGACGCAATCTTCGATATGCGTTTCCCGGATTGCTTTTCTAGTTGAGCGCGCAGGGCGCGATCGTGAACCCCGGCGGTTACCCGCGCCATTTCGCTTTCGAGCCGCTTGGTTGTTTCTTGAAAGCTTTTTTCAAGCTCGGCAATGCGCTTCTTCTGCCGGCCCACCCATTCGGTTTGGAGAGCGCGTCTTTCGGTTTCAATTTGCGCAAGTTCCTCGCGGGCTTGGCTCTTAACTTCCTCCATTTCATCGCGGCTGCGATGGAGATAGGCGATCAGATCGCGCGCCTCGCGCGATTCAGGCGTAAGACTTGCTTGAGCGTGCTCTACCACTCGCGAAGGCAACCCGAGCCGGCGAGCGATTTCGATACCGCTGGACGTTCCGGGTACGCCAACCAGCAGGCGATAGGTAGGGCGCAAGTTGACTTCATCAAACTCCATCGCCGCGTTGACGATGCCCGGCGTGGTGGAAGCATAAGATTTCAGACGGTCATGATGGGTGGTGGCGATGGTCAAGGCATGGCGCGTGCGGAATTCTTCAAGCAACGCCACGGCCAGCGCCGCTCCTTCTTCGGGAGCAGTACCGGTGCCCATTTCGTCCACGAGAATCAGCGAGTGCTCGGTGGCTACTTCCAGCATAGATTTCAAATTGAGCATGTGCGCTGAAAACGTCGAAAGATCGGCCGCGATGGATTGTTCATCGCCGATATCGGCGAGCACACCATCGAAGATGGGCAGTTCGGCGCGTTCCGCAGCCACTGGGATCGCAGATTGCGCGGAAAGTGCTGCCAGTCCGACACTTTTGAGCGCGACTGTTTTTCCACCCGTGTTCGGTCCGCTGATGACCATGATGGTCTCGTCTCCGCCGAGATCGAGCGACATCGCAACCGCTTTGCGGCCCTGCGGCTTGAGCGTGGCTTCGAGCACAGGATTTCGCACAGTGTGGAGACGCAACAAATTCCCTTGGGTAAACTTTGGCATGGCGCAATCGAACTCGCGCGCGAAACGACCTCGCGCGAAAATCGAATCCAAGTGCGCAACTCGCGCCGCGGCGGCTGCCAGGGACCCGCGCTCCAGGCGCACCCGCTCCGTCAGCTCCTCCAGAATTCTTGCTATTTCCACAAGCTCGTCTTCGCTGAGTTGAACCAGGCGATTATTCAAATCGATGGCTTCCAGCGGTTCAATGAAAACTGTCTGACCCGTCGCGCTCGCGCCATGAACCACTCCTGGCACCGTCCGCCGCTCGGCGGCGCGAACGGGAATTACGAAGCGGTCGTTCCGCAGCGTGACGTAATCCTCGCCGGCTGATTGCCCGCGGGCATGAAGAATTTTTTCCAGTGACTTGTGGATTTTGCCGCGCGCATCCTCCATGTTTTCGCGAAGACGTTTTAGTTGAGGCGACGCATCGTCGCTAATTTCTCCGTTTGGTAAAACCGCGCGTCTGATCGCCGTCGAAAGGTGCCGGAAATCCACTAAGGCAGCCGCTGTTTCGCTCAGACGTGGATATTTCGCAGCATCCTCTTTGAACGTTTGCCGCACGGCCTGCGCGGTATCCATAAGCGATGCAACGTCGAGCAGCTCGCCAGTGACGAGAACGGACCCTGGGACGATCAGTCGAGCGAGCCATGGTTCGGGGTCGGCAAGAGATCCGAAGCCCAGTTCAGATCCTTCTCGCAAGTACGCTACAGCTTCACGCACCAATGCGAATTCAAGATCGAGTGCTGCTGAATTTTGTTGCACCAGGAGAGCCAGCGTGCTCCGGCGGCCTGGCGCACACGTGGTATAACGGCTGACGATATCTTTCAGCCGGTCAAACTCGAGAAGTTGTTCTGCCGAGCGGGACACCAAGGACCTCAACTGGGAATTGTAGCCCTGTTGCTACAGGAAATCAGCGAGCGCTATCCATGCGCCGCTTTATTTTCTCTTTTTGAGCGAGGGGGCCCCGAGTGTTTCGACCATCGCGACTGCGATGGCATCGATCGCGGCCGTGGCATCGTGGCCACGCTGAGAATTGTTATTACCGAAAATCGTAAACACAAGATGTTCGCCGTGAACCGTCGTCGCATATCCCGACATGGCCCGAACGTGTTCCAGCGAGCCTGTCTTCGCCAGGACGCGGCCTGAAGCGGCGGTGTCCTTCATTCGATTTTCTAGTGTGCCGTCGACACCCGCTATCGGAAATGTCGCGATGTAGTCAGCGCCCCAAGGCTGCTGCCAGATGTACCGCAGAAGTTGAACGACCGCACGGGGAGTTACAAGATCGTCACGCGAAAGTCCTGAGCCGTCTGAAAGGGCAACCTCGCCATCTTCGATTCCGGCAGATTTTAGAAAATTTTGTTCCACCCAGACGCCTGCATCGGTGGAACCTACGCCTGTTTTCTCACGAGCTACAGTGCGAAGAAATAATTCAGCATGGAGGTTTTGACTGACTTTGTTGGTGACGCCAATGCCTTCCAGAAGAGATGGGGACATATGATCGGCGAGTACGCGAGCATGGACAGTCTGCGCGGGTTTTCCGTTCAACGTAACCGGCTGCGGAAACAGACCGATACCTCCGGCAGGGACGCTGGCGGAGTCGAATGGATGCGGTGGTTCAGCGTGTTTTACGCGGACGCCGCCAGTGACTTTGATGTCGCGGGCTTCGAGGATCTGCTTCAGCGCGTCAGCCGCGATTCGTTCTGGATCGGTCATGGCAAAATCAAGTTTGATAGGCGCGTGACCGACTGGAATTGAGCCCCGCAGCAAGATAAAGTTTTGTCCCGGCCGGCGTACGACCGAAAAATCGGGCTTCCCGCTGCGCGGACCAGTGCTGATCTCGTACACGAAACCGCCCGACGCAGCAGTGGGTTCCAATATCGCGCTGGCTGCTTCGCCCTCACGCTCAGCGGGACTCACGGCGATTGAAAAAGAATTATCGTTGAACGCGAGAGCGCTGATTGGCGCACCAAATGTGAAAAATAAATCGCCCACGCTCCAGCCCGCGGGATACGGGTCGTAGGGGAAATAGCTGTCGTCAGCGACAATGTCGCCGTCAACCTCTCTAAGTCCCTTGGCAACCGCTTGTTCTACCATCTCCACGAGTGGGGTATCCGCCGCGCCTTCGTGTTCTACTTTTCCCGCGTACGGAAATTTTCGATTTGAAAAGTCAGGATCACCGTGACCTGCCAGAATCAGATCGCCGACCAGGCGGCCATCGGCGCCGAGCTGGCCGCTGGTCTCCAGGGTCGTATGAAAACGAAAGTCACCCGGCAGCGTGGAGAGTACGAGCGCGGAGGTAAATATCTTGGCATTGGATGCCGGCGTAAAAAACTTATCGGCGTTCAATTCATAAAGAACCTCGCCCTTGTCGCGATCCGCGATCAATATTCCCCAGAAAGCCCTGGATGCGCGGTTGTCGGCAAGGGCGGCGTCCACGCGCGCTCGAAAGAGTGGAACATCGAGACGGCTCGTGCCCGTTTTTTTGTTCGCGGAGACTTTCTTCGAGCCCACCGTAGTGTTTTGCGCCTTAACAAAAGGCCGGCAGACAAACAGCGTAATTAGGATAAGCGCAGTGAAAGAGAAATTACGGGGTCGAGGGCGCGAAGCGGATTCTCTCATTAATATGTTCTGCATCGAAACGGAACTGATTATAAAGCTTTTGACTGCCAGGCGCCGCTTGCAGAAAGGTTGCGATTCTAATGCGAAACCCATATCATGAGTGCAATCACAGGAGGAAACTAATGAAAAGCATTCTAGCGGCCCTGCTGATAGCAACTCTAATCGCAGCTCCGGTGATGTTCACTCCCACGGTGCGGGCAGATGACACCACGAAAGACGAAGACCGCATCCGGAATGCGGGGCAAGTGGTAAAAGAAATTATGAATATTCCCGACAATATTCCACAAAGTCTTATCGACAAAGCGGACTGCGTGATCGTGTTCCCCTCTGTTCTGAAGGCGGCGTTCATTGTGGGCGCGAGCTATGGCCGGGGTGTCATGACCTGTCGTCGCGGGGATGAGTTCAATGGTCCCTGGAGCGCGCCGTCGATGATGGCCTTGGAAGGAGCCAGCTTTGGGTTCCAGGCTGGTGGACAAGCGACCGATTTCGTTCTGCTGGTAATGAATGATCAAGGCGCTAACGGGATTCTTAGCAGCAAAGTAAAGATCGGTGGCGATGCATCCGCGGCAATCGGCCCGGTTGGACGCAACGCCGCAGCGGACACGGACGTCACCTTGCGCGCGCAGATTCTGACTTACTCACGGGCACGCGGTCTTTTCGCAGGCGTTTCGCTGGCCGGTTCCACGGTACGTCCGGACAATGACGCAAACGAGCGGATCTATGGAAAGAAACTCTCGGCCCGGGACATCGTGCTTCATAACGCCGTCCCGCCGCCGGCGTCGGCCAAACTACTTCTTTCAACTTTGAGGAAACATTCTCCGAAACACAGTTCCTAACTGAAACGCTCCTCTAAATTTAACCAGCTTCGGTTTGGCGGTTTAGCGAAGCAATCTGGAGTGCGATGACGCGCTTCGGAAAGTAAATGGGAATTCCGGGCCTGGGTAGTACGATTCGGAGCAACTGCTCTGAATCCATCCTCTGTTAAGGAAGGTTGAACAGTGAAAACGAAAATAATGGTGTTTGCGCTCTGTTTGGCAGTTGCTTCCCCGATGTTCGCTCAGAAAAAGGAAGATGACCGCTTGTCCAAGTCGGCCACGGTACTGCGTGAGATTCTCGTGGACAAGGGCCTGCCCACAAGTATCGTGGACCAGGCCGATTGCGTTGTCGTATTTCCCAGCGTCAAAAAGGTCGCCGTCGGCATCGGAGGCAGCTACGGACGCGGTGTAATTGTTTGCCGCAACGGTGGAGAGATGAATGGTGACTGGGGCGCACCGGCCATGTACAAACTTGACTCGGCCAGCATTGGCGTCCAACTCGGCTCCACGGCTACCGATTTCGTGCTGGTGGTCATGAACCACAAGGGCGCGGAGCAAATCCTGAATGGGAAGACAAAGCTCGGAGCAGATGCCGCTGCCGCCGCCGGTCCCACGGGCGCTCAGGCGGTGGGTTACAACGCCGCTTCCATGCACGTGGACGTGCTCACCTATTCGCGGACCAAGGGACTCTTTGCCGGAGTATCCCTGGTAGGCGCATCAATGGACTCCGACGAAGATGCCAACAAAGCTCTGTATGGCAAACCCATCAGCGCCAAGGACATCGTCGAAGGCGGCCAAGCCGCCCCGCCAGCCGCCAAAGATTTGATTGACGAGTTGGACAAGATATCGTCGGCTCGCAAGTAGCTGGTCATTCAAACGTAAAACGGGCGGATGTAAACGGGGTACGCGCTTAAGCTTGGAGTATTTTTGAGGCCAAGCTTGGCGCGTGCATGAACGTCCACTCCCGCTTTGCTACGCCGGGGACCAATTCCCCGGCGTATAATCTCGGCCGATAACCCTTCCACTAGGATCCGGGCTCCTTGACCGTCCTCGGAAAGTGACTTATAGTCGTAATTGCCTATGAGTCATAATTGGTGAACATATGGCCATGAAATATCCTACCGCCACCCTTCCCGCGCGGCGCACTAGAAGCATTCCGCCGTCCAACCGGCGTGAGCGGCGACGTATCGAAACTCGGGAGCGCATTTATCGAGCCGCCCTAGAAATTTTTGCCCGGCGTGGATATCTTGACACCACCGTCGAGGACATCACCGAGGCCGCCGATGTCGGCAAGGGTACCTTCTTCAATTATTTCCCCACCAAAGAACACGTTCTAGCGACTTACGGCGACGAGCGTGTCGCGGCGATCGAACGCTCGCTCCAGAATGTCCGGACGGCCAAGCGATCCGTGCGAGCAGCGCTAAAAGAGCTGGCGACCGATCTTGCTGGGCAGTCCGCAGAAAGCCCGGATTTGCTTCGATCGATCTTCGCGGCTCATCTGTCCTGCGCGCCGGTGCGTGCGGAACTGCAAAATCGGCTGCAGCGAGCTCGGCGGCTCTTGGGCGAAATAGTTGCAATCGGCCAGAAAAGGGGCGAGATCCGCTGCGACCGCTCTCCTGCAGACCTCGCCCGGCTTACTCAATTAATCTTCCTGGGAGTCACGATCGCCTGGGCGCTGAATCCGGATTCCGTGCTGCGAAAATCGGCAGAAGAGGTCTGGGAGCTGTTCTTCCCGAGCCTTTTTGCCGATACAAAAGGCCAGCGCAAGATGATCGGAAGGTAACCCGACCAGAGCGGTTTCGATGCGGACTTTCGTTTGATTTTATGAATCTAGCCTTGGTGAATTTCATCATACTTTGAGAGAACGGGAGGAGCCTCCGTGAAACGTAGATTGCCCGCCATTTTCATTACGATACTTTTGTTTGCCGGATATGGAAAATCTCTTGAGGCTCAACTGCCGGCCGGTCCAGTCACGTCGCAAACGGGAAATTCATCTTCAAGTACCGGCTCCGGGACAACCCCGTCCGTTTACGCACAACCAGCGGCGCCGCAAGCACAGAGTTCGTTTACCGGCAGCGTGCCATCGAAATTCGTTTCCGGGGTCTTGCCAATATCGCTTGAAGACGCCATCCATCGCGGCCTGAAACAGAACCTTGGCCTGCTTCTTTCGAGCGAGGATGTTGGCTCAGCTCGCGGGACGCGTTGGCAGCAATTAAGCGCCTTATTGCCGAACATAACGACGACGAGCTATGTCGATCGATCGCAGGTCAATCTTGCCGAATTTGGATTCAGCGGACTGGGCGTCTCCGGCGCCACTTTTCCGACCGTCGTCGGTCCTTTCACTTACTACGATGGTCGCGTTTACGGCACCCAATCAGTCTTAGATTTAAAAGCCATCAATAACACGCATGCTGCGACACAGAGTCTGAAAGCTGCGCAACACACCTATAAAGATGCCCGTGATCTGGTCGTTCTCGCAGTTGGGTATAACTATCTGCTGGCCATCGCCGACGAGGCACGCATAGAAACGGCTGCAGCGCAAGTGAACACCGGGCAGGCACTCTACAACCAAGCCTCCGACCAGTTAAAAGCGGGAACGTCGCCTGCCATCGATGCGCTCCGCGCACAGGTGGAACTACAGACACGCCAGCAACAATTGATTCAGGCCAAGAATGATTTGGCAATTCAGAAACTAACTCTCGCACGAGTGATCGGACTGGCGCCCGGACAGGAATTTGATTTACCGGAAAAATCTCCGTATGAACCTTTGGAAGGCCTCACGGTAGAGCAGGCGCTGAAGCGGGCATATTCCTCGCGTTCGGACTATCAAGCCGCTTTGGCCACGCTGAGCTCGGCGGAATATTCGCGCCGCGCTGCGCGCGCTGGTTACTACCCGACGCTGGGGGTCAGCGGCGATTACGGTATCGCCGGAAGCTATTCGAATCTCTTCACTCACGGCGTTTTCGACATGCGCGCCACGCTGAGCGTGCCTATTTTCCAAGGTAACAAAGTTCACGGAGATATCCTGCAAGCCGACGCGCTACTTCAGAAAAGCCGCGATCAGCTGGACAGCCTGCGCGGACAGATTGACGCGGATGTTCGCACCGCGCTGCTCAACCTGGAATCGTCAGCGCAGCAAGTGGCCGTAGCCAAGAGCAATGTTGGTTTGGCTGATGAAAGCTTGACGCAATCGCAGGATCGCTTTGCGGCCGGCGTGACGAACACGGTGGAAGTGGTGCAAGCGCAAGAGGCCGTGGCCAGCGCTCACGAAAATTACATCTCCGCTCTCTACAACTACAACTACGCGAAAATCTCTCTGGCGCGAGCAATGGGTTTTGCCGAAGAAGGCGTCAAGCAATACTTCAAAGGAAAATAATCATGGCACCGAAAACAGAAGTGGAAGCACCCAAAAATCCAGCGGATCAAAGCGTTGCGCCCCTTGAGGGACCGGCTTCGACCAGAGGAACGCTCTCTTCGGAAACTCACTCGGCCTCGGAACCTCCGCCGTCGCGAGCAGGCAGATTTATTCCATCGAATCCGCGCGCTCGTTTTTATGTGATAGCGGTGATTCTCGTTCTTATCGTAGCCAGCATCTTTGCCTGGCGTTATTTTCAAAGCTACGAATCCACCGACGATGCCCAAGTGGATGGGCATCTGATGCCGCTCAGCGCGCGAGTCGGAGGCTACGTTACGAAAGTAAATGTAGATGACAACCAGTATGTAACGGCCGGCACAGTGCTTGTTGAAATCGATCCGCGAGACTACCAGGTTGCCGTCGATCAAGCCAGAGCCGCACTGGAAGACGCACGGGCCACGGCACAAGCTTCCAATTTAAACGTTCCTATTACGAACGTAAACACCGCAAGCCAGTTATCATCCTCGGAAGCGGACATTGAAAATACGAGGGCGGGAATCGCCGCCGCGCAGCAGCAATATGACGCTGCTGAGGCGCAGCTTGCCCAAGCTCAGGCAAACAGCACAAGAGCCCAATTAGATCTCGGGCGATACAAACAGCTTGTCGATAAACAGGAAATTTCCCAGCAGACCTACGATCAAGCCGAGGCGGCTGCAAAAGCCGAGGCGGCGGGAGTTGTGGCGGCGCGCTCCTCTGCCGCCGCCGCGGCGCAGCAGGTGACGCAAGCTCGCAGTAAACTGGCCACCGCGGAAGCCGGCCATCGGTCTGCGCAAACGGCGCCGCGACAGGTTGCTACCTCCGAAGCGCGCGCGCTTTCCTCTGACGCCGGGGTGAAACAAAAGCAAGCGTTGCTCGATCAGGCCGAATTGAACCTTCAATACACCAAGATCATTGCGCCGGTGAATGGTGTGGTTACGAAAAGCGTGGAAGTTGGAATGAACATTCAGCCGGGACAACAATTGGCGAGCATTGTTCCGCTTGAGGATGTTTGGGTAACCGTGAATTTCAAAGAGACTCAGTTGAAGAATATGCGCGTGGGACAACAGGCCAAGATAAAAGTGGACTCCAACGACCGCACTTACAACGGGCATGTTGACAGCTTCGCAAATTCGAGCGGCGCTCGTCTAAGCCTGCTGCCTCCGGAGAATGCCACAGGCAACTACGTCAAGGTGGTTCAGCGCATACCCGTAAAAATCGTCCTCGAACCGGGGCAAAACAAGGACCTTTCACTGCGGCTGGGCATGTCTGTGGAAGCCAAAGTTTTCGTGAAGTAACCCGGCGAGTTCATGGCATCTGAAACATACCAACGCCCTGCGGTAAATCCCTGGATTATTGCGCTTACGGTGACGCTGGCGACCTTCATGGAAGTGCTCGATACCAGTGTCGCGAACGTCGCACTTCCCCACATTGCAGGCAGTCTCTCCGCTGGGCAAGATGAAAGCACGTGGATACTCACCTCCTACCTCGTTTCGAATGCAATCGTTCTGCCCATGAGCGGTTGGTTTGCGCAAATGATCGGGCGCAAACGGTTTTATATGTCGTGCGTGGCACTCTTCACTATGAGTTCATTTCTATGTGGATTGGCACCCAGCCTCGGCATGCTGATTTTCTTTCGTGTTTTGCAAGG
>Ga0073928_10008679_pt1 | contig 12667 bp, 15 predicted proteins | sample PaiPotPPA55metaG_FD_76969 | JGI IMG/M metagenome (GOLD analysis project Ga0073928, IMG submission 76969) | Iron sulfur acid spring bacterial and archeal communities from Banff, Canada, to study Microbial Dark Matter (Phase II) - Paint Pots PPA... ...
CGCCGGTGTCCATGGTCCGCTCCTCCTGCCGCCGCCATCATGGAAACAGATGGCTTCCTTCAGGATAAACCATTTTTCGTGAGGTTTCGCGCGGCCTAATCTGGATCTGGCAACGAGCCAAGAGAAATGAGAGAGGACGAATTCTTGCGCAGGCTGGGGATCAAGCACCCGGTCATTCAAGGACCGATGGGCGGTGGCCCGTCGACGCCCGAGCTCGTTGCGGCGGTATCGAACGCCGGCGGCCTTGGCTCGCTGGGTGCGCCCTATCTCACGCCCGATCAGATCACCGACGCCGTCGGGCGGATCAGGGCGCTCACCGACCGGCCCTTCAACGTGAACCTGTTTGCCGACGCGTGGCAAAGCGCGAACGTGGTCGATCCCGCGCCGATGCTGGCATTGCTCGCCGAGGTTCACGCCGCGTTGGGTCTGCCTGCGCCGACGGTGCCGGCACTGCCGCCCGATCCATTCGACGCGCAGCTCGAAGCGGTGCTCGCCGCACGGCCGGCGATCTTCAGCTTCACCTTCGGCATACCCGGCAAGGATGCGATGGCGCGCATCAGGGCGAGCGGCGCCAGCATCCTCGGCACCGCCACCACCGTGCGCGAAGGACGCATGCTGGCCGAAGCCGGCGTCGATGCGGTCGTCGCGCAAGGCGCCGAGGCCGGCGCGCATCGCGGCACCTTCGCCGCGCCCTTCGAGGCGGCGATGGTTCCGACGCTCGATCTCGTGGCGGGAATCGCCGCGGCCGTGCGAGTGCCGGTGATCGCCACCGGCGGGATCATGGACGGATGCGCGATCGCCGCGGCGCTGGCGCGCGGCGCCGCGGCGGCGCAGCTCGGCACTGCGTTCCTGACCTGCCCCGAATCGGGCGCCCCGGCGGCGCACAAGCAAGCGATCCTGGCCATGCGCGAGGACCGCACGGTTATCACGCGCGCCTTCTCCGGCCGGCCGGCGCGCGGCATCCCCAACGCCTTCATCGCCAAGCTCGCTGGGCGGGAGGACATCATCCTGCCCTATCCGCTGCAGAACATGCTGACGCGCGCGATGCGGACAGCTGCGGCCAAAGGCGGCGACGCGGGCTTTCTCTCGCTATGGGCTGGGACGGGCGCGCCTCAGGCGCGCGCCATGGCGGCGGGCGCGCTGGTCGCGCGCCTAGCCGAAGAAATGCGTGAGGCGCGGTGAGAGGAACGAATCGCGCCACGGCGAGAGCACCAGCAGCGCGAACAGGATGAGCGCGAGGCCGCCGAAGGTGAAGGCGCGATCGAGAACGGACGCCGGCTTCTTTGGCTTGCGCGACGACTGGCGCGGCGATGCGGGCTCGCTCTCCTCGGATCGCGATTGCCGCGCCAGGGCGAGCTCGGCCATCAGCGTGTCCCCGGTCACCGCCGCCGCCAGGCGCGGCTTGGGCGCGCTCTCCTGGATCGGGCGACCGCTGGCGTAGCGGCTCCCCAGCACGTGCTCGATCGTCGCCGCGAGCTCGTCGGCGACCGCTGGTTGATGCGAGGCGGTGGTCACTGGCGGCTCGAGCGGCACGCCCACGACGGCGGGCGGCTCGGTCCCGAGCTCGTTGGCCGCGTTGCGCTCGTAGGACCAGTAGGACGGGCGGAAATTGGCGGCAGTGGCAGTGCCCTTGTCATAGAGGACGGCGCCCGCCGTGGGCGCGACCGGCGCGGGTGTGGCGACCGGCGGGGCAGCGCTCGGCACCGCCGGCACCTCCGGGTGGGCACTCAGCGCGGGCCCGCGGCCGGTGAGGCGCTCGGGCGTCCGACGCCGCGAAGGCAGGGCAGGCGGCGGCTCGGCACCCTTGCCCATCAGATCGGACTCCAACGTGGCGTAGCGGTTCTGAGCGGACATCGACCCTCGCAATCCCCAGTTAAAATCGCGACCATCGATGGTACGGAGTATAGGGCCTCGACCATTAATTGGGGGTTAGGAATTGGCGGCAAATTCACAGCTATCGGGTTGGCCGAAAATCTCCGTGACATTTTCGCCAATTGGAACACGTTCGGGCCACCACCTTGTCCGGAACGGAAGATTTTTCTGGCGCACGAGTGCAGCGCAAGAAGCGCGGCAGCACATATCCATGGCGTGCCAATGCGCCGCTGCGCGCAAAAATGCGGCAGTGCACACCCAGACGCTGCCGGTTTGCCTTGAGATAGCCTACATTATGGACTGAACATCGGGCTGCGGCGTTAACCAATCAAGATGCGCGCTCTGTTGGCGATCAAGACCTCCCCCTTCGCGGCGCTTGCCGCGCTCGGGGCATTCTTTCTCACCGGCCTGATGTTTGACTTGCGCGCACTTGCGGACGAGCTCGACTACCAGCACCGGCTGATGGCGTGCGTGGGGATGTACGAGCTCAAGGCGAACATCAGCGACGAGACGCCGCGCACGATCTGCAATCGGGCGCTCGTCGGGCCGGTGGCCGCGGATTTCGATTAGGGCGGTTTTAGGCGCGAGCCGCGTCGAGGTCGGTCACTCGACGGAGCGGAAGAGCCATTCGAGACCCTGCAGGGTCTGGTCGCCCGGCAAAAACACCAGCACCAGCGAAATGAGGGCGAGCAAGCCCCACAGGATGAGTTCGGCAAGCTCGCGGCTGCTCGGACTGGCAATGCTGCGGAACGCGTCGAATATGACCCAGTAAGGCTTCACGGCCGGTGCCAGTCCGATGTTGTGTGGCGGCATCCTCCACCTTCGCCGCTGTCACCTCAAGCCCCGTTACATGGCAATCGATATATCCGGCTCGCCCAATCGGCTCTGTTTCGCTCAGATATTGGCTTTAGCATCAGCGTTCTGCTTGTCTTAACTGATATTGGAGATGAGCCGCTGCCGCACCTGGAAGCGCCTCGTTCGATCTCACTGCGTGTCGATCTCGAGCTTGGCGGTGTCGCCCGGCCGCATATAGGGCACCGCGACCGGGCGGCTGCCGGTCAGGAAGGAAATGGCGATGATGCCGTCATCGGAGCGCTCGCCGCGAAGCTCGATCGTGCCGGAGCGCGGCTCCGGGACGGCGATCCGCGTCCGATGGCTCGACAAAGTGAAGAGCCGCTGGTAGTCACCGGCGGTGATCAGGATCGTGTCGCCGCTTTCCGTCTGCGTGTCCCAGTCCCACAGCGTCAACCACAGCAGACGGGCTTTGCGGGCCTCGATATCGCTGCGCATCTGGCGTCGCTCCGGCGGCGAGAGCCCCATGGTGTCGAGTGCCTGATTGTAATCCTGAGCGGCAACGCTGGGCAGGTAGACGCGATCGGGCAGGACAAACTTGGTGGGGGCGGCCTCCCGCGCGGCGGGTGCGCTCGAGGCGGCATAGCCGAACCGGTCGACGGCGGCGCCGATCCCGCCGCCGGACAGCGCGGCGGCGGCGATGAGAAATGCGAGCCAGCCCCAACCCAGGTAAAGCCGGCGCGGCTGCGCGATGTGTCCGTTCATCTGCGATGCCTTTGAATAGCGCTTGATCATCGCCGAAGGCGATTAACGAAGGATTTAGCGCTGCGCCGCATGAGGATTGGCATGGTGCCGCTGCGACCCGCTAAGCTGCAGCGTGAACGATCGCCCGACGCCGTCCGCAAGGCAGCCCATCCTCAACGTCCCGCCGATCACCCAGGCGCTGCTAATCGTCAACGTCGCCGTGCATGTGCTGCGGCTCCTGCTGCCGGCGCATCTCGACGATGCGCTGGTGTCGGCCCTGGCGTTCATCCCGGCGCGCTACACTCTGGCCGATGGCTTGGGTTGGCCAGCGTTGGTCGATCCCATCACCTACCAGTTCCTGCACGCCAACTTCATTCATCTCGGCGTGAACATGCTGGCGTTGCTTGCCTTCGGCTCGGGCGTCGAGCGGCGCATCGGCGGCTGGCGCATGCTGGTTTTCTTCCTCGTTTGCGGTGTCGTCAGCGCTCTCGCGCACTTTGCCGTATACCCGTCCTCGCCCGAGCCGATCGTCGGCGCATCGGGCGCGATCAGCGGCTTGTTCGGCGGCGTGCTGCGATTTCAGTTCGGCGCCGCTCCTGGGCGGCGGCGCGGGCTGTGGCCGATCGTCATCCTGTGGATCGTCGTGAATTTCGTCGTCGGGCAAACCGGCATGCCCGGCACCGATGGAGCGTCCATCGCCTGGGTCGCGCATCTCGGCGGCTTCATCGCCGGCTTGCTGCTGTTCGATGTCGCCGCGCGCTACACGACGCGCGACCGCCCGTAGAGCGCCGCTGCGGTAACGGGTATCTGCTCACGGCTCGGCGGCGTCCTCTACCGGGTCGAACCGTTATTGCCGGCCTGCGAGGGCGGTGTGTCGTAAGTAGAAAATGGCTTCTCTACGCTGGCCATTCTGGCGCGGCGCAGTTCGTCGTCGGCGGCCTGACCATTGCCTGGATGCGGCGTCAAGCGCCCGTACTTGACGTGGCGGCGCATCTCGCCCCAGGCCTCGCAGTAGTGGTTCTCGTCGTAGCCGGGCTGCCGCCCGGCCCCGGAGAAGACGGCGTATCCTCGATCGTCGTCCGTCTCACGCAGGTGGACGTGGCACAACAGATTGATCGCACTGAACAAATCCATTTTACGTCACCGTCAACCGTGTCCGGCTGTCCAAATTGATGGCACCTGTTACCTGATTTAGGGAGTGATCGGCGCAGTTTCTAGTGGGCCGGGTTGAGAGTGGCGCCCGAGACACGGCCTCAGAAGCGACAAAAGCCCAGCAAATGCTGGGCTTTTTGCTTGGCGTCCCCTACCGGATTCGAACCGGTGTTACCGCCGTGAGAGGGCGGTGTCCTGGGCCTCTAGACGAAGGGGACGCGAGTAGGCTTGCGCTTATCTAAAGCCTCGGGCCCACCGGATCAAGCGGGAACGGCGATGGAGGCGAACCGCTCCGCTCGTCCGACGCCGCCGCCAGAGCCTCGCGGCCGCGCGGCGTCAACACGACGCGGGCCCGATCCGTCCGCCCGCCGCCCGCCGCCAAGGCGACGAGACCGTCGTTGAATGCGTCCTCCCAGGCGCAGGTCATCGGGCACGTGCTGCGCCAGGCTTCCTTGAGCTCGGCATAGCTGCGCGGGCGCGCCGCGAGCCAGGACAAGAGCTGGATGGTCAAGAGGCTCGCCGACCCGGACATTGCACCCTCCGCGGCGCCGTCGGAGCGCCAACTCAGTCGCGGAAATTCACATATTGCAGCGGTTGCTCGATCTTGAGGCCGCGCAGCACGGTGATGGCAGCCTGCAGGTCGTCGCGCTTCTTGCCGGCGACGCGCAGCTCCTCGCCCTGGACGCTGGCCTGGACTTTGAGGCCGCTGTCCTTGATCTCGCGCACGAGGCGCTTGGCGAGCTCGCGGTCGATGCCTTGCTTCAGCACCACCGTCTGGCGCTGCATGTTGCCCGACGCCTTCTCGGCGGGTTTGAATTCGAGCGCGCCGGCATCGACTTTGCGCCGCGTCAGATGCACCTTCAACAGCTCGTGCAGCTGGCGGAGCTTCAGCTCGTCATCGGCGAGCACGAGGAGGTTGCCCTCCTGCCGCGTGATCGAGGATTTGCTGTCCTTGAAGTCGTAGCGCGTGCCGACCTCGCGCGCGAGGCCGGCGAGCGCGTTGTCGACCTCGGCCATATCGAGCCGCGAGACGATGTCGAAACTCGGCATGGCCGCTGCGCCATCTCCACGCCACCACCACCGCGCCCGTTATAGCGCGCGCCGATCAGCGCCGCCACAACGCCGCCGCTGCGGTCAGCCGCGAAACGTGCCGGAGCGGCCCCGCGCCGGAACGTCTTGCTCGTTCAGCCGGCCGATCAACGCCAGGAGCGCCGATTCGAGCTCGCGATACGCCGTCTCGCCGATCGCACGGGCCACCGCGGCGTCGTGCTGGCGCGCGCGCAGCACCAGCGGCGCCACGGCGCGGCGGCCGCGCTCGGTGAGGTAGACGAGTGTGCGCCGGCGATCTTCCAACGGCGTCCGCCGTTGCACCAGCTGGTCCCGCTCCATGCGGTCGACGGCCTTGGTGAGCGTCGGCTGCTTGAACAACACGAGGTCGGCGAGCTCGGTCATGGTCAGCCCGTCACGCTCGGCGAGGGCGCCCAGCACGCGCCATGCCGTGGCGGAGATGCCGTGACCCTTGATCTGCCGGGAGAAGCTGGCCGTCAACAGATGGCTGGCGCGCGCGAGCAGCCCGCCGAGGCTCTCCTCGCGCTCCGCCATCTCGTCGTCCGCCGCCACACCCGCTCTCAGCATATTTAGCCTCTGATAAATAATGATGGCCCTGCAACCTATACGCAAGCCCGAAGGCGAAGTCCAAGCAACTCCCCGTGAACAAAGTCAAGAGCAGTGCCTGAGGCAGAGCGTCCTTCTCTAGAGCGACTCTAGAGCGGCGCCGTGCGCAGGCGGTCGGGCAGGAGATCCGCCGCGGCGAGGCCGAGTTGGGTGAGGTCGGAAGGCACGGCGCCGCCTCGTGCGAGGGTGGCTGCTGCGCGCCCAGCCGCCGCGGCCGTCTGGATGCCGTAGCCGCCTTGGCCGGCCACCCAGACAAAGCCGCGAGCGAGCGGGTCGGGGCCGATGACCAGTGTCTTGTCGGGCGCGAAAGTGCGCAATCCCGCCCATTTTCGCAGCACGCGGCGGACCGTGAGTCGGGTGGCCGCCTCCAGGCGCGCCACGGCCTCGGCAATGTCGATCTCGTCAGGCTGCGCGTCCGTCGCCGGCATCACTGTCTCGTCGGCGGGCGAGATCAGCAGTCGACCCGATTCCGGCTTGAAATAGAAGGTCTCGCCGATATCGGCGACCATCGGCCAAGCCGTGCTTGGCGCCGGGTCCGCCTCGACGATGACCGCGGTCCGCCGTTTGGGGGCGAACCCTAATGGTGGCAGGCCGGCCAGCCGCGCCATCTCGTCGGCCCATGCGCCGGCGGCGTTCACCAGCACGGGCGCGGTGAATCGGCCGGCGCGCGTTTCGATCTGCCAGTCGCCGTCGCGGGCGGCGATGGCCTGCGCCGCCGCGTCCGTGACGATGCTGCCGCCCTTGGCCTTGAGGCCGCGCAGGAAGCCCTGATGGATGGCGTGGACGTCCATGTCCATGGCGTCGGGCTCGAGGAAGGCATGGCCGATCCACTCCTCGCGCAGCGCCGGGCACAGCGCGAGTGCCGCGCTTGTCGCGAGCACGCGGAGATTGGGCGCGAAGCGCATTCCCGCGGCGACGTCGCGCTCGAAGCGCGCCTTGTCGGACGCCCGCGCGATCATCATCAGCCCGCGTGGGCGCAGCAGCGGGACATCGGCGAAGCCGGCGGGCGGTGCGCGGAAGAAGCGGCCGCTCGCCACCGTCAGCGCGCGAATCGCGGCGTTGCCGTAGGTCTCGGTGTAAAGCGCCGCCGAGCGTCCGGTCGAATGGTAACCGGGCGCGCTTTCGCGCTCGAGCACGACGACCCGGCCATGATCGGCGAGGAAATAGCCCGCCGCGGCGCCGGCCATGCCGGCGCCGAGTACCACGAAATCGACCGTCATGCTGGGGGACTCCGCTAGCGCAGCGCCGCAGGCACGCTGACGCCCGCCTCCTTGTAGTAGCGCAGCGCGCCCTTATGCAGCTTGACGCCGAGCGTGGCGAGCGCGTCGGGCGTCACCGCGTCCCAGGGCGGGTTGCGCCGGGCGAGCACATCCTTTTGCGACCAGAACGCCTTGGTCACCGCGTAGGCGGTGGCGTTGCTCATGTGCGTCGTGGTGTAGGCGCCGGCAGGCAGCGCCACGCTGGTGACTTCCTGGGTGATGCCGGGATAAGTGCCCTTGGGGATGGTCTGCCCCACGGTGCTGTCGTCGGCTGCGAGCACCTTGGCCAGCTCCTCCCGCGACAGGCTCAGCAAGCGGATCGGCACGGCGCGCGCCAGCTCGCTGACTTGCGCCACCGGGTAAGGGCCGGCGACGGCGACGCCGATGACTTGGCTGCCCTCGAGGGCCGATGGTGCGCCGGCGGCATCGATGTCGATGAGTTGCACCTTCTCGTCGAGGCCGAGGACGTGCAGCGCGGAGGCGGTCTGCCGCTCGCCAAAGCTGCCCTTCGCGCCGGGGATGAACGGCTTCTCCGCGAGGTCGGCAAAACGCTCGACGCCGCTGTCGGCGCGCACCAGCCAATGCATGGTGAGCGACGGGATCGGGAAGAGGGCGCGGATCTCGCGGTAACGCGCGTTGTGCCGGAACGGCTTGTCGCCGCGCTTGGCTTGAGCGACGACGTTGGGCGGCGTGGTGAAGATGTAGTTGGCGCCGCGCCGCGGCGCGTCCATGACGTTCTGCACCGACCCCTGGCTCTCCTCGACCACCAGGGTGAGCGCGCCGTTGCCGCCGCTGGCGACCGCCTCGGCAAACTGCACCGCAAGGGCGTGGTTGAGGCTGTCGGCCTTGCCGGCGCGCACCGTGATCGGCGGCACGCCTTCCGCCGCCGTCGCGGTCACCGCTGCCGCAACAAGGACGGCCACGCCCCAGGCCGCCGCAGCTCTTCGCCTCACGCTCTTGCCTCCCCGACCGCCTTGCCTCCCCGACCGCGCTTCCACTGCTCCGCTGCGGCGCCGCCTATACTGACCGCAGGCCCGCAGCCCGGCAAGCCCGGCAAGCCGCACGGGAAGCGCCCGGCGCGGTGTGGCGGCCGCCCATGGCGATGTGTCACACTGCGCGGCACAAGCCAGCGCGCGAGGATGCGATGATCACGTTTCTCTATACCCACGAGGCCTGTCTTGAGCACGACCCCGGCAGCCATCACCCGGAATCGCCGGACCGCCTGCGCGCCGTCCTCGCCGGCTTGTCGCGGCCGGACTTCAGCCGGGTCAAGCGGCGCGAGGCGCCGCGCGCCGATCTCGACGACGTGGCGCGCGTCCATCCGCGGCCCTTCATCGAGGCGGTGCTCGCCGCGGTGCCGGCGCGCGGCCATGCCGCGCTCGATCCCGACACGGTGCTGTCGCCGCGCTCGGGCGAGGCGGCGTTGCGCGCGGTGGGCGCAGTCTGCGCCGCGGTCGACGCGGTGGTCGCCGGCGAGGCCGACAATGCCTTCTGCGCCGTGCGCCCACCGGGCCACCACGCCGAACCCGAGCGCGCCATGGGCTTCTGCCTCTTCAACAGCGTCGCCATCGGCGTGCAGCGCGCACGCCAGAAGCATGGCCTCGAGCGCGCCGCCGTCATCGACTTCGACGTGCATCATGGCAACGGCACCCAGGCGGCGTTCGAGAACAATCCGCACGTCTTCTATGCCTCGACGCACCAGTCGCCGCTCTATCCCGGCACCGGCGCGCGCAGCGAGACCGGTGTCGGGAATGTCGTCAACGTGCCGCTGCGGCCGATGTCCGGCTCGACCGAGTTCCGCCGCGCCTATGACGAGTTCATCATGCCGGCGCTCGAGGATTTCGCGCCGGACATCATCCTGATCTCCGCCGGCTTCGATGCGCATCGCCGCGACCCTTTGGCGCAGCTCATGCTGGTCGAGGAGGATTATGCCTGGGTGACCGAGCGGCTCGTTGCCTGCGCGGCGCGGCATTGCGAAGGCCGGCTCGTCTCCTCGCTCGAAGGCGGCTACGACCTCGATGCGCTCGCGGCGAGCGCGGCCGCGCATGTTCGCGCGCTGATGGCCGCATAGCAACTTCCGCGCTTGCCCGGGCGGCAGCGCATCTCTAGAGTCGCGCCGGTTTTTGGAGAGGAGTCATGGCCGATACGGGTCTCCCGCCCGAGATCGCCGCGATGAGCTTCGAGGATGCCTTGAAGGAACTCGAACAGATCGTCAAGCGGCTCGAGGCCGGCGGCGACAAGCTCAACGAGGCGATCACGTCCTATGAGCGCGGCGCGCTGCTGAAGCGTCATTGCGAGGCGAAGCTGCGCGAGGCGCAGGCGCGCGTCGACAAGATCGTCATCGGCGCCGACGGCACGCCCGCGGCGGAGCCGGCCTCCCTTGACTGAGCCAAGATGGGCGCCCGGCACCACCTTCGCCGCGGCGCTGGCGGAGGCGGCCTCTCTCACCGACGCCGCCCTCGACAAGCTCATCGCCGTGCCCGCCGGGCTCGAGTCGCGCGTCTTCGAGGCGATGCGCTACGCCGCGCTCGCGCCGGGCAAGCGCCTGCGGCCGTTCCTGGTGCTGGCGGGATCGCAGCTTTTTGCCGTCTCGCGGCGCAGCGCGCTGCAGGTGGCGGCGGCGATCGAGCTGGTGCATGCCTACTCGCTCGTCCATGACGATCTGCCGGCGATGGATAACAGCGACCTGCGGCGCGGCCGGCCGACCTGCCACAAAGCGTTCGACGACGCTACCGCGATCCTCGCCGGCGACGGGCTGCTGACGCTCGCCTTTGAGGTGCTCGCGCATACCGATACGCACGGCGACCCGGCGGTTCGCTGCGAGCTCGTTGCCGCGCTGGCGCAGGCGGCTGGGAGCCACGGCATGGTCGGCGGCCAGATGATCGATCTCATCGCCGAGCATCGCCCCGATCTCGACATCGGCGCCATCACGCGCCTGCAGCGCCTGAAGACCGGCGCGCTCATCGCCTTCGCCTGCGAATCGGGCGCGATTCTCGGCAAGGCGCCCGTCGAAGTGCGACTCGCGCTCCACGGATACGCCCATGATCTTGGTCTCGCCTTCCAGATCGCCGACGATCTGCTCGACGTCGAGGGCTCGGCCGGCGTGACGGGAAAGCCCGTCGGACAGGACGCGGCGGCCGGAAAAGCAACATTCGTCTCGATTCTCGGCGTTGCGCGCGCGCGCGCTCAAGCGCAACTGCTGGTATCGCAGGCGGTCGCGCATCTTGATTTATTCAAGGAAAGAGCGGACCTTCTGCGCCAAGCGGCGCATTTTGTCGTCGACCGCCGGACTTGAGAAGGAGGCGAGGCTTGGATTCTGCCGACACGAACGACGCGCCGGGCGGCAATTACACGCCGCTGCTGGACAAGGTTGTGTTGCCTGAGGATTTGCGTCGTCTTTCGGAGGGCGAACTGCCGCAGCTTGCGGAAGAGCTGCGGCGCGAGCTGGTCGACGCGGTGTCGATGACGGGAGGCCATCTTGGGGCCGGTCTGGGCGTGGTCGAGCTGACGGTCGCACTGCACTACGTGTTCGCGACGCCCAAGGACAAGCTGATCTGGGATGTGGGGCACCAGGCCTATCCGCACAAGATCCTGACCGGCCGGCGCGACCGCATCCGCACCTTGCGCCAGGGCGGCGGCTTGTCTGGGTTCACGCGGCGGTCGGAGAGCGCGTACGACGCGTTCGGCGCGGCGCACAGCTCGACCTCGATCTCGGCGGGTCTGGGCATGGCGGTGGCGCGTGATCTGAAGGGCGAGAAGAACCATGTGATCGCCGTGATCGGCGACGGCGCGATGAGCGCGGGGATGGCGTATGAGGCGATGAACAACGCCGGCTCGATGGACGCGCGGCTGATCGTGATCCTCAACGACAACGACATGTCGATCGCGCCGCCGGTGGGGGCGATGAGCGCGTATCTGTCGCGGCTGTTGTCGTCGAAATCGTATCAGTCGCTGCGCCATCTGGCGCGGGAGATGGCGAAGAAATTCCCCAAGCCGCTGGAGCGGGCGGCGGCGCGGGCGGAGGAGTATGCGCGGGGGTTCGTGACGGGCGGCACGCTGTTCGAGGAGCTGGGCTTCTACTATGTCGGTCCGATCGACGGCCACAACCTCGCCCACCTGCTGCCGGTGCTGAAGAACGTGCGCGACACGGCCGAGCAGGGCCCGGTGCTGGTGCATGTGGTGACGCAGAAGGGGCGCGGCTATCCGCCGGCGGAAGCGGCGGCGGACAAGTATCACGGGGTGGTCAAGTTCGACGTGGCGACGGGGGCGCAGGTGAAGGGGAAGGCGGGGGCGCCGCAGTACACCAAGGTGTTCGCCCAGGCGCTGATCGCGGAGGCGGAAGCGGACGAGAAGATCGTGGCGATCACCGCGGCGATGCCGTCGGGGACGGGTCTGGACAAGTTCGCCGAGCGCTTTCCCGAGCGCTGCTTCGATGTCGGCATCGCCGAGCAGCACGGGGTGACGTTCGCGGCGGGGCTGGCGTGCGAGGGGTTGAAGCCGTTCGCGGCGATCTACTCGACCTTCCTGCAGCGCGGCTACGACCAGGTGGTGCATGACGTGGCGATCCAGCGCCTGCCGGTGCGGTTCGCGCTGGACCGGGCGGGCCTGGTGGGTGCGGACGGGGCGACGCATGCGGGGTCGTTCGACCTGGCCTATCTCGGCTGCCTGCCGGATTTCGTGGTGATGGCGGCGGCGGACGAGGCGGAGCTGATGCACATGGTGGCGACCTGTGCGTCGATCGACGACCGTCCCTCGGCGGTGCGCTATCCGCGCGGCGAGGGCTGGGGGATCGAGCTGCCCCGGCGCGGCGTGCCGCTCGCCCTCGGCAGGGGTCGCATCCTGCGCGAGGGGAGCTCGATCGCGCTGCTGAGCTTCGGCACGCGGCTGCAGGAGTGCCTGAAGGCGGCGGACGAGTTGCAGGCGCACGGGCTGTCGGCGACGGTGGCGGATGCGCGCTTCATGAAGCCGCTGGACGGCGACCTCGTCGAGCGCCTGGCGCGCGAGCACGAGGTGATGGTGACGGTGGAGGAGGCGGCGATCGGCGGGTTCGCCAGCCATGTGCTGCACCACCTGGCGCATGCCGGGCTGCTCGACCACGGGCTCAAGTTCCGGCCGCTGCTGCTGCCCGACCGCTTCATCGACCACGACACCCCCGCCAACCAGTACGAGCAGGC
>Ga0073928_10008680_pt1 | contig 12666 bp, 10 predicted proteins | sample PaiPotPPA55metaG_FD_76969 | JGI IMG/M metagenome (GOLD analysis project Ga0073928, IMG submission 76969) | Iron sulfur acid spring bacterial and archeal communities from Banff, Canada, to study Microbial Dark Matter (Phase II) - Paint Pots PPA... ...
CCTTGCCAACCTGTCCTAGCAACCGCTATCGTCTCTGTTGGTCACTCTTGGGCATGGCGGGAAGCACGCAAATCTAAAAGGAGCGGCTTGAGGCTCGGCCGGCGGCATCGACCAAAAAGTGACTGCGGTTTGGTTAGTGGGCTCATTCTCGCGGTGTTCGTGAATCGACTCGCTGTGGCGACAGGTCAGGCGAACCGGACCTGGGCTGCGAGCACAAACTGGGCATTAGCGCTAAACATTGAGACGGCGTTTACGACGCCGCCTTCAGCCACGACATAGTCACGGTCTTCGCTGCGCCATAAGTCGGCGCTGCTCAGCGCCTCGATCGAGCGAAGTCGCGCGAAGTCGCCGTAAGACACGATCTCTGCGCGTGAAGCGTCCGAGGATCGGAGTGAATCTTTCCGGCGGCTCGCGGCGCTTGGTCTTGCGCTCGATCGCCCAGACGCGGACCTCCCTCTCTCCGGTTGTTAAGAACGTCATCTGGCCTAACGGGTCGTACAAAACGATGATCACCTGATCGAGTGCACTGAGTTGGATGCGGAGTTCCCCCGGAAAGCCGCGCAGCTCGCCAACGGGGCGGAACTGGCGATATTCCGGAACCTTACCATCGTCGGCGCGCTGCAGAGCTGCGGCCGCGTCGTAGCATAAACGTCGCGATTCTCTCATTCGTCAAACCAAATCCACTGCGGTGCTACGACGCCATAGTTGATCGCTATTTGCTCACCTGCAGGTAAACGGACTGCACCGCCAGTTAAGCCAGTACTATTTGCGCTTCCCGAACCACTAATGAGTATGCCGGTCACCGTTCCGCCGTAGACGTACACCAGACAATCGACGCCGGTAGCATTCGTGACGAACTGCCCGCTCGGCGGCACGCTCGGCGAGGGAACGACTCCTCGCGGATTATAGCCAATGACATCGGCGATCTTTCGATTTGCATTCGTCCCATTATCTTGTACTCCCGCCGTTGCATAGTTCTCGAAGGAGCACCCCTGGAGAGCGAAGTCAGCGGAAGAGGCATCGACTTGCAAGCCGACGGTCGTGGCACCTGCGCCTCCGCCTCCGACGCCAACGACGCCGCAGCATGCTAGATTTCCAGCAAAGGAAGCTTGGATATGGATCGAGGACGTCTCCCCGGCTCCTCTAAAGACGCACCCAGTTATAGAGACCTGCGCGGAGGACGCGGTTAGAGCGAGCGCATCGTCACCGCTCGTGTTGCCATCGAAAGCGCACCCGGCTAAAGACACAGCTTTTGCGCCGGAGACGCTGACCCCTTTCGTGGCACTAAAGTGCGCGCCGACGACCGTAATCGGGCCTGAGCTGTATGTCGATGCGACAACCAAAGACCCGTTGTCTGCCGTGCCCGTGATGCTCGAAGAGATCGTGACGGTGCCCCCGTCGATCAGATTGAACCCGGTCATCGCGTGATCGTTCGTATGCAGCGTCACACGGACGTCCGTTGGGACCCCGCCGCCATCCGACTCTACTCGGACTCCTTCGGCAGTACTGAGCGCCCCACATGCGAACAACGATACGTCGCTGTAACCTTTGGTAATCCAAAATGCTATGGCCGCATTGCCGTTTGAGTTGTCGCGTTCATCGGCTCGGCAAAACAGCAGCCTGCACCGCTTCGCGCCTTGGCCTTCATCGTTCGTCATTTTGAACCCATAGACTGCACCGGCTCCGAAGCCGTTGAGAGGGGCGTAACGACACCGTTTCATGATCACATCGGATGAACCATCGACCAACACACCGTTAGCGATGTTGTCGAGGGAAAGATTATCGAGGAGCACTCTCTGAGAGTCCGTGACGCTGATGCCGACTCCGGGCGTTTGAGGTAGGGATGCTCCTGCGTAGTAAACGGCGAAGTCTCGGAGCGCGACGTCGTTGCTCGATATCTCGATACCGTTCATGTCCAGGCTGCCTAGTAGGATCGTTACAGGCGCAGTCGGGATCGAGCCCTTGGGTCTACCGCCTCCTCCCCGCGTCAAGCCGATGATGGTGCACGGCTTATTCACGACGATTGGAGTGAGGATTTGGTATTGCCCAGGAGGCAGATAGACGACGCCGCTTCCGCCTGGAACCGTAGCATCAACGATGCACTGATTGATCGCGGGTGCGTCGTCTCCGGTCCCGTTGCCGAGCGCGCACGTTGGAGTTGAACCCGAGTTGATCTCCTTGACGTTCACCCAGCCGATGCTTAACGAGGTGGGTGAAACCGGTGGGCACGACATGTTCAGTATTTCTCCTAGTCCCCGAACCAGACCCAGCTGGCTGTACCGGTAACCTTTATGTATTCGCCCACGCCGACTCGGAAGAGACCCGCCGTTTGTTGGGTATCGCTAAGAGCGGTGGGCGATTCTCCGATCTCGACTTTGGTCGCAGCCCCGCTGACGTAAACGCTCGCAACGACGCCGAACGGGTTTTGCGTGGCCGTGTTCACGAGCGGGGACTGATTGAGATTCCCGCGCGGATTGATGCCAACGGTCGACGCACATCGCCGGGTCGGCGTAACGCACGCGTCGGAAAACGAACCTACGGCGTCCCCGCTGAAGCTACAGCCAGTGGTAACATAGGTGCCCGACGCATCCTCTACGTGGAGTCCGAATTCTCCAGAGCCACGTTCTACGATTCCGGACAGAGCTACCGTGCCGGAGTGGGTCTTGAGAATATGAACTCCGTCCGCCGAACTCGCTTCGATCGAAATGCCCGACACGCTAAGGAGGCCCTGGACTGCGATGCGCATACCATCTACACCGGCGTTCGAGATAGCCCCCCCGGTAAACGTGATCGACTGGTCCGGGGTACCGCCCGAGATATCCACACCGGTATCCGTCGACCCATCAACGACAACGTTTGCGAACGATATTGGCGAACCAGTGTAGTTCGTAGACACCTCGATACCCCTATACGCATTGTTCGAGAACCGGCATGCCTCGATTAGCGCCGCTATCCCGCTATCGAGAAAGGCTCCGCGGTAACACGAGTCGGCCAAGCAGTTGGCGACGAAGAAGAAATTTCCCGTCGTGCTGCAACGATACCCGTAGTATGTAGACAAGGCAACGCACTGGGCCACAAGAAAGCTCGTATAAGCACCCATGCAGTCAAAGGCCGCCGTCACCTGCAAGTTGCCCGTATTGGGCGATTCGTCCACCGTGCAATCGAGAAACTCCGCAACCTGTCCCGAGCCTTGCGCCCTGAAGCCGAATCGGTCGCCCTTGGTGGTCGATGCGGCGTAAGGCTGCACCCGCACCCGTTCGCAGTACACCTCGCTCGTCCCGTCGATCAGAACGCCGTTCGAGACATCCGTCATCGACACGTCGATAATAGTGGCGCCCTTTACAGCGTTCGTTGTGAGATGGATTCCGATACCTTCTGAGCTCGTGACGGTCTGCCCGCTGGTGGGTCCGGCGATTGCGAGATCGCGTATCAAGACGTCGGAAGCGTTGACCTCGATCGCGTTAAAGCTCAAACTGCTCATGACCAGCGTGGGCGGCGCTAATCCGCCGGCTCCGCCGCTCAGTCCCATGATTGTGCACGGGCCGTCGACGGTCAGTGGCCGCGTTATTTGGTATGTGCCCGGGGGCAAGTAGACCACCCCGCTCCCGCCCAACGCGATCGCATTGGTTATGCACTGTTGTATGGCCGTCGTGTCATCGGTATGCCCATCCCCAGCTGCGCACAGCGGCGGTTGAAGTGGAGCGGCACTATTCTCCTTTACATTTATCCATTCGATACTCGTCGAGGTCGTTGAAACGGGTGGGCACATGCTCATGTGCTACTGTCCTCTCCTAGCAGCTCGTTTTGCTGGCATTGATAACCACGAAAATCCGATGAAGGGGATGAAGGAGCGCCGCGGTTAAATTTGATGCCCGTTAAGGCGCTTTGCGTAGTTTCGCGTGAAAGGCACGCGGCGAGGGCGATTTACCTTTCGCTCCGGAGTCGTTTGCACGAATTAGACGACTAGTATATCGCGATGCCAGTAGGCGCACCGAGCGACGTATTAGGCCCGGCAATTTGCTGAATCGGCGTCACATTTCCGCTTGCACCGCTGGCAAATACTAGGATGCTCGAGTTGCCGTTAACGACATAAATGTTTCGACTAGCGTCGAGCGCGATGCCTCTCGGACCGCCTATCAATGTGCTGGATCCCTGAATCGTCTGAATCGGAGCGATGTTCCCGCTCGCGCCGGGGGCGAAAACGGTCACGCTAGTCTCGTTCGCTACGTAGGTGTCCCCGCTGCTATCGATGGCTATAGCTCCCGGATTGTCCACGCCCGTGCTGGGCCCGCCAATTGCCTGGATCGGCGCAACGTTACCTTTCGCCCCCGCGGCGTAGACGGTAATCCCGCCGGTCGACGAAGGCCCCCCAGCCACATTGGCGATAAACGAGTTGCCGCTACCATCGACCGCAATCGCTACGGGTAGGTGTAGGCCCGTTCTACTCCCGAAAATCCTCCGGAGTGGTGCGACGTTGCCGTTCGAACCGGCGGCGAAGACGCAAACGCTACCATTCGGAAACCGGTGGAAGTTCGCAACGAAGATATCTCCCTGGGCGTCCAACCCAACTCCAACGGGGCCCTGAAGCTTTGTACTACGGCCGTTAATTATTTGAATTGGTCGGGCATCTCCCTGCGCCCCCGAGGCATAAACGGTCACACCGACACGGGGGTGCACGCCCGGGTTCGCGACGTAGATGCGACGATGGACATCGACTGCGATGCCAGCAGGGCTGGTCAATTCCGTGTTCGGGCCGCGCACCGTTCGGGTTGGGGCGACGTCGCCGTTTGCGTTGGTTGGGAACTCAAGGATGCTGTTCGCACCCGTGTTTGCGATATACATGCACGGCATGCTAGCGCACGGATTTGCGCCGTCCGGTGCTGACCGTAGCTCACCAGGCCTTGATTCGCGCCCTGCGCTTGTTCCGAGCGCCGCTCCCGTCGCGCTAGGGGAGCTGCCAAGGAACAGCGTGCTAGCTGCGGCTATTGCGAGCAGAAGCACTAGGAACGGTTTACGCGAGGAAGTGGATAGTCGGAGCATAATGTTCTCCAGTGGGCGGACAGCAGGGACCTGCGGTCTAATTTTGATCCGGTTTCGGATTACGTGTGCTCATGATTCGTACATTCCGCGGAAATGCTTGTGGTTCGATAGCGCGCGACCGGTTTCCGTTTGCGACCGGGGACGCTCAACCGTCGACTCCGCAACCAAGGATTGAAACCCTTCCGAGAGCGGCCGAGGGAGGCACTAGACGTCGGCACCAAGGCTGATGCTCGGCGGAAGATTGAAGTCCTAGGCATCGTTTAAAGCGAACGATATCCCGTTGACTCTGCACCCAGATGAGTGAATCTCGACAGCGATGCGATCATGCGACCGGATCGTCGCGCCGCCCTCAGAGACGACTTGAACTGGGCGCCGAATCCGCAGTGGCCGCGATATTGAAAAAACTCCTGGTGCCAAGCATATCTTCGCTCCTGAAGGTGCCGCATCAATCGCCGCCTGCAGCATCTCTGTTTGGTCCACCCCTGTGGGCACAATTCGAAGTCCTTGCCGCGCGTAACTAGTTCGTGGCAGGCTGGAAAAACTGGCGCCGACTACAACAGCGGCGAAGCTTTGCGCAAAAGTCCAGCGATTCGTAGCACGTACCCCTTTGAAGCTGATCCGATGCGCCCGATGCAATCATCGTACACTCTCGGGGGGGGGGGCTTGTCAATCCCTCTTCGTCAAGGCGGCGTTGGCATACTCGCTCGATCTTACTTTCGTGACCGATTGTTAGAGGTCGCGTCGCCCGCGACGCATTGAGAGACGTTACCGGCAAGCGCGCGACGCTTGAACGTGGTTGGGAGTGGACGCTCATAGAGGGTGACGCTCCGGAAAGCTCACCTTGCATTTCCTTTCGAGCAGTCGTGCTGATCTACAAATGTGAATTTGCGAGACACTCTGGAGCCCACTGCTCGACCAGTTCAATCGACTGAACCCTAGCGCTGGATCCAATGGCTTCGGGGAAGGTCGCGAACCGTCAACACTTCGACAAGGCGACCAGCATTTAATGCTAGCTGTACGAACTCCTAAACATTGAAGCGGAAGTTTACGACGTCGCCTTCAACCATGACGTAGTCGCGGCCTTCGCTGCGCCATAAGCCTGCGCTACGCAGCGCCTCGATTGAGCGAAGGCGCGCGTAGTCGTCGTATGACACGATCTCCGCGCGGATGAACCCGCGTTCGAGGTCGGAGTGAATCTTGCCGGCGGCTTGCGGCGCTTTGGTGTTGCGCTCGATCGTCCAGGCGCGTACCTCTTTCTCGCCGGCGGTCAAGAACGTCATCAGCCCGAGCAGGTCGTACGATGCGAGAATCAACTGATCGAGTGCACCGCGCTGGATACCGAGTTCTCCCGCAAAGGCGCGCGCCTCATCCTCGGGTAGCCCGGCGAGTTCCGCCTCGACCTTACCGCTGACTGCGATTGCTCGGCTGCCTTCCTGCTCCGCCACGGCGAACACAGCCTTTGCCGCCGACCCCACTTCGGCGATCTGCGACTCGTCGACGTTCGCGACGTACAGAAGCGGCTTGATCGTCAAGAGGAAGGACTCGCGCGCTACGTCGGCCTCCACCGAGTCAGGCGGGAAGGTGCGTGCCGGCTTTCCCTCTTCGAGCGCTCCGCGCAGCGTGGCAGCGGCCGCCAAGCGTGGCTTCAGCTTCGCATCGCCTCGGACTTCGCGCTCGAGCTTCTCCATGCGCCGCTCGAGCGTCGCAAGATCGGCGAGCGCCATCTCGATGGCGACGACCTCGATATCGCGGGCCGGGTCGGCGGAGCCCTCGGCGTACGAGATTTCCGGGTCGTCGAAGCACCGAACGACCATGACGAGCGCGTCGACCTCACGGATATGGCTGAGGAAGGCGTTCCCAAGGCCGGCTCCGGCGCTGGCGCCTTTCACGAGCCCGGCGATGTCGACGAAGCGCATGCTGGCGTGCACGATGCGCTTCGAGTTGACGATTTCGGCCAAAACGCGCAGCCGGTCGTCGGGAACGGCGACCTCACCGACCGTTGCGCCGACCGTCGCGGAGGGATAGCTCGTGGTAAGCGCGGCGGTCGAACGCGTCAGGGCATTGAAAATCGTGGACTTGCCGACGTTCGGCAAGCCGACGATCCCACAAGAAAGCGGCATGCGAACACCGCCCGTTCCACCCTGGCAAGGATTCGTCCTGGATGCGTAGGATTTAGCCAGGTGATGCGCCAGATGAAGGTTGACAAACTCGGGATCGACTTGCTGACGCACGATCCGGTGGTCATCCTGAAGGACCTCGAAGGCAAGCGGTACCTTCCCATCCTCATTGGACCGTTCGAGGCGACGGCGATCGCCTTGGCCCTGGAAGGCACTCCGGTCCCGCGGCCCCTCTCGCACGACTTGATGCGCACGATGCTCGAATCGCTGCAGGCGCACCTCGAGCAGATCGTGATCCACGACATCAAGGATTCCACGTTCTTTGCGAAGCTCGTCGTGCGCACGAACGGCGACACGCAGGAGATCGACGCGCGTCCATCCGACGGCATCGCGCTCGCTCTGCGCATGCAAGCGCCGATCTACGTCTCCGACAAGATCGTGCTCGAAGAGACCGTGGCAGATAAAAAGTCGGAGCAAGAAGAGCTCGCGAAATTCCGGCGCTTCATCGAAGACCTCAAGCCGAGCGACTTCAAGGAATAAGCAACCGCCCTCAAACGCAGCGCGCCGAAGGAGAGGCGCGCCGGTTCGGTGCAGAGGTTCTCGTGTCCGCCCTGCTTAGAGTCGCGCTGGTCTTCGGCGTTCTGACGCTGCTAAGCGGAGCAATGCCCCCTTCTCCAGTGCGCAGCGCACAGCTACCGTGCGCCGCAGCTCAGCGTGCGCCGGATGCGCTGCGCTTGCCGGCAATCGTACCACCGGGCGAGCCGGTCGCTATCGAGCATCGCATGCTCGCGTATCTGCAAACATACGGATACCGCCACCTCGGCTGGTGCGTCGATAAGAGCTTGCGCGATACGGGTCCCTACCTCAATCATTCGATGTATGGTACGCACCCAGTCGTGCGCATCTATTACTCGCCGGAGATGATCGCCTGGCTCGAACGCGGCAGGCGCGGTACACCAGCAGACGGCGCCGTCATGATCAAGGAGCAGTACGGCACGGAGTTGCCTGCCGCTGCATTCGAGGGTGAGGACGACGGCGCACTGCGACCAACCGACTGGACGGTCATGATCCGGCGCGGTTCCGCGTCGCACGACGGTTGGTTCTGGGCGGAACTTTTCGGCGGGATGTTCGCTTCGGGTCGACAGCCTTCGAACGTTGCGCACACGAGATATCCCGATGCCGGATTCGGGCTTTACTGTTTACGCTGTCACGCTTCCGCACAGAGCGCGGGAACGTTCGCATCGCTCGAGAACGTGCGCGGTTTCCCGGGCGAGCCGCTCCGGTATCGCGTCGACGACAGCTGGCAGTGGCCAACGCCGATTCCTTCGATCGAGCGATACATCGCAGCCGATCCAACTCGTGCTCCGGTGCCCCTTGCGGTTCAGACGTTTCCACCTGAAACGCTCGACGGATACTTCCCGCCCGCGCACGGTTCGCGGCCGTTCCTCACGTCGAGTCAGTGCATGGCGTGCCACGGTGCCGCCAGCGGTCTGCCCTTTGGACCGACGATGTGGGTCACGCCGAACCCGCAGAGTTCCCACGCGAATGCGCCGGGCATCGACGTCTCGGAATACGGCGAATGGCGCTGGTCGCCGATGGCGCTCGCTGGGCGGGATCCCGTCTTCTACGCCCAAGTGGCGAGCGAGTTGCACTACGTGCAGCAGTTGCCCGACGCAGGTTTACGCGCCCATCTCGAAGCGCCGGTAACCGCTACCTGCGCCTCTTGCCACGGAGTAATGGGGCGGCGAGCGTATTCCGCCGACCACCCCGACAAGCCATTTTCGCTCGGGTTCATCTTCGAAGACAACCCCGCGCACGAAGGTTTCGAATACGGAGCGTTCGCGCGCGACGGGATCAGTTGCATGGTGTGTCACCGCAGCGCCGAGCCGCGCCCTTCGCCGGGCCACGACGCGCTCGCCGATTTCTTAGCACACAAGATCAACGGCGGATTCGACCTCATGCCGCCCGATCGCGTCGCCGGTCCTTTCAAAGACGACGTCATTGTGACGCACGCGATGAAGGAAGCCCTCGGGATCAAGCCGGTCTTCTCGCACTACATCACGTCGTCGCAGATGTGCGCAAGTTGCCACACGATCAACCTTCCCGTGATCGATAACCCCGGCCTGAAGATTGGCTCAGCGGCTGCTTTGCCAATCGACCGGATCGGACCGGAACACAACGTCGAGCAAGCCACGTATCTCGAGTGGCTGAATAGCCGCTATCAAACCGAACGCGCGCCGGGGGGCGAAGCGCGCTCGTGTCAAGATTGCCACATGCCCGAGGGGATCAGCGACCCGGACCGCGGGATCGCCCTTGCGCACATCGCCTCACGGATCGCGACGATCGAGGACGACACATATCCGCAGACGACCGACGCTGCCTCCCATGCAGATCTCCACGTGCGCGTCCGCCAGACCGGTTACCACCGGCACACGTTGCTCGGCCTCAACGCGTTCCTACTGGAGACCTTCAAGCAGTTCCCGGACGTCCTCGGCGTGCGCACGGTCGACTACATGTCGAACTCGAAAACCTCGCTCGACCAGGCGATCGAAAACGTGGTGTCTCAAGCCCGCGCGTCGACTGCGCGCGTCAAAATCCGCACGCAGGTCCTCGCGAACGAGTTACAAGCCGACGTCGAGGTGCAGAATCTAACCGGACACCGCTTCCCGAGCGGCGTCGCGTTCCGCCGGGCGTTCATCGATTTCGAAGTCGAAGAGACAAGCGCATCCGGCGCGGCGCGCCACGTTTTCGCCTCCGGACGAACCGACGAGAGAGGCCGACTGATCGGCGTTGACGGTCGTCCTCTGCCGAGTGAATCGTTCGCGCGCGACGCGCTCGGCCGACAGCAGTACCAGGAGCACTTCGACGTCGCGCATCCGATCACGCGCGAAGACCAGGTGGAGATTTTCGAGGAGCTCACGACCGATCACAGCGGCAGCATCACGACCAGTTTTCTGCGGCGGCACCACGAGATCAAGGACAATCGCATCCTACCGATCGGTTGGCGTCGCGCGGGAGCGGTCCCGATGCCCCGGTATTTCCTCGCGGCTACATACCCCAAGGGGCGCGCCACCACAGACCCGGCGTATCTCGATGGCAAGGGACACGCGCTGGTCCGCTACCTCGTTCCACTGCCCGCGGGTATCGACCGCGACCACTTGCAGGTCACCGCAACGCTCTACTACCAGTCTTGGGCGCCCTACTATCTCGCTCAGCGCACGGCAGAAAGCGGGCCTGCCTCGCAACGCTTGCGCGAGCTCGTCGATCACCTCGACCTCTCGGGCTCCGAACTCGCCGGCTGGCACCTTCCCATAGCGTCCGCGAGCACGCAAGCGCAGTAGCGGGACCGTCGTCGAGCCTCCCGAAACGACCGGCGCAGCCGCGAGTACATGACTGCGCGAGGAGTTGACGTGTCGAAGGAACGCGCCGAAATCGGCGTCTTTGGTGGATCGGGGTTTTATTCGCTGCTGTCCGATGCAAGGGACGTGACGGTGGAGACGCCGTACGGTGCGCCCAGCGACCGCCTGGCGGTCGGCGAGCTCGCCGGTAAACGCGTCGCTTTCTTGCCGCGACACGGCCGCTCGCACCAATATCCGCCGCACGTCATCAATTACCGCGCGAACCTCTGGGCGATGAAGGACCTTGGGGTCACGCGCATCGTCGCGCCCACGGCCTGCGGCTCGCTCACGGCAGGCGTAGCACCTGGCAACATGGTCGTGGCCGATCAGCTCGTCGACCGCACGAACGCACGCAAAGACACCTTTTACGACGGACCGATCACGACGCACATCGCGTTCGCCGATCCGTACTGTCCCCAGCTGCGGCCGATTGCGATCGACGCCTTGCGCTCGATCGGCGTCACAACCCACGAGCGCGGGACGATCGTCGTCATCCAAGGACCCCGCTTCTCAACGCGCGCCGAATCGAAGTGGTTCGCGAGCGCCGGATGGGAGGTCATCAACATGACGCAATACCCTGAATGCTACCTCGCGCGCGAGTTGGAGATGTGCTACGTCAACATCTCGCTCATCACCGACTACGACGTCGGCTTAGAGGGCGAGCCCGGCATCCAGCCGGTGTCTCTGGAGGAAGTCATGCGCGTGTTCTCGAGCAACAACGAGCGCGTGAAGCAAGCGATCTTCACAATCATCGAGGGCATCCCGCAGGAGCGCACGTGCCGCTGCGGATCCGCTCTGAAGGGGGCGCGGTAAAAGCATGCGCGGCATCGGACGGCAGTCGAGCGTCGATTTTGGTGCGTACGCTCGCGCGGTGCCGCTGTACTTTCGCAATCCGGCGCTCGCGCTAGCGCCCCTGATCGTTTCCCTCATCGGCCTCGTGCTGATCATCATCTCGCCACCAGGAAGCGGTCCTCTGAGCGGACTGTCTGGAGGCATCACCTCGCTGCTCGTCCAGCTGATCGATTCGTTTGGACTCGCGATCTCAGTGATTCTCGCCGCCTCGGCGTGGCGTCGCGGGCGCGCCAGCTTCAGCGACGCGTGGGACGAGGGCCGGCGCAAAGCGGGCGATATCCTCATGGCCGCGCTCGGCTACACGTTCCTTATCTACGTGGCGGGTCTCGTCGGAGGCTTCGTCGGTGGGCTCGGTTCGATCGCCCTTTCCGCGGTCGCGATGTACTTCTTCATCTATACGATCCCGGCAGCTGCCATCGGCGGGATTCCAGGTGGTGCGGCACTGCAGGTATCGATCGAACGCGTTCAGAGCAGCTATTTGAACTCGCTGCTTCTGGCGATCGTCTTTGCCGTCTTCGCCTACGAGTTTACCGTTGTGTGGGGATACGCCGCCGTTTGGCTGGCCACGCTCTCCGACTTCTTCGCGAACACAATCGCCGTGCAACTCATCGGAGCTGTTATCAAAGCGCTCGGCCTCGGCTATCTCGCCCTCGTCATGGCGAAAGCCTACAACGATGTCTCCTATCGGCGGATTTACTAAGGGACGCCCCTAACCTTCGGGCGTTAGCTGCATGCGCAGATAATCCAGCACCAGCGACGGCGTCACGTTCGTCGTCGCGATGCGTTGCGTATCTGCTATCGACGCCAGGACAGCGGCAATCGACGCTGCGGGACGCTTTGGCAGTTTCAGGATGCGCGAGCGCAAGTCGGCGGCGAGCAGCGGGGCTTCGGAACCGGCAATCGATAGGGCCGCCCAGTCGCGAGCGATAACGCGCACGAACTCGATCAGTTCGCCGCTGACCTTACGCTTCTCAGCGGGCTTGGTCACACGGTCGAGAAACGACGAGTCGGGCACGCGCCCGACCAGCGCATCCTCCAGCCACGTCATCGCGGCCTCGCGGAGACCGGTCTGCGCGCCCTCGAGGATCGCCCGCGCACGCGTGATGCTTCCCATCGCAGAGGCTGCTGCAAAGCGCGCCTCTTCTGCGGGGGTCCCATCGGCCTCGAGAATGCGCGCCACTTCAGCAGATGGGAGTGCACCGAACGGAATCTCGATGAGGCGTGAGCGAATCGTGTCGGGTAGAAGCGTCGGCACCGCG
>Ga0073928_10008681_pt1 | contig 12666 bp, 11 predicted proteins | sample PaiPotPPA55metaG_FD_76969 | JGI IMG/M metagenome (GOLD analysis project Ga0073928, IMG submission 76969) | Iron sulfur acid spring bacterial and archeal communities from Banff, Canada, to study Microbial Dark Matter (Phase II) - Paint Pots PPA... ...
AATCCTTCGCCGCGAGGCGCTGTGTATTCTGCTCGGCATCCCCTACCGTCCGCGCTTCTTGAGCCCGGGCCGCTCCAGAAACAAGCAAAGCGAACACAACCCAACCAGCGGTAATTTTTACCGTATCCATCTCTTCCACTCCTAGTTCTTTTAAAGAACCTTGAATCAGATAGTGCGCATTGCAGCAGCCTTAAGGACTTTCTTTCGGGGGGACAGTAACCGAAAGCCGACCTGAGTTAAATTTCCCTCAATCGGCAGGTAACTTTTCATGCTGCGAACACTACTTCAAATAGCTATAAATTGCGCACGCAAAGAATTGCATTTTGAAATCTAAAAAATTATTCACTAACTGACATGCCGCTGGATTCTCGCAAGGCCTCAATGCCATAACCGGCTATCTGTGTCACACGGACACTGCCAGCGTCTATCCATACTTGCGGGAAAAACGACGCCAAGTTTGCGGAAGACGCTATGGTCGCCGTGCCGACCGTTTAATTTTAAAAGTTGTTCAGTAACTGAAGGCCCTGGTTTGGAACAAAAACCCAGGATTAAACCTGATCTCGGCATTTCACTGCGCCTGTGGCGTCGATAAAACACTCTAGCAGTCGACCATCTTCCATCTCTAGGATATGCGGGCCGCTAGGTGATTCAAGACCTTTGGGCATCGGGGCCACTGTTCCCGTGAGTTGAACCTTGCGTCGTACTTCACTCCGTCCCGGATGTCGTAGGATCTCGGAGGATTCAAAGAGATCGTAAGTTACGGAATAACTTTCGTCTGACCCCATTGGCCTAAATCGTCCTTGACCTCGGTGGGAGCCATCGTAGTGGGGTATGAAATCCATTGGTTTGGTCTCTGGGGTCACTTTAGGATTTAAGGTTGCGCCAACTAAATTTGGCGCAACAGGGAAACGGATCAATCTTCGCTCTTATTCCGGCGTTCGTTCGCAAGGCGTTTGTTTGCAATGTGGCGCTGCGCGGCCAACAATAACAACCCGATCGCGATAATGAACCCGGCCAATGCAATCGTGCCCATGACCGTTCGCCCCCAGGATGGCACCATAGCGGCTCTAAGCCGCGACAGTCGATACAGATTCCACCGTATCTATCCGGGCTATACGTATCAGGCCGAGACTAATTGGAAGTAAGGTTGTGACGCTCGTGAACTAATGGCTTCGCCGCAGTTGCGCGGGAATGACACACGATAACCTTGCGTCCTGGCGGAACCTATTTTGGAGAAGCCAAAAATTTCAGAGATGGCGGCAAGACCCGACATCACTCATCCTGCAAGACACTGCAGCGTGACCGAAGTGATTAACTCCCGAGTGTCGCCAGTTCGGAAACCATACGACAAATCAAGCTCGCCCCGATCAAGGGATGTCCTCCAACCGGACTTCTGGACAGCGGGGCAGACCTACAGGCAAAAGTCGTGCGCGCTCCACTGACAGAATTACTCTCGAGTACGCCGCCACCCGACCGGCGTTAGGTATTCTAACGAATGACATTGGTGCGTATGTGTTTTAGCACTAACTCCGACACTTGGTCGGGAACTTCCTCAAGAAGCCAATGGGATCTTCCCTCGAGCTTTTTAAAATGGTACGGCCCGGACATGTATCTTGCGGTGTCAATCGCGGCTGTCTCACCAAGGGCAAGATCCTGTGAGCCCCAAATGTACAGGGCCGGCACGTTAATCTTTCCGATCCGGACTTCGGGATTCAATGCGCGATACCAGTTAAGGACTGAAGTGAGAGCGCCGGGTTGTGCAAGCCGACGGATGTTTTCACTAATTGCTGAATCAGATAGCTTCCCTTGATAAACGCCTCGCAAGCGCCGATAGTCGTCAGCTTGGAATAAATTCTCAGCGACACCGCCGGGCAATCGGAAAAGAGAGATGTACTTCGAACGCTCCTTCTGATCCTCATCAGCCTCAATAGCATTGAAGAATGCATCTGGATGCGGAGTGGATAAGGCGCTCAACGATAGAAGGCGGTCTGGATGTCTAGCGGCACGCTCCCAAGCCAACAGAGCGCCCCAGTCGTGACCAACAAGGTGATAGCGTCGACGACCTAGCGCGTTAACAAAGCCCTGAACGTCAGAGAGGAGGTGCTCGATCGCGTAGTCCTTCACCTCTTGCGGACGTGCCTCGGAGGAATAACCGCGTTGATCTACGGCCACAGCGCGGAAACCTGCCTCCGAGATCGGACGCATCACATCGAGCCATGCGTTCGCAAACTCAGGAAAGCCATGTAAAAACAGCACAAGATCGCCATTTACAGGACCCGCCGATAGAGCGCTGAACCGAAAGCCTTGAACCTCAATCACAGTCTTCTCAACGTTCATCGATTTTCCAAGATGCATGGCAACAGCGGCCGAAGGATAAAAGCAGAGACAGCTTACGATGAAGACTTCGCCGACTTACGCGGGGAAACAGGGTAACGCATAGATTGAACTATCGCGGATCATAGAAATTATCGGGAAATGGGGTTCGAAAGTATCGCAGCGCCAACAGCACTCCGTGATGCTGCATCTCCTCGAACCGGACTTCTGGACAGCAACGACAAATTTCACTTGATTAGTGCACCGCGTGGACTCGTGACTTCATTCTCGAACCAATCCATCGTGTCGTAGAGCGTCGTCTTAGAGCTTGTCTTTATTGCGGATCGACTGCACAGCTTGACGGATCGCATCGATCACAACGTCAGGCCTATCAATGATGACGAAATGCCCACTCTTCTCCGCAATGATCTGCTTGCTGTTTTGAGAAAGGGACAGCAGCTCAGTTTGCAATTTGACGTAATCAGGGCCGAGAGCCTCATCCGTGCTGACATCAACGAGCGGCTTGTCGCCAAGTGAATGACTGTGGTCCTTGGTAATTGCGTCGGCCTGCGCAACACATTCCGGCATCATCTCGTGGTTTGCTTGCAGAGCCATTTGATTCCGGGTCTGCGACATGGCCCAAAGGTGGAGCTCGCGGTCGCGGGAAGATAACTTACTGAAGTTTGGATCGCTCTCAATTCCTCCTCCGCCGCCGGGACCCAAGGTCACTGGAGGTGTTGCGGGCGGCGGGAGTTTTGCAACGCTAGAAGAAGCGGCGTGGAACGCGTGATCGACAAAAACCATGCCCGCTACCTCATCTGGGTATTGTCCGACGTAGAGGCGCGCAACCAATCCGCCAAGTGAATGTCCAACGAGCACATAAGGCCCCTTGATCCCCGCGTTTTTCAATGCAGTGTGTACCTCGCTAACCCTGAGCGAGCATGAGTCTTTCGGACCGGATTCGCTCCAACCAATTCCCGAGTGGTCATACGAACACACCTGAGTGAATTTTGCGACCTCGGGTTGAACGAGCCCCCAATTGAAAGAGAACCCTGCGCCCACGATAACGACCGTGGGGCCCCCCGCACCCGTAAAATACAGATGGACTCGATAGCCGCCCACATCAACCAGCTTGCCCAGAGGTGGGGGCGCGCTCTGAGCCTTATCCGGCTTTTGCGCCAAGGTTCCGATTGGAAGTACACAAAGCAGGGCGAGGACACTAATAAGGCGTTTGCAATAACCCAAATTCGACGTTGCGCTCAGTGAGCGCTTCTCGCACGTGGCTAGCATGAATCCCCCTATACTTTCGTCGGTAGGATTGTGCCCCGACTGGTTTCGTTGCCCTTATTACCGATGTCGTCGACGCGACGCTTTCGGCTGTGGCTTTGGTTGGGGTTTTGGCCGAGGTCGTGGCGGCGTCCCCGGTCTTCCTGGCACTGGAACTCCTTCCCCGCTGCCAGCCTTCGTTGGAGGCGGAAGGTTCGGCGGGGCAAGTGGGGCTTGTGTCGGATCAAAACAATCGGACATGTCATCGGCCGTATCCAGCCGTGGATTAATGGACGGAATGCCCAGCAAGTTCTGGCAGAATTTCAACAGGCTGATGTGCGAGTGTTGCATCCGCGAAACAAAACCTTTACGTGCATATGGACTAATCACGAGACAAGGCACGCGGGAGCCATAGCGAAATTGTTCGCCATTAAACTCGGGATGCGCATCCCCCGGATACTGGGCTCGTTTGCTGTCCCATTTTTCAACGTTTGGTGGCGTAACGTGGTCATACCACCCACCCCAATCGTCCCAGGTGACAAAGATGACCGTCCGCGGCCACAACCCGCCATCCACGATGGCCTGAATCTGTTGCCCGGTCCATTCCGAACCGAGACTAACGTTCTGCATGGGATGTTCGCTATACGGAGGGTTGCCATCCCCGTAGACCCAGGAGACGGAGGGCAACTGGCCTTTGGCCGCCTGATGCGCAAACAAATCACGGCTGTTATTTTGCGGCAGGTGGGCCAGTTCGCGGATGTAGTGAAACGCGTAACCACCGTAGTTGCCCCAAGTAAGTCCCGCGTTTTGCAACGCGAGCGGGAATGACTTCAGATCGTACAAATTGGTTGGCGATGAAGCAAAGGGCGGATTGTTGATGACCGGAGAGTCCGCCGCTATAAGCATGAGGTGGTTTCCAGTTGAGGGTCCCGCCACCTCCGAAAAGAAATGGTCACAAAGCGTGTATTGGCGCGCCAGCGCGAAATAAGTCGGGATATCCGCCTCGGTGTATTGCACGTGATAGCGCTGGTCCTTAGCCCGATTCATCCAGGTTTGATGTTGATGGTTCGGGTCGACGTTTGGAGGATTCGGTTCGTGGGCGAGCGTGTTATCGCCCTCCGAATTTGGGAAAGTACCAAAGTAGTTGTCGTGGGTATGGTTTTCCTTGACGATGATCACTACGTGATCCACAAGCGGACTGAGCGTTGCCGCGCCCATGGCTTTCGCTTTTATCTGAGTTTCAGTAAATCCCTTTGGCGATTTCCTGGCCATGTGGGGTTCCTCCAGAATAAAGATCATCTCCTGATTGATCTTGATTGTACTAAGATCTCGACGCGAGCAGGGTCCAGAAACGGGCATCGAGGACATCATTGGGGATTCGCGTCCTACAAGCGGACTTCAGGCCAAAACAGATCGTACCTCATCGGAATGTTGGGTCTATCAAGCAACGCGCGTAGGCGATTCGGGGGATAATATTGACCGTAATACCCGTGGATTCGCACGAGTCTAACACCTAGAACGCAGCCCGGACCAACGGAAGGTGTCAAGTCGTTCCCTTCCGAGCAAAACGAGAGGTGACACATGGAAACCTGGGCGACCTTCTCCATCATCGATCATCGCCAACCGATCTACCGTCAAGCGTTGGCGCTTTTTGACCGCATTGTCGTGCCATTGCCACCGAAGCCGATCGGCGATCAGACGCAAGAAGAACTGGACCAACTCGAAGCCGAAGTTGAATACCTCAAAAAAGCTAACGCCGCTGAGCCATACGAGTGGAAGTCTGCAGCGTTCGAAGAGTGGCGCCAACCCTTTCTTGCTGAATCGCTGGCGGCAGGCTTCAATCGTGACCCGTACCTCGACACACGTCTCATGCTCTCAGAGCAGATCTATTCCTCGGATGTGCTAGCAATTCCGGTCTACGGCGGACAGCAGCAATTTGCGGACTCGCGCAATGCCTTAGGGCAGGCGGAGGAAGCGCTCACAATCGAGATCATGCAGAGGCTACCAGTTCCCGAGTACGACACGCCGCTGGAAAACCTCGTTAGGCTACGTGAGAGTCCTGCTTTTCGGAGGGCGCTCGAAGATCTTCTGGAATGGAAGCGAGACAAAGCACCCTCGATAGTGCTGGCAGAAGATCGAAAGGATGCAATAGGCGCGGCAATGCGCGATTTTGACAAACTCACGAAAGCGTATGCCGAGACTATGGAATCGGAGGGATACAAGAAGGCGGGATCCGTTGGGTCGATCTTCTTTTCCCTCATCACAGGAGAACCCATCGGAGCTGTAAAGGAAGGTTTGGTGACTTTCCGGGAAATGCGCGAGCCGTGCTGGAAAAAAGTTTCGGAGATGAAGTGCGCGCCAGCCGGCGTGGTGTATCACTTTCAGGAAGCGATCGGCGCTACAAAAGCCAAAAGGCGTTAACTCCCCTCTTTGTCGGCTAATCGGGAGCTATCCAGAAACGGGCTTCAAGGAGATTACTGGATGACCTCGATTTTCCGCTCAAGTGCGCGCGAATACCACAAAGCCGTTAGCGGGGATAACTATGTTTGCTGAGGACTGGAAGCCATGCAGCGGCGGCCCGGATGCAGTGATACCGCCTCTGTTGCCGGCCACAATCGGGTTCACCCAATTGTCATACACGTCGCTGTTAAATACTTCACGCCACGGACCGGCAAATGGGAAGCCGATGCCGTAGTTGTACCAGGTATCTTCCGCGAGCGTCGCAACGACAATCACGTCCTGCCCGCTACCCTCCAACCAGCGGTGAAATGCAATTACGCGATTCTGGTCGTGGATGTGGAAGGGATTGACGTTGTCTCCGCGCACTGCAGAATAATTCCAGCGCAGCTGGACCAAATCCTGAGTAAAGCGCAGATGGTCGGCCCTCGCGGTGTCGGTTCCTGGATTTAAACCAACCCACCAGATTAGATTCGATGATGTGGGATCCCAGCTCCATTGCTTGTCCTCCAGAAACTCCTGGCCCATGAAAATCTGTGGAATGCCGGGAGCGGTGAGCAGCAAGCCGGTGGCGAACCGCGAGCGGCTGCGCGCGTACCACGACTCGTGATTCGAGCCATCGGCAAGGGCCGGGATGCGTAGGTCCGCGCCTACTTTCACGATGTCGTGATTCTCAACGCAAGGCACCGTCTGCCAGACATGAGAAAATCCCTGCGGATATAGATTCTCAGCGATCGCGTTGAAGTCGATTGCGGCATTCTGTCCATAGGAAGCGGCCTGTACCGCACCGCGAACAGCGCCACGCAATCCATCGTGCTGGACCATGTCGAACCCGGCCCCACCGTTAGCGGTCGGCGTCACAATAGACGGCCCGGACTTTGGATAGTTGCCGACCTCGCCCGGCCAGAACTCCGCGTTTTGCAACAACCGCGGCTTCACGTGGCGAAGCGTGTTGGTTAAGTTGCAGCAAAAGGTCCATCCTGAATCGCAATTCATCGAGATCAGGTCGCTGATTTCGTCATAACGAAATCCATCGACGTGAAATTCGCTGATGTAGTACAGCGCATTATTGATAAGGAACTGGCAGACATCGTTCTTCCAAAAAGCAAAAGAGAGCCCGCCAGTTCCGCGGTCCTGATCAGTGAAATACAAACTATCGTTGTTATTGCCGACGTTCTTGGCGCGGTCCCAGTAGTAGATGCAGTGATCGTCTAGTTGCCCTTTCACCGTGAATCCGCCGGCGTGGTTGTAGACCACGTCAAACGCGACCGCAATACCGTGAACGTGGCAAAGATCCACAAGCGCCTTAAGTTGAGCCGGGCCCGGAGTAATATCCTGCAAGCCAATGGGTGACAAGCCTTTGGCGGCAAGCAGCCCGTTGATAGTGGTAAGGTACCCGGCGAGAGCCGCTGGGTCGGTGACCACATACGGAAAGTCCGGAGAGAATAGATCTGCACCGTTATAACCCATCGATGGGTCAGTCTCCATTTCGTCGATGGGCAGCGGCTGCAGGACATTTATCCCGAGCGCAACAAGATAGGGGATCTTCCCAATCACATCGAGAAACGTTGACGCGACACCAGGCGCACTGGGGTTGTACGTTCCGATGTGCAACTGATAGATGATCATGTTGCTGAAGTCAGGCGTGACGAAGGCCGAATCGTGCCAGGGGAATGCCGTGGCGGAACGGATCAGGCTGTTGCAGTTGGGGAATGCAGCAGCCGGCGCGAGCTCTCGCGCATAAGGATCGCGTTTGTTCCCGCTGCCTCCCGGGCCCACAACCCAGAACTGGTAAGGGTCCCCTTCCTGCGCGGTGCTGACAAAACCGGTCCAGTATCCATTCGCATCCTCCACAAGCAGAAGATTAGGGCTCTGTCCGGTGATTGGCATGCCGGCGAAAGTGCCATTGATATAAACAGCGCTTGCGAGCGGGGCCCACGCGCGAAACGTAGCGCCGCCTCCGCTAACCAGGTTTGCACCCATGGGAGTACTTGGTGAGATATTTGCCTGAGAGATCATGTGCGGCTTCTTTCTGGAAGCAACGAACGCGCTGCGCTCGTCCTAGTCTCAAGTCGAGAACACTTTCGTGGTTGATTCACCTCGGATTCCTCGCAGCTCCGTGGCAATGATGACGCTTCTATTCACAATTCACGCCCCAAATACTTTGAGTGTCCTACTTCAGAGTGTGCCCGACTCCCTGGGTGCTCGGCGCCGGGCAAATGACAGAGTTCTCCGGCTCAATTTCATCCCACGAACGTGACTGAGGAAGCGATGCGATTACGTCTGACCCCGAAGATCTCGAGATGCAGTCTGAGCTCTGGCGGCGCTACGTTGGCCGCCAGAGCTCACCGAAGTACTTCTATAACCCGCTCCTACTGCACGCGATTCATTAGTGGGTATATTTCACGACGCCCGACATACGGTTCATGATGAGAGGTTTTCCCACCATTTCCAGGTAGATATTCCAAGTTCCAGTGGGAACAATAGTGGACAAATCCTGGGACGTTGCCGTGGCCGATATTCCGCTCTTCGCAACGTTGAGGGTCTGCGTTGAGTCGTTCGGGTTCTCATAATAAATGGTAAACCCGTGGATGGTCGAAGTCGCGGCGTATGAGTTCGAGGCGTGCAGAGCCCAGTTCAGGGTATTGCCAGAAAGCGATGCAGAAACGGTATAGCAATTGTCTACGCCGGTTTCCACTTCGGTTCCTTCCTCGTAGTCATTCCAGGTGGCCACCTGCATGTATGGAATCTGGTTTGAAGAACCAAAATCGCCATTGTAGGTGACTTCATTGGCGGTCATCGATAGCACCTGGCCACATTGTTCCGCGATGACGCGATTCCCACCCCACGAGGCATTGTTATCATCAAAACCCTTATACATAACCCCCACGGTCAACTTGGTCGGGTTTGCTTTTCCGGCGTTGTACAATGTTTGTAGGTACGTCGGTGTAGCGCTGTTATTGGCACCCCACCAGAACTGCTGAGTAGAACTCCACGCTGGAGGTTGAGGCCAACCATACTCTCCGTCTGACTGCGGATGCGAAAAAGAACCAAACTCAAATATAAATTTGAAAGGTTTCGCATAGGTATTCGTATGCGCTTTGACATTGTTCCAGATAGTTGTCCAATTCGGCGACGGGTTCGTCCAGCCTGACTCGGAAATGAAGAATCCCACCACCGGATTGCCGCCATCCAGCCAATAGGCCCCGGTGCCGGCATAGTGAAGGTCGATGTAATCCATGTCCGCAATCAAGGCATTTTCGATGCAGGTAGTCTGATCGACTCCTCCTCCATTCGTCGGACATATGGATTTGAACGACCCACCATCCTCCAGAACGCCGAATTTTAGAGGAAAATTGGTGCGTCCATTCAAGTCTGTCGAAATCAAATTGGAAGTAGTGAGATTAAAGTTCTGGGAAGACTCGTTTGCTCCGTACCAGTCAATGAGGTTGATATCGCAGCCCGCACGAATCATCGCCGCGTCCTGCCCGGCGACGGTTGCGGACGCATTCTCGTTGTACCCAACGTCAACATGCCCGTTAAACGGAGAAACGTTGTCAAACCACGGCTGATATTCACAGATCATTTTCCCCGTCCACCCGCTGTACATCCAGTTGTGCAGACTCACGTTCGAAACATGCTTGGGCGGCGGATCAACCACCACTGTCTGGGCGCCTGTGTTGGTCGATTTGGTGCTGAAGCCCGGAAAAGCTTCGTTGCAATAAGATGGGGTTCCCACGGCCGAGCACGCGCTGGTGTTATTCCCGGTTTCGCTGGGATAAGTTACCCCGCTGCCTTGGATCACTCGCTGGCTAATCTCAAGAAGCAAAAATAGGCTTCCACAAAGAACGACGGACTTCCACACCCGAAACCTTCGATTATTCACCAGACCCTCCTTGGCCTTGGTCGCCAGAACTACGAATGGCTAACCGGGACTCCGTTGTGTACTACCTCTAGCTATTTAACAATCGGGTACTAACGGTACGGAGAATTTGCATATACAGTAGCTGATATGCATCCGGGGGGAGAATCGTCTGTTACGTTGGGGGATTAATTTTTCGAGAGCTTGTGCTCCATACGCGAGTAGCCGCGACGATTTCAAAAATGGCGGTGCTGGCTCTAGGTGGCACGTCTTCTTTGCACGGTGTGGTCAGCTTAAACTACCAGAGCAGAAGGTCACTGCGCCCCGAGCCAATTAATTAAGCGGACACACTTTTATTCGGTACTGGTTTTCCAAATGCGCTACTCAGTCGGTCGGTAAACAGGTGATAACGAGGACATACACACCCGATGGAAAAGAACAAATCATGAATCAGGGTCGTGATTCATATACCGCCGTCACGACACGTTGGAAGAAAGGTGTACTTACCATTGAACATAGCGGTAGGGCTTACATGCCTTTCGACCGATGGTCTCAGGGAACCGAAGTGTTTCAGGATACCGAGCGTTGGAGTCTTTCTCCTGATGGAAAAACGCTGACGCGCTTAGAGGATGTTCCGAGGAGTGTGAGTGTGTTCGAAAGGGTGTCAGATGCATTACCGAAGCCCCAGTGATTCCAGCGATTTTCTCAGCGTTATTCGGATTCTTCTCCGACGCCCAATCATTATTTCTAAAGACCTGTGAAACAATCCGTGGGTTAAAACCCGTCAAGACGCGCTAGACCGCGCCGTCGAGAGCGCCACCAGATCGTAAGACAGTTGTACAATTTTGGTACAATTGTTAGGAACCTTCAAAAAGCCAAGAAAAACGCGGCGGAGGCGTGTGGGAGTCGAACCCACCAGTCGATCCGCGAAGGGTCGAATCGGCGGCTTTGAAGGCCGCGACAGTCACCGGACCATTTTCGCCTCCTCAGGAAGTATAGACCACCACAAACACCTGCCACGCCTGCACCCGACCGGTGACCTTCGTTTCCTCTGACAAATACGCGCGGAACTATTCGATCCCCGTGAGGCAACTTGGATTTTATTAATCGGAGAGAAAGCCCCGCGACCGTTCACTAGGATTCCAGGATGCCGCGAGAATCATACTTCTTCGAAATTCGGCGGGAGAACGGGCGAAGTTCTTCAGGATGCTCGCGCAAGTAGGCTAGTAGATATTTCTTCTTCTCCCTGCCGCGTTCAAGTCGGCCTTCGTGATACTTATAATTTTTTGGGATAGTTGCCAGGCCAAAGGCGTCGACACGGTCATAGACGCTGCGCCAGGTTTTCTTGATGGCCGATTGGGAGATGAACATGCGGTCCGAAATGTCTTCGTCAGTCCCACCTTCCAAGGCGGAAGTAAGAAGCCGTTGTTCACCGCGCGTTAAGCCCAGAATCGGGCGCTTGAAGTCGAATAATGCGGTGAGCCCCGATCCTCTGAGGCGATCGGACATCTCTTCGTTTACTCCGACAAGCTGTGGTTCACGCGGGTCTACCGCATTGGTTTCCCAGAAGTCCTGATAGCTGCCATCGAGCGGACTGACGCGTAGCCCCCGGCCATGCGCATACCGAGAAAATGCTCGGGAGACTCGGCTTGTTGCAGCAATTCTTTAATGTGGTAGCCGCGGAAATGGCGCACAAATTCGGGCGTCAGCATGGAAGCGATTTCCGGCGTGCGTATACTTTCAACGCTTAGACCGCTATGCCACACGTACAAACTCAGTCCAGAGGTGGAATTGGCGGCAAGAACTTGCTCATCGCTCAAAACCGGTGAGTTGCCTTGCTGCATTCGACGGAGTAAGTGAGGTGTGGCCGAAGTAAGCGGAGGTGTCTTTATTTCTCGCAAGAAATCATCGGTAACGAAGGTGCAGATGGCCCCGCCGAGAATTTGGACCGTATTTTCGTCAATGGCTTCAAAAACGGGTGCGGTCAGGGCCTCCCGGCCGATCAGAGACAGCATTGCCTCTGGCAAATAGTCGAGCGTATCGCCGTAACGGTGCCCGAGGAACTCGTGGGCCGAGATAATTTCAACGCACTTTCTTACATCCCTGGGGAGGAGTGGACGACTACGAAGTTGCAGAGGCGCGGCTCCTTCCCAATCAGGCGGATAGGGCCCAACCAGGAGAATAGGGCGGCAGGGTACCCTTTTAGGGCACTTATTTATATCTGAAACTCGGCTAAATTACGACCAGTATGTTGTGGTACGGGTCGGCCCGCATTTTCTACATTGAATGATTGGAATCAGCACGTCCAACGGCCCGGGGGTTACGCCGTACACCCTGGGGCGGTTAAGTGTGGGCTAACGGCTAAAAACTCAAGCTTAAGTCCCGCAAAGAGATAAACGGGGACCCATCTGGATCGGACGCATCTGGAAAAGTCGCACTCCCGCGGCGACTTTTTTCCCGGGTTACAGTTTCTCGTTGGTGTTCCCGCTTTAACAAATGTAGGCAGATACCGCGCGCGATTTTGGGGAGCAGTATTAAATCCTGGGAGGCTCTATGAAACGTTCCTTACTTTTTGTGGCAGTCGCACTGTTAACTTGTCTTTCGGCCAATGCCCAAAGCAACAAAACCTACGTAAGCTACCGCGGCGCGGATACCAATGCTTGCAGCCGTGTTCTCCCATGCAGGACGGTGAACCACGCGCTGACCGTAACGGCTTCCGGCGGAACCGTCGACATCATCGACAGCGGCGACTATGACCCGTTTGTCAT
>Ga0073928_10008682_pt1 | contig 12663 bp, 8 predicted proteins | sample PaiPotPPA55metaG_FD_76969 | JGI IMG/M metagenome (GOLD analysis project Ga0073928, IMG submission 76969) | Iron sulfur acid spring bacterial and archeal communities from Banff, Canada, to study Microbial Dark Matter (Phase II) - Paint Pots PPA... ...
CCTCGAAGGTGGAGACCGAGTGGCGATCTTCGGCGCGGCGCCTCTGTTTGCGCCGTTCGCCACGTACGTCGTTCCGCCGCAACTCGTCGCGAGCGCGCGCGGTACGCGCGCCGCGATCATCTCGCAAGCCTATTCGGGGCCGCTGTACGTGACCGTGCGACGGCGTCGCTCGGCCACCTCGCCGCCGGCGCTCTATGTGTACGCCGACCCGCACTACCTCGCCGGAAATGGCATTCCGAGCAGCTTTCCCCAAATGGTCGCGGCCTCGCTGCAACTCGACGATCGTCTGCGGCGAACGAATACGGCCGTGGCGCCGCTCGACGCCGACGGCCTGAGCAGCGTGCTACACAACCCGCCGCACGGCGCGGCGCTGCTGATCGCGGGCGGCGCGCTTCCCGACAACGTCCGCACGCCGAGCTCCGATCCGTTGCGCACGTGGATCCAAGCCGGCGGCACCGTCTTCTGGGCCGGCGGGCCGTTCGATGCCTACTTCGCGACCCGCAGCGCGCTGCTCGCAAGCTCGCATCTCATCGGTCCCGACAGCGCGATGTGGCCGGAATTCACCGGACCGTCAGGCCTGCTGCGGGTGGCGAACGCGGCCCCCGTGGGCGTTTCGCGTCGCGCTTCCGCGTGGCGCTTCTGGCGCGATCTCTTTCGGGACACGAGGTTCGGGCTCGATGCCGGTCGGCTCCAACACGTAGGAGGTACGCCGCTCGGGATCATCGACGAACGGGGTGCCTCGTCCGTGTCGGTCGTGCCGATCGCAAGCGGGCGCATCGTATTCTTCGGGGGCGCCTTTCGTACGCCGGCCGAAGCCGCGAACGCGGTCGCGCAGGCCGTCTTCACCGGCGTGTACCGGGGATTACCGTCGGGGCTACTCGCTTTCGCGGGCTTCGTCTCGCCGTCGTCGCCGTTTCACATTCGCGCGCGCCTCCGGCCTGGAGACGTCGTGACGGCTTTCGGCGGGCCGACGAGCCAAGGGCCGTTCGCCACCGCCGGCGTGCGGTAATGTCGGCAGCAGCATCGACGTGAAAGGGCGAACGGCGCCTCGAAGCCGTACCAGTTCGGCAACGCTCGCTAGGTCCCACAGATGCTCGATCTCTTAACGATCCCGCTCGGTTTGCTCGCCTCGCTCGGATTCGCGGCCTTTTGCACGACCGTCGGCCGAGCCGCGCGCAACGGGTTCGACCCGGCGGCAGATGCTGCGGACGACGAGCGGCTCGCGGTGATCGTGCTGCAGTTCGGCACCGGACTCGCCGTCGTCGGGTTCGGCGTGCTGATCCTGGGTGCCGTGGGCTTGCTCACGGCTCCAGCGATGCTCGCGATGGCGGGTGCTGCGCTCGCCGCGATCGCGCTGTGGCGATCAGAGACGCGGTCTAAAGACTACTGGCGAGCGCAGCTGCGCGATCTGCTGACCGCGTTCGACTGGCCGGTCGTGGCCATCGTGCTCGCGTTCGTCGCCGTCTCGATCGGCAACGCACTGCCCGAGACGGCCTTCGACGTGACGGAGTATCACTACGCGTACGCGCTGGAATGGGCGCAAGCCGCAAAGATCTTTGCCGATCCGTTCATGACGGCCGAGCCGTACTTCGCCAACAACTTCCAAGCGCTATACGCGGCCGCGTTCGCCCTTCATCTCGGGCCGTACTTGCACTTCTTGAACTGGCTGTGCGGCCTGTTTGCCGGGCTCACCGCCTATGCGCTCGTTCGCACGATCCTTTCGCGCTCGCTCCCGGAGAGCGACCGCAAAGCGACGGTTTCGAAGGGTGCGGCGCTCGCGGCGGGCCTGGTCGGCGTGTGCTCGCCGTGGTTTCTTACGTACCTCGGATCTGCGGTGGACATCCCGATCGGGCTGATGACCGGGCTGCCGATCCTGGCGCTCGTCGTCTGGCGGCGCAGCGGCGACGAGCGGGCCCTCGCGAGCGCCGCGATCACCGCCGGCTACGCGATCGGAATGAAGCTATCACTGATCGCGATGCTTCCGCTGTACTACGGGCTGTTCTTCTGGTTCCTCGGTCCCGTCGCGCGGCGCCGCACGTTCGCGATCGCCGGGCTGTTCACCGTTCTCGCATCGCCGTGGTACGTTCGCAATCTCCTTGCAATCGGCGATCCGGTTCCCCCGGTATTCAATCTGCTCGTGAAGGGCAGCGATCCCATCTATTCGCGCGACGACCTGCTGCGCGGCACCAAAGACCTCCAGAAGACGCGGGACGACGGCTCGGTGCTGACGCTGCCGCTTCGCTTGTTCACTCACAAACCCGACCTCGTGTACGTTGAAACCGGAGTTCCGGCAATCGTCACCCTGGTTTACGTTCCGTTTCTCCTTGTCGCGTGGTGCGCGATCCGGCGGCGACGCGCGCGAACTCCCGGCGACGACGAGCGGCTCATGCTCTACGGCGCGACCGCGTATCCGATCGCGGTGTGGCTGCTCACGGCGACCGAAGCGCGCTATTTGCTCGAATCGTTTCCGTTGATCTGCGCGAGCCTCGCCGTTGGGGGCGCCGGCGCGCTGGACCGGATGTGGGATCGTGAACGGACGGCGCTCCGGGGCCGCGCGGCGGTGGCACTGCTGGGAGCAACGGGTGTCGTCGCGGCGATTCCGTTCGCCGGCGTTCCAGTCTACGCGCAGTCCCCGCCCGCGATCGTATCGGCGATGGTCGCCAACCAGATATCCCCGAAGCTGTATCTCGTGAATTACGTTCGCGGCTACGAGGAAGTGCAATACGCAAACGACCTCGCCCGCGCCGCGCGGCCGCCGGGTAGCGTGCTGGAGGTCGGTCTCGAGAACTTGCGCATGTACTCGGCCGACCAGAACGTTCCGTCGATCGGGTCGTGGGCCGGACCCGGCCGGTACTTCGACGTCATCGACGCGGCCGCAAGAAACGCGCTACCCGCGTATTTGGCCGCGCACGACGTTGCGGTCGCAGTCATCGATTGCTCCGGGCGTACCGTCGGTGCCAAGGAAGCCGCTATTATTTCCACCGCGCTGTTGCGGTCGGGCTTTCTGCAAGTGAGCCCGCCGAGCGATAGCATCCGAGTCTTCAGCCGGTCGTGACGTCGTTGCTGGTCCGCATCGCGGGCACGATCGCGTTCGTCATTGCGGCGTTGGTCGTCGGCGTGACGACCCGACCGGCGTTCATCGGCAAGGCGGCGAATTTCGATGCGGCGCTACCGACCGACGCATCGGATTTGCCCGGGTACCGCCACTGCGGCAGCTGGTGGCTCGATGGGGCGCTCGACGCCACGACCGGGGCGCCGATCCCGATCCGGGACGGCGCGGTGCGGATTGCGGCGGGCCACCCGCTCGATCTTTCCGGCTGGGCTTACATTCAAGGCCGCCGCGAAACACCGCGAGCGATGATCTGGGTCTGGGAACACGGCGAGCAAGAGCTAGCGATGTATCCGCTCAAGCGCGAAGACGTCGCGGAAAAGGAACGTGACCATCATGCCCTCTTTTCGGGCTTCTTCGCCGCGCTCAATACCGCGGCGCACCCGCGCGGTACGCACAGTTTGGATATTCTCATCGTCGAACACGGCGGCGACGCCGCGTGCTGGTTCGAGGACGCGCTGACCGTGGTGATCACGTGAAGCGCGGCCAGGTTCTTGTGGGCGTCGCCGCGCTCGCGCTCATGCTTCCAACCGGCACATCGGCGGCCGATCCGCCACAGTACCCTACAGTCGCAACGATTGCGGGAAGCGGCGTGCCCGGGATTGCCGATGGCAGCGCGACGTCGGCGCAATTCATGATGCCGACGAGCGTCGCCGAAGATAGCGCCGGAGCGATCTACGTCGCCGATTTTGCGGCGCAGCGAATCCGCGCGATCGGTCGCGACGGTATCGTGCGCACGATCGCGGGTGGCGCCGACGAACGGCAATACGGCGGTTTATGGATCGCGCCGGGGTTCGCTGACGGTCCGGCGCAGCAGGCGCGGTTCTCGGGACCGATCGCGATCGCGCTCGATCCGCACGGGCGAATTCTTATCGCCGACGGACACGCGATTCGCATGCTCGCGGACGGCATCGTGACGACGTACGCTGGGCGGCCGGACGAAGGCGGCGATCGCGGCGGATCGCGGTTGGACGCTCGCTTTGAAAAGCCGGTTTCGCTTGCGGTGGATCATTCCGGCGATGTGTACGTAGCCGACGAAATCGACGGTGTGCGAAAGATTACCCCCGACGGTCTCGTTATTCCGGTCGCGATTCCCATCCGCCATCCAAGCGCCGTCGCGCTATGGCAGGACGCCGCCGGGACGACGCTCGGTGTCGCGGACGAGGACGGGCTCTACGTTCTTCCGCCGCACGGAAACGGCATCCGGATACCGCTGCGCTATTCGGAGGACAATCCGATCGTGCAAGGCGGCGCGCCGCTCGGGTACCCATTCTGCCTGGCGATGACCGGCCCGCTTTCGGCCGTCTATACCGACGTGCGGACGCACACCGTGAGGTTCATCGCCAACTTCTCAACGCGGGTCGTTGCGGGCGCGGCTTACGACGACGTCGAGAACTCCGGCGGCGGCTTTCGCGACGCGCCCGGCCCTGACGCGCGCTTCGACGGTCCAATGGGCATCCTCGCGGAGCCGAGTGGCGCGTTCGTCGTCGCCGACGCCGGCAACCGTCGTATCCGCCGCTTGTCGCCGTTCGACGAGCGCTCGTACGTTTCTCCGGTGCTGCCCAACGCACCGTTTCCACAACTCGACAAGCGGGACTACAACGTGCTCGTTGTCGGCAATTCGTACGCCTGGCTCGACACGGATTGGCCGACGTCGATCGGCGGCGTACTGCAAGCGCGGCTCGAGCGGGCGGGCATCGGCCGCGCGGTGCGCGTCGTCACGCTACCCCGCGTATCCTTACCGGCGGCGGACAGCTATTTCCATGAGATCGTGCACGAGGAACCGGTCGATTGCGTCATCCTCTTGCTCAACTCCCTGAGCGTGGTGCAGGATTACCCGCCGGACACCCTACGCAACGACGCCTGGATTCCGTTGATTAGACAACGCCTGGCCGCGATTCGGTCGAGCGTTGGTTCCGGCACGACGTTCGTAGCCGCGGTTCATCCGCTGCCGTGGGAGTTTTCGCCGACTGAATCGATCTACGCGCGCTTCGAAACCTACGCCGCGCTATGGTGGCTCTACCCGCATCCTTCGATCCACGAACAACTCGCCGCAACGGCCCGCGATGCCGGCCTCGAACCGCTCGATCTGTGGCCCGCGTTCACAAGGGCGGAATCGCAGCCCGACCACGTGCCGCTCTTCGGAACGCAGACCTACCATTTCACGGTCGAAGGGCGCGCACTCGTCGCGTCGGCAATCGCGGACGCGCTCGTAGCGCGCAAGCCGTGGGCGCGTTGATTCAATCGAGCGCGACGCCGACCGTCACGAATTCGTTGTGCGCAAATACTCGGCCGGCCGCGCGCGGAAACGGAAACGAGTAGGCGCGCTCGACTGCAAACCCGGAGTCGCGCAATAGACGCGCGTTCGCCTCGAAATCGCAAAAAGTCACGTGCGTCGCATCGCTGCGAAACCCGGCTTCCTGCGGCGTGATGATGATGGCGCGCCCACGAGGGACGAGGAAGCGCCGGTAGCCGCCGAGCAGTTCCACGGCCTCCGACGGCGTCATGTGCTCGACGACGTGCGCGCAGAGCAGGCTGTCGAAGGTCGCCTCGCGGTGCGCGAAAGCACGCGCGAAATCTGCGGGAACGAGTGCTTCGAGCCCGGCGCGGTTGCAGAGCGCGATGGAATGCGGGTTGTGATCGACGCCGACGCTGCCCGGCGCGAGTGCCCGCAAGTTGCGGCCGATGCCGCAGCCGACGTCGAGGACACGCCCCAGGTGCAACCGCCGCAAGTTCCACCGATACGGAATCTGAACGTCGACGAGCCGCCGTAGTCCGCGCCGCTCGGCGAGGTAGCGCGTGTACTCAGCGCTTTGCGTGTCCGGCTCGACGCGCGCGTCGGGTTCGCTCACGGCGCCGACACGTCGGCAAGACTCGGACGGTCGGCTGGAACGAGCGGTTCCCCCGACAAGCCCGACCACCGGCGCGCAAAAAAATCGAGCCACGCTTTGGCGACGGCATAACCCGCGCGGCCGTTCCCGGCTCGAAGCCCGAAGAGGACGAGACCGGCCGAAATTGCCACCGCCGCGGTCGCCGCGCTCGGAAGTTGGTACCAGCGCGCGTGCTTTTTCATCACGATGAGCGCACCGCGCAGCGCCGTATACGCGTAGCGGTTGGAGAGGATCGAACTCGACGCGCCGCGCGTGTGGTATGCGTAGGCGTCGGGAACGATCGCGACGCGCCAGCCCGCGAATTTGGCTCGCAACGCGAAATCGAGATCCTCGCCATACAGGAAGAAATCCGGATCGAATCCGCCAAGCGCTGCGAACCGCCGGCCGTCGATGAGCATACAGGATCCGCTGATGAATGCCGCCGATTTGGCGCGCGCCGGGGCCCGCAGCGGGCGCGACACCGGCCACCACAGCGAATATGCGTATCCGGCCGATTGTAACGACCCGTCCGGGTTGCGAATCACTGGACCAACGGCTGCAAGTGACGGGTCGGCCGCAAGCGCATCCAAAAGCCCGCGAACGACCGCCGTACCGTCAACGAACCACGCATCGCTGTTCATCAGCAGCAGATGCGAAGCTCCCGATCGCAGCGCCCGGCGCGCGGCCCGATTGATACCGCGCGCAAAGCCGAGGTTGGCCGCGACGCGGTCGACGTCGATCGCGGGAAATTCGGCGATCAGCACGGCGGCCTCGTCCGCGGTGGATCCGTTGTCGACGACCATCGTCCGCACGTCGATTCCCTGGATGGCTAGCAGGCTACAAACGGCCCGGCGCGTGTCCTGCAAGCCGTTGAAATTCAAGATGATGGCCGCAACGTGAGGTCCTGGCAACCGTTCTATCGGCCGGGCGTCGACTACCGTTCGCGCGTCGGGCTGGTTTTTCACGGGCATTCAACCTTTTCGATCGTCATCGTCGAAACGTCCCGCAGAATATCACTGAGCTTAGTGTACACGCGCTCGGAGGTCACGCTCGGATCGCACCTTCAGTGGCGCCAGCCCCGCTGCCAGCTCGCGACGCGAACAGCTCCCATGACGTCCAGCGGTGTGGAACGGCGCGAACGAGCGGCTCCAGTTCGTCGAAGAGCGCTTGCATGACTGAAACCTTCGAAGCAGCGCTATTCGGTTGCGGACAAGCCCGGGCGAACCGAACGCAGGGCCAGATGCCATGGCGCTCCCAAACCGCGCAAATCACCGGTGCGCCGGTGGCGTCGTGAAGGGCGCGGGCGCCTTCGGCCGCGGCGATCCGCCGGCCAAGAAAGGTAACGGTTTCCGCGCCGGGACTGTAATCGCACGCGAACATCACGACGGAACGCGCCCGGCGCTTTAAGACCCTCATCAATGTTCTCGCGGCCATGACCCGATTCGGAACGGAAACAATGCCGAGTCCGTGTAACAGGCGGACGATGTCCCGGAAGAGGACGCCGCCGTCCTCGTGCATCGCGTAAAGTGCTCGCCCCTCTAGCACGCGCCTGACCACGGCGATCCAGAAATAGAGCGGTCCCGTGTGAAAGGTCGTGAGCACGAACGATCGATCGCCGTCGATGAGGTCGCGCACGCAATCGATGTCCCTCAGCGGGATTGCCCGCGCGAGGAATCGGGCGAAGACAGGATTGCGCGACAAGATGAGCGTGATCGCGACGTTGTACGCGCGCTGGCGCAGCGTGGCGCGCATGATGCGCTTCAGCTGCGAATCGGGCGTCTCGGGAAACGCGAGCCGCAGTCCGCGCAGGATCTCGCGGCCGTCGTCGCCCCGTCGCAACGCGCGCAGGCGCGGATGGAGGTCGACGAGCCAAGCCCAGGGTCGCACGAGTTCCCATCCTACGTCGTAGGTGACGTGCCGGCTCACACGCGATGTCGAGCGTCGCCGCGATACACCATCGAACGGCCGAGTGCACCGCGGGACCCGAGGCCATTCGTCCGTTGTGTTGCGCGCGAAACGTTGGCAATAGCGCTTGACGCCATCTAGGGAGGATACTGCGTCCGACCCGGTCTGCATTTCCTGTCAGCATCGCGGTCGGACCCGCAACGCTGGGCGCTTCTTCACGAGCGCAGGCAACCGAAGGAGTTGCGGGCGCCGGCGAACCGCCGGCGCCCGCAACCTCATTCGTTATGAACCGAACGCGACGATCGTGCGGTTGATGTCGAACGAGCCCATGCCCGTGTTCATGTCGTAACCCGGCAGCGCGTTGAACGCACCGTTCGCGCCGAGAACGACATCGTGGAAGCCGCCGATTGCGCCCGTAATTTGGCCGGCCGGCGGTGCCGCGACCGTTCCGAGTCCGCCGCCCATGAACAAGTAGTTTCCGTACAATGCGGGTCCGGCGTTTCCGAGCGTATTGTTGTGCCGGCTCTGGAGCCGCGCGAACACACCCGCCGCCAGCGGCGATGCGAGGCTGGTGCCGCCGTTGCCGCCGAGGCTGCCGCCCTGGTAGAACAGCGCCGCGCTGACGTTGGCATCGGCATCCATCGCGACATCCGGCACCGTGCGCCCCGAGTCATAGCCCGCGAGCGGGAAGAGTCCGGGGCCGGCGATCGTGTCGTAGACGGGCAGCGAGCCCGGCGATACGCCTTCGGTCCAGAACGGCGGGGCTTCGAAGAACGACACGCCGCCGCCGCCGCTGGCCCACGAGATCTCGCCCGCGTAGCCGCCGCTCGCGTTCGCGAACAGCGTCGTGCCGCCGGCGCCCATCACCCAGGGAGACGTGGCGGGATATTCGACTTGCGGCGGACCGTCACCGGGAACCGTGCCGTTCGTGACGAGGGTGAGCCCGCACGTCGAGCCCGCGTCGCCGGATGATGCGAATAGCGTCTGACCCTGCGCGACGGCTTGCAGCAGGATGAAGTCTTCGGCCAGCATGCCGCCGTCGAGCGCCGCCTGGAACTCGCATTCACCGAACGAGGCGCTTGCGACTTGGGCGATGTCGTCGTTGACCCAGTGATTGAAGTCTTCGGCGATTTCCGATTCATAGAGTTCGCCCATGTTGTAGAAGTAGAGGTGATTGACGTCGCCCGCGATGCCGGTGCTCGTCTGCGAATCCATGTCGAATTCGACCGTTCCATATTCTTCGATGCTCTGGTAGTCGACGGGTACGACCGTCACCGGCACCTGCCGGAGGCCGTTGTAGGCCTCGTTGTATCGTAGGTCGCGAATGACGCCGTTGAGGTCGCCGATCGACATGATCGCGATGTTCGTGTTCGACGCGGTCGGCGCGCCGTTGTCGTCATAGACCTTGCGCAGATCGGTCGTGTCGAACTCGCGCGTCGCGCAGGTTCCGGTCACGGGATCGGTCGGAGCCGCGCACGTTTGTGCGTCGAGGTGCCGGTGCGAGGATGCGCGGTGAAGCGAAGCGCGATGCCCGCGCGGATACGCGAGATCGAGGTGCGCCGGAACGTTGTGGAGACCGAGGACACTCTGGACGACCGACCCGAGCGCCGCCGGGACCTGCGCTGCGGTAACGTTCGCGTAGACCGCGCGGCCATTTTGATTGAAGGTATGGATACTGGTGTTGAACGCCTGGCTCACGATCGCTGCCGTGCCTTCCGCGCGAACGAGGTCGCGGTTGGGCGATGCCGAGATATTCTTGAACCCTTCGCTTGCGAGATAGTTCTCCGCGGCGGAGACTTCCGCGACCGTCGGGCCATACGCGGTCGCAAACTGTGCGGGCGTCAGGAAATGATGGAAGAGCGAATCGCCCGGCGTGTACTCGTGCTTGACGTAGCTCTCGGCGCCCGCTTTGTTGCTCGGCACCAAGCTCACCACGACCGTCATCGGCATCGACGCGGCCGCGGGACCCATGTCGAGACCGCCGGTCGGCACCCCGCCGAGGGTTCTCGTGTTCAACCACCCGGCCGTGGTCACCGCATCGGAGCGATGAAAGATCGGGTGGCGGCCGGCCATGGCGTTTGCAGGCCCGGCCAAGCTCGACAGGGCGACGGCTGCGGCCGTCAGGGTTCTCAAGGCTTTCATCGTTCCTCCAGCGGCGTTGCGGTTAGGGCCAACCGTACCAAGCCGGCTGTGACGAACGGGTAACAAAGCGCGAACACGGCGCCCAGTCGGCTCGGCGTGTTCGCGATTTGTAACGCGGTTGTAACACCTCCGGGCGTAGCATCGAGCCTGGCCGGCCGTGATCGCGGACGGCGCACCACTCGTTCCGCTAGGAGTTCTCGAATGCGTCGTTTCCTCGCAGCGGCCGCCGCCGCAGCCGTGATCTCGGGCTCGACCGCCGCTCAGGCCGCAGTCCAGGTCCGTCACCTGGGCGCTCCGGTCCGCGCGCTTGCCCCCACCGTTTCCGTTTCGGGCTGGGCGCCCAGCGGCACCGGGGCCCTTTCGGTCGCCAAGGTCGGCGACATGGGCGCCGTCCCGGCGACGATGCCGATGCATATCGCCGTCGGCCTCGCAATGCAGAACGCGTCCGCCGAAGCCGCAACGCTCAAGGCGCTCTACACGCCCGGCAGCCCGCAGTACCGTCAATTCCTCACGCCGGCCCAATTCACGGCCGAGTTCGGCGCGAACCCGGCGACCGCCAACGCGGTGGCGTCCTACCTGGCTTCAGCCGGTCTCACCAACGTGACGATCGCCCCGAACCGCCTGCTCGTCACCGCAGATGGTAACGCCTCGACTGTCAGCGCGGCCTTCCAGACGAATATCCATGCCGTCGAGTACGGTGGTGCAGCGCGCTACGTCAACGTCACGCCGGCCATGGTGCCGGCCCAGCTGGCCGGCGCCGTCGTCGGCGTGCTCGGTCTCAACAACATCCCGCAGCAGACCAACCACGTCATCGCGAGTTCCGCCGCCCAGCACAAGCTCCGCACCCGCTCGGTGCGCTCGCTCTCGCGCCGGTTCGCGGAAGCAAGCACGGGCTCGACCTTTTCGTGCACCGGGCTCATCTCTGCGGGCGGCGTCTGCGGAGGCATGGAGCTGACGCCGACCGAGTTGCGCGTGGCCTACAACGACCGGGGCAATCCGACCGCTTCGAACACGAACGTCGGCATCTTCACATTCTTGGGCATCGACGGCATCATCAACGACCTGCGCATCATGGAGTATCGCAACGGCCTGCGCCAGGTGCCGGTCAACGTGGTCTACGTGAACGGCGGCCGCACGCCGGGCGTCGGTGATCCCGAGTGGGACCTGGACACCCAGGCCAGCACCGGCATCGCGGGCGACGTGAATAGCCTGACGATCTTCAACACGGCCGACGGCAGCGACTGGGGCACGACCGTGATGTACAACAAGTGGGTGACCGACGACAAGGTCCAAGTCACCAGCGCCTCTTACGGGGAATGCGAAGCGTTCGCATACGTCGACGGCGCGATGCACCCCGACGACCAGATCTTCTTCGAGGGTGCGGTCCAGGGCCAGTCGATCTTCAACTCGTCGGGCGACACGGGCTCGAGCTGCTACAACCCGTTCGTGCCGCTGCCGGTGTCCCCGAACGGCACGCCCGAAGGCGTCCAGGGCGGTGTGCAATACCCGACCTCCTCGCCCTTCGTCGTCTCGGTCGGCGGTACCGATCTGCTCGTGAACGCGGCCGACGGGACCTACAACACGGAAACCGGCTGGCAGACCGGCGGCGGCGGAATGTCCGCGTTCGAAGTGTTCTTCGAATACCAGCTGACGCCGTACAGCCAGCTCAACCGGATGGTTCCCGACATCTCGATGACGGCCGATCCGAACGTCGGTGACGGCATGGACACAATCGTCGCTGGTTCGGACCTTGGCGTGGGCGGCACGAGCCTCTCCTCGCCGCTCGCGGCCGGCGTCTTCGCCCGGCTGCTCAGCCGCCATAACAACCAGCTCGGCAACGCGCTGCAGGACTTCTACTTCTCCTACGGCGCGTGGGGCGGTTGGGGCCCGACCACGGGAACGCAAAATCTGTTCCCGATTCCGACGCCCGGCACGACGTACACGCAGGTCGGCGGCTTCAAGGACCTGCTCGCCGGTGACAACGGCCTCTTCAGCTGCCTGCCCGGTTACGACATGGTGACCGGTCTCGGGTCGCTCGACATCAACGGCCAGATCGTCGGCTGGGGCTCCTAGGAGCTTCGCCGGTCGACTTTCACGAGGGCGCCGCAAGGATGCGGCGCCCTCGTTTGCGTTTACGCGTGAGCGGGCACCCGGCGGCTTTTTCCCGGCACGAGGAACGCGATTGCGGCGATTGCGGCGAACAGCGCGAACGACGTGGCCAGTAGCGCGCTCGCCAGGGGCTGCTCGGCGTACGCGAATCGTACGTCGTGCGGACCGCTGCCCGTGACGACCCAGGCGTTCGCGAACCCGTCGGCGCGCGCAAAATGTTCCACCGACAGTCCGGGCGCGATCAACCGCCAGCTCGGATCGTAGCGCTCGCGCAAGATCAGGACGCCCCGCCCGGAGATGGTCATGCGAACCCGGTATTCCCACGGCACGTCGTGCGACCATTGAACGATCCCGACCCGGCCGCGGAACTGCGGAACCGGGAGCGGCGTCTCCCCGAGTTCCGAGATGACCGCCGGCCCGCGAGCGCGGATCGACATCCGAGGCTCGGTTAGTACTACATAACTGGGGCGGTTGGACCGAACGGGGCTACCGCCAGCCTCGAGTCCCGTCGGAGCCCAAACGAGAGCG
>Ga0073928_10008687_pt1 | contig 12650 bp, 8 predicted proteins | sample PaiPotPPA55metaG_FD_76969 | JGI IMG/M metagenome (GOLD analysis project Ga0073928, IMG submission 76969) | Iron sulfur acid spring bacterial and archeal communities from Banff, Canada, to study Microbial Dark Matter (Phase II) - Paint Pots PPA... ...
AAATCACTTCTTCTTTTCGCGCCAAAAATCAAATTTAGAGCCACGGCATACTCGAACACCGCTTCTTCAACAAGCTGCTAGAAGAACTTAACTCCCACGATGTATTGTTGAAAACCAGCCTGGGACCACGCATTGCGCCCTTTCCGTGGTAAAAATCATGGACGTCGAGCCGAGGTGAAAATTCGGCGTGTCTGGTACGCAGATTTAATTCTATATTCAGGCTCGGTTATTGCATTTAGAATGACACTCGGCGCCTCCACGATTGCAAAGTTTCCGCAAACATAAAGCTTCAGCGAACCACCGCCATGTTAATCCGCTTGGGCACTTCTCCCGCGGGAATGATGGCCACGAGTTGCCGCTTTTCTGTGTCGATGGCCGAGACGGAGCGATCTCCCGAGTTTGAAAGGTACAGAAATTTTCCGTCGGGCGTGAAGGCGATCCACTCAGGAACAGAGCCGGTTGGTTTCTGCCCCTGCGGGTAAACATATGGCAGTTCGACGTATCCGAGGAGTTTTAGAGAAGGCAGTCCGTATTGAAAAATCGCGTTCGCTGCGGTGCTGGCTATCCATAGCGACTTGTTGTCCGGAGCCACGCCGATGCCGTGAGACGGCGTGCCGATTCTGCCTTCTGCAATGCCGTAACCGCCCGGCTCATCAGGCAACTTAATTCGTTCAACTTCGATGTGTTTCGCGAAGTCCACTACAGCGAACCCATTAAAGCCCGATAGCTGTGCAAAAATCCGTTTAGTCGAACCGTCAGGATTCGTCTCAAAGGCCATCGGGCGCACACCGCTGCCCAGATTCAGGTTCCAGACAGCTTGTTCCGTTTGCAGATCCACTACGGTTAAGTTCTTTGCGTCGATGGAACCCGCTACGGCGTACTTACCGTCGGGCGTCACATAGACGTTGTGCACTGGACCACTCACCGGGATGCTCTTAGTTTTCGTCAGCGATGCGGCGTCGATGACTTCAAGCCAGCCCGAACTCTCGCGAATTCCTACCAGCACGCGCATGCCATCTTTAGTGATGGTGAGATTATTCGGATGTCCGCCGAGCGGCACTTTTTCCAGAATATGTCCGTTACTTCCATCCACTACATCGAGGATACTTTCGGCTTCGTTGCTAATGTAAACGCGCGACCCATCGGGGCTGAAGACCACCCCGTGCGGGAGCTCGATGCCATAGATGGTTTGGACCTGTTTGTTGGTCGCGGGGTCGATCACATCGACGGTATTTCCCGCGCTATTCGTGACGTAAAGGCGTACTTTGGGCATACTCACGGGCGTCGCATCTGAGCGGTTGAGGCCCTTCACCCATTCCGCAACTTTTAGAAAGTCTGGATCGCTCTGCGACGCAAATTGCCGGCCGCCGGAGTGGAATGCTTCTCCGCCGGATTCAGGTGCGAGCGGATGCATCAGCAATCTGCTTGACGTAGGGTCGCCCGGCGTAACCAATTGCAGTACATTCTGAAAGTTGAGCCGCGATTGTTCTTCTGTCCAGGCCGCACTGCCGGCTGATAATTTGCCTAGGTGAAAAGCTCTGTTGCCTTCTGAGTGGCAACCGTAGCACCGCGCGTGTCCGGGACGTTCTTTCAAAAAAATAGGTTCGACGTTGGCTCTAAAGGATTCGAAGCCTGCTTGATTGCCGCCGTCTTTACTATCGTGCCGCGGCGCCGTTGCAGAGCTGCCTGTATTTCCGACCCATGCCGCGATCATTTGCCATTCCGGATCATTCTGCGAGGCCCAGAATTTTCCGCCGGTATGCGTCGGATCTCCGCCAGCTTCCGGTGCTAGCGGATGCAAAAGCAGCCGGCTCTTCATTGCCTCGTTGGGCGTAACCAATCGGGACACTACCTCGAAGTTCTGGCGCGATTGCTCCTCGCTCCATGTTGAGTCTCCAGCCGTCAGTGGTTGCAATCGCAGACGTGTGTCTATTACCGAGTGGCAATCATAGCAGCGCACGTTACCTTGACGCATCTTCAGGAAGATGGGCTCGATCCGCGCCCGATAGATTTTGAAGTCGAGAGATGAGGATGTTCGGGAATCAGATTGTTGGTTTTGCGCTGACGCTGATGATTTTTCGTCGGCGCCTATAACCAATGGGGTAGAAGCGGCGGTAAATACAGGCGTGCATCCGGCAATACACAGCAACAGGGTCTTAAGTCTTTGCGGATTATGTATTTGCATCGTTCAGTCAATCCGTGCAGTGCGCACGACAGCAGTGAGTTTCATGTTGCCCGAAGCAATTCAGAAGTAACGCGGCGCAATCGTACTGCGATTAGTGATAAATCTTAAATTAAGTTTTAGTTATGTTGTGGTGCGCTCCGAAAGCCCGGTCTACACTGACGGCGGCAATCACGAACATGAAATGCTGTTAAAACTAATTGGGGAAAAAGATCAAAGCTGTTGCCGCCACCGGAAATCTTAGTACCGGATTTCGGGAGGAGAGCCTCGCCCGCGCGGTGCAGCAGGGAGCGCACTTTGTAGGCTGCGATGGGGGTAGCACGGATTCGGGCCCATATTATCTGGGCTCCGGAAACCCCCGCGGACCTCGCCAAGGAGTAAAACGAAATCTTGGGCTTATTTTGCGAGAAACATTGCGCGCCGGTATTCCCGCGATTATCGGTACGGCTGGACACGCTGGCGGGCGGCCGCATTTGCAGTGGGCTGTCGAGATCGTTCGCGAACTAGCGCGAGAAAATGGATGGCATTTCAAACTTGCATCCATCGACAGCGAAATCGATCCTGAGACGCTCGTCGAGGCATTCGGCAAAAACCAGATCAAGCCGCTTTCGCCCGCGCCACCCTTTAATGAAGAAGTAATCCGCCAGGGCCAGCGATTCGTTGCCATGATGGGAATTGAACCGATTCAATCCGCCTTGGCATACGGCGCCCAAATGGTGATTGCAGGGCGATGCAGCGATGTAGCGATTTATGCTGCTTTACCCGTGATGCAGGGAATTCCTAAGCACGTAGCGTTTCATGCCGGAAAAATTCTGGAGTGTGGAGCGGCCAGCGTGGCACAGCGCCTGTATGCTGATTGCATGGCCGCTGAACTGGATGAAAACGGTTTCACCGTGGAACCTCCAAATCCTGAACTGCGATGCACGCCGCAGAGCGTTGCGGCGCACACTCTGTATGAAAATGCTGATCCGTATATGTTGGTTGAACCGGGAGGCCGGTTGGATACCACCGCAGCCACGTATGAAGCGGTCAGCGACCGAGCCGTCCGAGTCGAGGGCGGCCAGTTCGTCCCCGCTAAATATACGGTCCGGATCGAAGGTGCCGCGCTGGCTGGCTATCGCTCCATTGTGATAGCAGGAATAAGAGACCCTCTGATCCTCGGACAGCTTGACCAATTCTTATCGAGCTTGCATTCCGCCGTCGAACGAAAGATTGCCGACAATTTGTCACCGCCACCGGGAGCGTACACCTTAAATTTTCGAGTATATGGCCGCGACGGGACGCTCGGTCCACTGGAGCCCAATCCCAAACTGGAAGGTCACGAAATCGGATTGATTATCGACGTGGTCGCCTCCTCACAAGCTTTGGCGTCGGACATTTTGCCGCTGGTGTGGCATCCCGGACTGCACCATCCCATTCCAGAATACCAAGGCCTTATCAGCAATTTCGCGTTTCCATTTTCGCCGCCCGGAGTTGACGTGGGGCCCGTGTACCGATTCTGTGCCAACCACGTATGGGAGCTCGACGATCCTTGCGCCCCATTTCGTACCACCTGGGAAACGTTTTAAGGAAGGCTTATGCGAGAGCTCTGGCAATTCACAAGATTGATTCGCAGCAAGAACGCCGGGCCCTTTGAGTTGACCTTTGACATCATGTTTAAAGATCGCGCAGATTACGACCTGGTTCTAAAGAGTGGCGTCTTGTCGCCGGAATCGATAGCCAAAATCTATAAGGTGGAATTGGAAGAGATTCGACTTTTTAATATTAAGCAAATTTTGACCGTCAAGTTTTCCATCCCGCGTAAAGTATTTTCGGGCGACGTCGGAGACACCGATGTGTACGGCGGTCAATTCCATGGCCCCCTGGTTCGCCTGCTCATCGACGAAACCTCATGAGATTTCTGATACTAAACATAAATTAATGTGGGTTTTAAGTTCGCGGGCCATCACGTGAAGTATGCTCTCCGGGAATTTCGCGTGGCCCGTTACGTCAGTCGGTTGTCAGCTGTTTATCAAATTGATAAACCGTAAAAACTTTTTGCGGATATAAAATTCCGGAGGTCGCCATTCACACAGGCCGCCATTTTGTTCAAATACCTGGTCCCAGCAACATACCGGACCGCGTGCTGCGCGCCATCGATCGCCCGGTGATGGATCATCGCGGAACCGAATTTGCCTCCATCGTGAAAGAATCGCTGGAGGGCATGCGGAAAATTGCCCAAACCCGCGGCCCGGTAGCGATGTATCCAGCTTCCGGATCCGGAGCCTGGGAAGCGGCTATCGTCAATACCCTCTCGCCTGGCGACCGTGTCCTGATGTTTGAGACCGGGCATTTTTCGCGTTTGTGGCGGCAGGTTGCCGAACGATTTGCAATTCTCGTCGATTATCTGCCTGGCACTTGGCGCACAGGAGCGGTAATTGCGGATATCGAAGCGAAATTGTCTGACGACAAAGACCATCAATATAAGGCTGTCATGGTGGTACACAACGAAACCTCCACCGGAACAACCAGCAAAATTTCTGAAATCCGCCGAATGATGAATCGGCTGCGACATCCGGCCTTATTGATGGTCGATGCAGTTTCTTCCCTGGGCTCGATTGAGTATTGCCACGATGAGTGGGAAGTCGACGTCATGATTTCCTCGTCACAAAAAGGCTTGATGCTGCCTCCTGGGCTTGCCTTCAACGCAATTTCTGAAAAAGCCATGGCTGCCAGCAAGACGGCGAAACTGCCCCGATCGTATTGGGACTGGCAAGAAATCCTGGGGTTGAGTCGAAACGGTTTTTTCCCGTACACCCCGTCCATCAACTTGATTTTTGGCTTGCGAGAAGCACTTCAAATGCTGTTAGAAGAAGGCTTGCCGAATGTTTTTTCCCGGCACCGCCGTCACGGACACGCAACTCGCGCCGCCGTTCGCGCCTGGGGTCTCGAACTTGTCTGCGAAGAGCCCACGGAATATTCCAACACCGTCACAGCAGTTTTTGCGCCTGAAGGACACAGCGCCGATGCATTAAGAGCGACCATTCTCGACAACTTCGATATGTCTTTAGGGGCCGGGCTATCGAAGCTGGCGAACAAAGTTTTTCGTATCGGTCATCTTGGGCACTTCAACGATTTGATGCTGGCCGGAACTCTGGCCGGCGTGGAGATGGGTCTTCGCCTGAGCGGCATACCGCATGCTGAAGGCGGAATCATGGCAGCACTCGACTCCTTGGCGCCCAAGTCCAAGCCCGTCGCTGTGCGGGCATAATAATGGCGCTGCCGCGATGCTCCCGCCTGGTGTGCAAGTGAGCGTGGCCAGCTCGCGCCCAAAAATCTTCTCGGCCACGACAAATGTTTTGATTCTGCTCTGCATTATGTACGCGTTGACATACATCGACCGGAATAATGTCAGCACTGCCTCATTTGCCTTCAAACAAGATTTACATCTCACGAATACCCAGGTGGGTCTGGTCTTTTCAGCGTTTGCCTATCCGTATCTTATTTTTCAAATTGTTGGAGGTTGGGTCAGCGACCGCTTCGGTGCGCGCATGGCTCTGACGGTTTCCGCCATCATCTGGGGAACAGCGACGCTGTTAACCGGCAAAGCCAACGGGTTAACCGCCTTGGTGTGCGCTCGGCTCCTCCTGGGTTTTGGCGAGGGTGCAACATTTCCAACGGCGACGCGGGTTATGAGCGATTGGCTGCCAGTAGAAAAACGCGGGTTTGGGCAGGGTGTTACGCATGCCAGCGCGAGGCTCGGCAATGCTCTCACTCCGCCCATTGTGGCCTGGTTAATCGCATCCGTCACGTGGAGAGGATCGTTTATCATCCTCGGAATTGTTAGTCTGGCGTGGGCCGTCGCGTTTGGACTGTATTTTCGCGACGATCCGGCGTCCCATCCAGCCATCACTAGTCGCGAATTGAAAAAACTTCCTGATTATTCTGCAAAACAGCGCAGCCTCAGAACGTCTGTGCCCTGGATGAACCTGATGTGGCGAATGTTGCCGGTCACAGCGGTGTATTTTTGCTACGCGTGGACATTGTGGCTTTATCTGGCGTGGATTCCATCGTATTTTCTTCATAGTTATGGCCTGAAGCCGCAGAACTCGGCGCTTTTCTCGGCCGGCGTGTTTTTTGCGGGCTTTGTTGGCAACACACTGGGCGGAGTCGTCAGCGACCTCATCCTCTCCCGCACCGGAAGCCGAAATAAAGCTCGTCGAAACCTGGTGGTATTTGGTTTCCTTTGTTCGCTGGCTTGCATGCTGCCTCTGCTGTTCTCGCAGAACTTAACTTGGGCGGCGATTTGTCTGAGCCTGGCGTTTTTCTTCTCAGAGTTCACCATCGGTCCGCTATGGGCCATTCCCATGGATATTGCCCCCAGGTTCGCGGGCTCCGCCAGTGGATTGATGAATACCGGAACGGCATTCGCAGCGATCATTTCTCCTCTGGTTTTCGGATTTGTGATCGACAAAACGGGCAACTGGGATCTTCCCTTCATCGGGAGTATTGGACTGTTGCTTCTGGGCGCTATTCTAGCCTTCTGGATGAAACCCGAGGAATCCCTCTCCGGTGCGGAGTTGCTGAACTACGCGCCTAAAAGTGCGGCGGTCTAATGTTTCTTGCTATAGGAACTCTAATCGTCGAAGTTATTTTCAGCGCATCCCGCTAGCCAAATCGTGCAACCCCTCTCTCCATTACCGCTAAGCTCACACGCAAAGCCGGTCGATGTATTTGGTCCAGCCGCTGAATTAGAGAAGGAATTGAAGCGCACGTTAAAGGGAGAAGTCCGCTTCGATCGCGGCAGTCGCGCGCTATACGCCACTGACGGCTCAAATTACCGTCAAATTCCGATCGGGCTGGTAGTTCCGCGTGATGATGCCGACGTAATTGCCACAGTCACGGCGTGTCGAAAATTCGGCGCGCCGGTATTGGGGAGGGGAGCGGGCACCAGTTTGGCGGGCCAGTGTTGCAACGTCGCGGTGATCCTCGACTTTACAAAGTACATGAATAAGATTCTCGAAATAAATATTGAGCAGGGATTTGCACGCGTTCAGCCGGGCGTCGTCCTGGATACTCTGCGCAACCGGGCTGAGAAGCATCTGCTGACTTTCGCGCCTGATCCCTCAACTCATAATCGCTGCACCATCGGCGGAATGATCGGCAACAATTCTTGCGGCACACACTCGCTGCTTGGGGGGAAAACCGTTGACAACGTGGAGCAACTGAGGATTCTGCTCTACGACGGGACGCAATTGAGCGTAGGTGCGACTGGCAATGAAGAGCTTGAGACAAAAATACGTGATGGTGGTCGTGAGTCTGAAATTTATACCGAGCTTCAAAGCATCCGCGATCGCTACAGCTCCCTGATACGCGCGCGCTTTCCGCAAATTCCTCGTCGCGTGTCCGGTTACAACCTTGATGAACTGCTGCCGGAACATGGATTTCACGTCGCTCGAGCTCTAGTTGGAACCGAGGGCACCTGTGCGATTGTCCTTGAAGCTAAGCTGAAATTAATTCACAGCCCGCAACACAGAACTCTCGTTGGTATCGGTTACGAAGATGCTTTCGTGGCCGCGGATCATGTGCCCGAAATTCTGGAGTTTCAGCCTATTGGACTTGAAGGTTTCGAAGGAAGCATTGTAGATGGGCTCAGAAGTAAGGGCGCCCCACATATCGATCTCCTTCCTGACGGCCGCGGAATTTTGCTGGTCGAATTTGGTTCCGATGATCCCGTCCAAACCGAAGCCACCGCAAACAGCTTGGTTAAGCGCTTGAAATCTTCGGATACGACTCCAGTTGTGCGCATCTACACAAAAACTGAAGCGCTACATGTATGGCACTTGCGCGAAGCAGGTCCGCGGGCAGCCGCGTTTGCTCCTGGAGCGGTGGCTGAGTGGGAAGGATGGGACGACGCCGCGGTCGCGCCGGAAAAGCTGGGCGGCTATTTGCGCGATATTAGAAAATTGATGAACGAGTACAACTATCGCGGTTCGTTTTATGGGCACTTCGGGCATGGTTGCATTCACATGCGCGTGAGCTTCGATCTACAAAGTGAAAACGGCATTCGAAAGTATGGTGAGTTCATTGATCGTGCCGCGGATCTGGTAATCGGCTACGGCGGTTCGCTTTCCGGGGAACATGGCGACGGGCAGTCGCGTGGCGCGCTGCTTCCAAAAATGTTTGGTCCCGAACTGATGCAGGCCTTCACGGAATTCAAGACCATCTGGGATCCCGACAATAAGCTGAACCCGCACAAAGTGGTAAACGCGTATTTGCCGACGGAGAATTTGCGACTGGGCGCGGATTACAAGCCGCTGGAGCCAAAAACTCATTTTGCCCTTGCGTCCGATGACGGCTCCTTGGCGAAGGCCACGCTGAGATGCATCGGACTGGGAGCCTGCCGTAAGCAAGATGGCGGCACGATGTGCCCAAGTTATATGGTGACCCTGGAAGAAGAGCACAGCACCCGCGGGCGCGCGCATCTGCTTTTTGAAATGTTGCAGGGAGAAGTTGTTCGCGAAGGTTGGCAGGACGAGCATGTGAAGAAGGCTCTGGATCTCTGCTTGTCATGCAAGGCGTGCAAATCGGAATGTCCCGCAAATGTGGACCTGGCCACCTACCGCGCGGAGTTTCTGTCGCATTACTACGAAGGCAAAGCGCGGCCCTTACATGCGCATGCGTTTGGCAGAATTGATCGATGGGCGCGAATGGCGTCGCTCATTTCCGGGCTGGTCAATTTTGTGAACAGCAGCCGCATTGTGCGGCCGATCCTGAATCAATTTCTTGGATTGACCCCCGAGCGCGAACTTCCTCAGTTTGCCGCTGTTAGTTTTCAGCGTTGGATGAGAAATCGTCCGCCCGTCACAGAGAAGGCTCAGAAAGCGTCTCCCGCGACCGCGGAACACCCCGAAGTAATTCTATGGGTCGATACTTTTAACAATTATTTCCATCCTGAAACGAGCCGAGCTGCACTGGCGGTATTAGAGGACGCCGGATTTCACGTCACGACCCCACGACAGCATTTGTGCTGTGGGCGCCCTCTATATGATTTCGGAATGCTCGACGAAGCCAAAAAATATCTGGGCCGTATTTTGCAAGCGCTTGGCCCCCAGATCGATGCGGGATTACCAGTTGTAGTGCTGGAGCCAAGTTGCGCGTCCGTTTTTCGAGATGAACTCGTTAATTTATTGCCAAACGACAAACGCGCTAAAAAGCTACGCGCTCAAACTTTCCTGCTCAGTGAATTCCTGGCCCACCGCACTCCTGGTTATAAGCCCCATCAGCTTGCACGCCGCATTCTGGTTCACGGTCACTGTCACCATAAAGCGTTAATGAAAATGACCGATGAAATATCATTACTGCAAAAAATGGGAGCCGAGGTGCGTTCGCCGGATGCGGGATGCTGCGGGATGGCTGGCGCGTTTGGATTCGAGAAAGATAAATACGAGGTCTCGCAAGCTATCGGAGAGCGCGTGTTGTTGCCGGCAATACGTCAAGAGTCAGCAGAAACGCTGATCGTTGCCGATGGCTTCAGTTGCCGCGAGCAAATCAAGCAAGCGACGGGAAGAAACGCGATGCATTTGGCCGAAGTATTGCAATTGGCGATGAACGACAGACGCGCTCCGTAATCGGCTGCACGGGTCGCGCTGATCGAGGATTGACTCTTTTAGATCTTCAGGGTGCGAGCGGCTCGGCAGACGTGATCGTTTGCTCGGCATCGACAAAAAACCAGGCCAGCCCGCTAACTATGGTAATAGCCGCTGCCAGATTGAGGGCGGCAGTCCAACCGAATTTCGCAGCGACATAGCCGGTTAAAACCGGTGAAACCCAACCCCCCAGGCTTCCAAACGTCGACATGCTGCCTGAGATGGATCCCGAAAACTTTGCGGAAATGTCATTACACGTGGTCCATAAAATTGCAGACGCCGCGAAATTAAATCCCGCGGCGATCGCCAACTGCAAAAGTGCCAAGGTATTATTCGCCGTTTGGCTGCCCGACCATAACAGCAGCGCGGAACCCCCGATCGCCAGCCATGCAGAACTGCGCCTGCCCATACGCTTGCCTAATTGTTCGACTGCCCGGTCCGACAACCAGCCCCACAGTGGAACCATAAACACATTGGCTACAAACGGAGCGGAGGCCCAAAAACTCGCTTTGGTTATGGTGATGCCACGCGCTTTCATTAGGTAAACAAAAAACCACGTAAAGAAAATATATACCGGGTACACCAGGCAGAAATGGCTGATCATCAGCGCCCAGATGGAACGGGTCGCCAGGATTTTTCTCCATGGGACCGCGCTGACGTTTGTTTTTGGTGATGCGCCGTCTTTCTCAAATTTGCCGGGCCCGTGAATGAGTGCAAGTTCAGCGGCATTCACACCTGGATGATCTTCCGGGCGGCTGGTCACGTATGTGTAACAAACAATCGCTAACGCCGTACCCACCGCGCCCGATACAAAAAACGATGCTCGCCAACCCCACTGTTTTATCAGCCAGGAAATAAAAAATGGCGCGACCACCCCGCCTGCTCCCACGCCCGCCAGAAAAATACTGGTGCCGAAAGCGAGTTCCTTTTCGCCCAACCAGTAGGCCATCATTTTGTTGCCTACTGGCAACGCCGCAGCTTCACCCAAACCCATCGTGAAGCGCACGATGGCAAACGCCCACACTGGCCCCAACAAGTTCACAATTAGCAAACTTGGCGCTACCGCTGTAAGTGCGGTAAAGATGGAAAACCAAAGAATCGCTCCGGCTAAGACCCGGCCGGGACCGTAGCGGTCAGCAAGCCATCCTCCAGGCACGTGAAACACGGCGTATCCCAAACTGAATGCACCAAGAATCCAACCCATGCTCTGGGTGCTGAGCTTATATTCCTCAAGAATGAACTTTGCGGCGATACCAAGATTTAACCGGTCGATATAAGTGACGCCGGCGACGATTGCCAGCACAAGGACAATCCGCCAACGCACGCGGGTGGGAATTAAATCGCTCACGAATAACTCATACACTCCAGAAGTTCGTAATCTACATCCTCCACAAAAATCGAGACAAGCTATTCCAGTAATTCCCGCGTTTTCTCCCTTTGCACGGCTTGCAATGTCTGCGGATTCAGCCCCAAAGCACGGAGAATTGTCGGAGCAATTTGGGTGGTCTGTACCGGAGTCTTGATTACTTGTGGTCGCAAGCCTGGACCCGCCAAAAGCAGTGCGACGTTGATGTCTTGCTTGTGGAATCCGCCATGCTCCGCCAGAAATTTGGTGTCCGCCTCCATATAGAGCCCGCCTAATCGAGGAACTAGCAGGATGTCTGGAGTGCGCGAATCATGGAGCGGGTCATTGAACATCAGCTTGAGCGACTCCCCTGCAAGAATTTCCTCCACGTCCGTAGCAGTTTCGTTTTCAGGCTTGCTCAAGGTATCGACGACATTTTGAGTCTGGCCCTGGTCTTTGAGCCACACCGAAGCGAGATCGCCATCTTGATACGCGAATGTCAGCGCTCCTGGATGCGAAGTCTTCATAATTCCTTCGAGGATGGTATCGGCAACCAGTTGACGCTTCCCGGGATCGATAGGCGACTCGCCGTGTTTGGAAGTGACAATCACCAGCGTGGAGTCTTCCAGATTTCGCTGCCGCAGCGCTGACAGCAGTGCCGAAAAGATTAGCGGTCGGCGCGTCCTTTGAACCCGTATGATCCTTGCCGTTAATTTCATTCAACACCGCTTCTATTTTCTTGTCGTCGAAAATCTCCGCAGCTTTCACATCGCGACTGGCGCCCGAAGCCGCGAGCTCGGGAGTAAAAAGATCTTCCACCCCTTTGCCAGATGGGCCGTTGACCATTTCATAAGAAGGATGCTTGTCCACCAAGGCGGTGCGCATATTCGCCTGATGCACAATCTCAAAAATTGTGTTTACGCGAAGATAATCGTGCGGGTAGACGGGAGAGCAACCTTTCTCTGGATTGAGAGGAAGCTTCGCGGGGTCGATGCCGCCGCCATCGAACTGTTTTTTATTTCGATCGATCCCGCTGTCCCAAACAATTTCCGTACCGATTGTTTTGCAATGAGACCCAGCAGGGGATAGGTCGCGCGCGTAGGCCCCTTCGTACCACAGGCCAGTTGAAATGGGAGAGCCACCGGTAACAATAGACATCAAACCAGGAAACGAATCAGAAGGTTTGGACGTGGAGGCCTGTGTGTACGTAACTCCGCGTGAGCTCAATTGAGCGAGATTCGATCCTGGATTCGATTTTACGAAATTGGCCACATCCAACGCGTGTAGACCGTCCAGGCTGATAAGCAACACATGCTTGATTTTCCCGTGCGTGGGAGGTGCGGAAAGGCCTCCGCGGACGGACATGATTCCGGGTAGTGTCCCGGAACCTGTAGAAAAGTGAATAGCGCATTTTGCCTGTGAAGTCATGGAATTCTTTTTTTAAGCAGCAGCTTTTTCTTTCCCTCCGATGTCACGATAGCCGTTGATGCGGTGC
>Ga0073928_10008689_pt1 | contig 12648 bp, 10 predicted proteins | sample PaiPotPPA55metaG_FD_76969 | JGI IMG/M metagenome (GOLD analysis project Ga0073928, IMG submission 76969) | Iron sulfur acid spring bacterial and archeal communities from Banff, Canada, to study Microbial Dark Matter (Phase II) - Paint Pots PPA... ...
AAGCGTGCGCGGGGGAGCTAAGTCGGACCATTGCCAATCGAGGATGTCTGACGCACCCTTCAAAGCGCAACTTCCTTTCTGTCTTTGGTCGCGGTCTCCGCTTAATTGCGGTCCACGGTCAATCGCTTTCACCCATTGGCCTGAAGGGTCATTGCGCCGCGGGGGAGATGGAGAGCCGCAGCGAAAAACCGCCGGGCCCGGTTTTGACCCAATATAAAGTCCCGCTGACGGCCGCTGCGGGGTCAGCAGCGAAATGGAGCCAGCCGATCATAACTTCGGTCCCGTGGCTTAGGGAAATGTAGAAAGGTGCATCGCCTTGGGTGGAGAGGGTCAAGGCCACGCCGAAATGGCGCCCATCCCTCAGTTGGCCCTGGATACGCATGATTCCGGTAGTGCCGATATCAGCGCTGGCCGTGCCAACAACCGCGCCGCCATCGTCGGCGGTGCGCTGCAGGATGAAGGGATGAACGCCGGCTTGTGGCGCGTGGTTATCGGTCAGATTGAAGCCGTTTTGGAGGGCAAGCAATGGGGTGGTCAACAGCCCCCCGGCGGTGGTTGTTGCCGTGTCGGTGATCTGTCCGGCAGATTCCGCCACGTCGAGCTGAAGTGCGAGCAGTTCCGGAGGCAGACCGCCGCGCACTACGGAGAAGCCGGCGTGCCCGAGGACGTTGAACTGGCCTCGAAAGGAATAAACGAGGCCGTTCATGCCCAACTTGCCACTGAAGGCCCCGGAGTCTCTTAACTGCAAAGCGAACGATGCGGAAGTGGCCGGAAAGACGTTGTTCGTGTCGAGGATGAGTCCCGCATAACTGCCGGCCAGGCCCGGGAACGGATTGGGAACGAAGTCCGCCTCGATCACGAGATTGGATTGCATCAGGAAGTCGAGGACCGGAGCGGTTGTATTGGGGACGCCCTGCCAGCCGGCAAAGATCTGGCCGGGGCCGGCCCGCGCCGAGAGAGTGTAACGCTTGCCAATTTCCAGCAGGCCGCCGTTCAAATCGGGGGTCACCAAACCGCCGCCCCGAACATGTACGGCCAGGGATTGGCGCACCACGTGCGTGAAATACCGCGTGGCCGGGAACGATGCGTTGAGGGCGAGGTCTACACTGCGAACGAGAATAATAACCTGGCCCGCGGGCAACGGGATGTTCGCCAGCCACGCGTTCGTTCCGGAAGCCGCGACGAAAGGTCCGCCGTTCACTTGATATTCGACATGATCGACGCCGACGTCGTCGCTGGCGGTCCCGGCCAACATCTGCAGTGGCTCGGTTAGGCGCGCGAAGTCGGGCGGCGAATTGGTGATGCGGATGGTTGGCGGCGCAGAATCGGGGGCAAAAATGACCAGAGCGACGGGAGCGGATGTAACCGCTTGCCCCAGATTGTCCATGACCACTGCGGTCAAGGAATAACGCCGGGCTTGGGTCGGAGTCCAAATGAAACTGAACGGCGGCGCGGCAGCCGAGCCGAGCAAGGTAATCCCGTCCAGGAATTCGACGTTCGTGACGGTCGAACCGCTCGTGGAAACGATTGCCGTATTCGTGAGAACGGTTCCCTGCGGCAAATGCGAGTTGGTGGGGGAAAGCATCAGCGTTACGGTCGGTGCGCTGGGTACCGTAAATCGGACGACCGGAGAAGTGGCAGTCTTGCTTTGGGCATCCGTGGCGATGGCGGTCAGCAGAAAGGTTCCGGCAGTGAGGTTGGATACGAGAACATCAAAGGGGCTGTTGGTGGCGAGGCCGACCGAGATGGCGTTCAGGAAAAACGCGACTTGAGTGATCGTGCCATTGCTTTCGGCGGCCGAGGCGGACAAGAGCACGCTTGCGAACGCCGGGAGTATTGCGCCGTTTGTAGGCGACACGATGTTCACAACCGGCACACCCGGTTGCGGAGGCGAGACCGTCAGGACCGCGGGCTGGCTATTGGTCGAGCCGCCGGGGTTGCCGACAACGACGGTGTAATTGCCGGAGTTATTGGTCTGAACGTTGCCCAAGACCAGCGTGTCGTTGGTGGCAGCGGTTATCGGCTGCCCGTCGAACTGCCATTGATACGTCAGTGGAGACGCGCCGCTGGCGGTGACGAAAAACGACACCGTGCTGCCAACGAACACGCTCTGGCTTGCCGGCTGGGTCAGGATCATCGGCGGCGGAGGAAGGTTATTGGGGAGCACTGTAAGGCTGCCCACCATCCCGATCCTGTAGTGCGCCGTGCAATAATAGTCGTAGAGGCCAGGTGGCACGCTGAAGCTGAACGAAAATGAGCCGCCCTGACCATAGAAGCCGCTGTCCCACAAGCCGCTTGGCACTCCGTTGGTTCCGCTAGTGCTGGTGTGATTGACCCCGTTGTCCAGGTTTGTCCAGGTCACTACATCACCGGCGTTGACCGTTGTGTCCTGCGGCACGAATTGAATATTGACCATTTGTATTGTCACGTTCGCGCCGAAAGTGGAGGCCGACAAAAGAACAATCAACATCGCCGGCCACTTCCATGTCCTGCGCGCAATGTCCTCGTTACTTTTCATCCTGCTGGCAGCTTTCATTTTGACATCGATTCCTTTCGTTAGCGCCATTTGACCATGAGCGAAGCGAATACGCCCTGAGCGTTGTAGGCGGCGACGCCGCCGGTGTTCGGTTCGGAGTAGTGGTAGAAGCCATAGCGAATGTTCGTCGTCAGACGGCTCGACAGTCGCCGCGTCAGCCCGACCATCAGCCCGTGCCGAACATAGTCGAGGCCGAGTGGCAAGCCGTCGACGAAATTGTTCTGCCCGTAATTGGCCTGCGAAAAGGCGTACGTCACGCGGATGTCAGTGTCCTGGTTCAACATGTAACTCGCGTTGGCGGCGAGGCTGTAAACGTCGCCGCGATAGGGAACGATGGAAGGATCTCCATTTTGGGCGGTGGCAGTGCGCGAGTCGCTATAAGTAAAAGTGCCGGAAAGATAAAGACGCCGAAACGGAGTGACGGCCGCGTTGATGCCGTAAACGCGGGCGCGGTAAGTGCCGGCAAAAATAGTGCCGGGGGTGTAACTGGCCGAGGCCTCAGTGGTCGTGTGATAATGCGTCCCGACAAGTTGGTACGTCAGTGTCAGTTTCAACCAATTGGCCGGACGCAACGCGAGCTTGGTGTCTATCTGGCCGGTATCGATTTTTCGGCCGCGAATGAAGGCAGAGTAGTCGTCGCCTATGATAGGCAGATTTTGGTAGTCGGTGTGGCTGGAGATGTCTTCGTACTGGCTGGTGAGCGAAAGGCGCGACCAGGGCGACGTATTGAAACCCAGCCGGTAGTCCTCGCGGTTGTTGTCCAGGTCGGTGTGAGTCAGAAAGGTGGTTCCTCCCATGACCTGCTCGTTACCCTCCAATTGTTGGGTTTGCCCGACCGATTCCTCAGACCACCGCCCTTCGGCGAAGACGACGGTCCGCGGAACCAGCGTGGTGCGGGCGGAGAATTGCTGCGAGAAAATCCTCGTATCGTAATCGGAAGAAATGATGGCCGGCTGAAGGAGGAATTGTTGAGGGAGATTCGGGTCTCCTTCATCATATTGGACGTTGCCCGACCCTTCCTGATGGGTCCACTCCTGCTGGAGACCCAAAGACAAGGCGACCTTTTCCCAAGGCTGAAACAGCGCCGCCACACTGAAGCTGTGAGTATCGCGTTCGAGTTGCGTAATGTCGCCCGACCAGAAGTTTCCGGCAACCGGCGTGCCCAGCGCATCGGTCGTCATCTGGTCGAACGCCGAACTGCCCTGAATGCGCGAATATAAATATCCACCCGACACGTACAGGTTGTCCGTCACGTGCCGTTCGAGGCGGATTGTGTTCATCCCCTGGATGTGGGTGCTTGCTTCGTGGGTTTGGACCCTGACGTCAGGAGAGGGACCGAGCGTGTAACTGAGCACGTCGTTGTGGCGCGTATTGTTCTCGTAGAACTCGACCCTGGCGCGGTCTTCCAAGCGCCAGTCGTTGAATTCGTGCGTCACGTCGAGCTTCAAAATATGCACGTGTTCCTGAATATCCTCGCTGGCAGGATAAATATTCTTCGTGTCGCCGTTGCAGTGGACGGCGCCCCATTCCAATGTCGATTTCGAGCCTTCCTTGAACTGAAATTCGTAGCCGAGCACGATCTGCGGCCAATGCGGGAGCGCTAGGCCGAAATCGATCCAGGCGCGGCCTATATCCATATGCAAATCGCGATTCGGATCAAACGCCGGCGGGATAAAAGGCCGGTAATACCCGCCGCTGTCGTCGTAATAGCGGCGCCACTCCTCGAAGCCGCCGCGCACGAATCCCAAATCCGTTTTCTCGAGGGCCAGTTTGAGTTGGATGTCATTGTCCGGAAAGAGCACGCGGCCTTCGACGTTAAACTTTTCGTCCGGGCTAATCTGTTCCTGGGCAGAGAAATGTTCCACGCCGCCGCCCGGTCCTTCCTTCATGCCTTCGATTTCGCGAAATTTTGCGGCGTCCCCCTTGACGCCAATCCAGCGCAGCATCGGCGTCGTCGAAAAGGCAAGCTGGGAAGGGGTGTTGGTCAAAGTCCAGGGGACGCCTTGGTCGATCCATGCTCGCAGAAGGCCAATCTGTTCTGGCGTCAATGGTTCCCCTTTGCCCTCCGGCGGCATTTCCATGTCCGCCACGAGCCTGGCCACGTAATGGATCAGCGGACTCTTGCCGCTGTCGTGCGGTATGATATCGATGCCGTTGTCGCCGCCTTTGAGGGCGGAGTCGCGATTGTCCAGCCGAAAGCGGCTCTTGGGGCGCTCCGGTCCGTGGCATCGCCAGCAGGTGTGTTCGAAAATCGGCTTGATGTCGCGATCAAAGTCCACTTTTACCGAAGCCGGTGGCGGAAGCTGCTGTTCCGCAATCGGCGCGTCGGCAGCGAACGACGAAAGGCCGGCCAAGGCGACGAAGATGCCGTGGCCCAATAGGGGCAATCGGGAACCCGGGCCGTCCGGCAATCGCAATGGCTGGAACGGTCTCACGGCAAGGCTTGGAAATTGTGGGCCATTGACTAAGCCTCAGTAGAACATCCTTGGATGGATATTCGAGCCGTGCACGGCGGTGTGGCAGCCGGCGCTCCAGCAGGTTCCCTGGCGGAGAAAGGCGGAGTGGTCGATTTTGCCGATGAAAATCTGGCCGGGTTTGACGCCCGGACCCTGATTCTGCGCGTGGCAACGCAGGCAGAGGTTGGGATCGGCCGCAACGAGCATCTTCCGGTTGACCGAACCATGCGGATTATGGCAGACGGTGCAGCCCTCGCGTAGCGCATCGTGCTCGAAAACAAACGGGCCGGCTTGCTGGCGGTGGCACTGTGAGCAATTCTCGTTCAAGCGAGCCATCGCCAGTCCTCCCGCAGGCTTGAAAATGTCGGCGCCGTGCGGGTCGTGGCATTGCACGCAATTCATGCGTCCTTCGAGGACCGGATGGTGTTGCGGCAAATTGAATTCGGCGTGGGTCTCGAGATGGCACTGGAAACACGCGGCGGGGTCTTTGCCGGGATTGATGATGAATTTATCGCGCCCGCCCCCGGCTTGGATATGTTTGCTCCCCGGCCCGTGACAGGATTCGCATCCGGCTTCGCCTCGGCCCATGACGGCATCAAGCTGAATGCGGGCATGGGGACTGCCGGGAAAAATGCGCGTGATGCGCGCGTGGCAATCGGCGCAGGCCTTGTTGCCGACAAAGGTCGCGCCGGGGATTTGGGGCGCCGCGATCTGCGTGCCCGGCATGGAGGAGCAGGAAACATGGATCAGCGCCAGTGCGGCCATCACCGTCAGGAATGCCACGCCAGCCCAAAATCGCCGGCGCGTCATCGTGCGCCTCCACGAAAGGCCGCCTGGAGCCGCATCGTTGGGCGAAGCTCGAAAATTATGCCGGCCCACATGGGAAGCCCGCAGGGCACGTCGTTAATTGCGGACGTTCCCACGGGGCCGGCACGGTCGGCCGACGCATTAGCCCACTGATTCCCACTACGCCAGCGATCCCTACTCCGCGACGGCAACCCTGGACGCCCTACCCATCGCGGAAGGCCGAAACCTGCTTTTTCGTTGATCATTGCGCCGCCAAGCTTGTTTCGGCGAGGCGGGATGTGCCCCCCTCGCATCATTGAGAGCAACGAGGACACGATTTGTTCCATGACGTCGAGATATAAAATGACGAACCCGAACTCAACGAGCAAAGGTGGGCAATGCGTGGGGATCTCCGTGACCTTCGCTGGAGTAGAGGAGCCGAAAAGCGAAGAATTCGGATCGATCAGTCGAACGAGAACACGGGCGGGCTCGGATTTCCAATTTCGCGATGAAATTCTCGTTCGCGGGAAACTTTCTTCTTGATCAGGCATCTAATTCTCGCAAATTTGATTGATATCGACACGGATACCTTTTTGCGAATTCGGGAAAATTTATGAAGAACCGAACGATTGTTTCGGCGGCTTTTGGCGCACCAGCGCAGGCGATTGCCGCCTTGTTCGCTTTCTCGTGCGCAACGCCGACCCACGTTACGGCCCAAGGAACTGTTTGGAATGGCCCAATGATTACCTTCACCGAGCCGGCCGGCGATAACGGCACCCTGCCGAGCGATCAAGACAGAATAACCTCGGATGTTTGGCTCACGCGCAACACGACCATGGGGCTTTTCAACGTGGCCTTGGAAAACAGCTATACCCCTTATCTCAGTCCCACAAACACCGAGTGGGCCTATGGCACGCTGGTCAGCTACACAAATCTGACGTACGCAAGTTGGGAAGCTTGGAACGGAATGAATCCTCCATCCATGTTGAATCAGCAAGCCGTGCTGCACCTCATCTCCGACAACATTTATATTGGCATTGAGTTTATGTCGTGGGGTGAACGTGGCGTCGGCGGGTTTTCGTACGAACGAACGACCGCGAGCGTCCCCGAGACCTCTACGGAATTCCTGCTGCTGGCAGGTTCGGCGGTTTTCGGCATGCGCAGGTGGCGCGGGCGAATGAAATCGAAACGCTTATTGGACTCGCATATGGTTGAACAACCTTTCGTCGGGTCGCCGGGCGGAACGACGACAACCAAACGAAGGTCGCATTGCACCCCCAATGCCTTCGGCGGGGGCGCACCCACCGCCCCTTATTCGCGTTACCTGTAGGAATTGCGGGAACAATTCCGGTCCAAGGGGCCTCACATCAAGAATGCTGCGTCGGATCGGAGTTCTGCAGACAGAGGTTTTGCCCACGGCGTGCGCCGTCATGACCTATGGTGGTCTCATGAGAGCCGACGAGTGCGAAGTTGACTCGTCTAGCAAACACGTTGAGCCTTTGACGCCGAACGCTTTGTAGGAATCTCGCTTTTTCTGGATGAAACATCGGACTTCACCATCAGCGCCGGTGGCTTCCGGCGCCGGAGGAATGGCGAGTGTGATGCGCCCGAAATCGAACGCGGGAGCGCCTGCTCCGAATCTTCGTCCGCCGAGCAATCTTTATCGGTATGGTCCAGGCGTGCGCTTGCCACTCAGTGATGCCGAGCCGCCTGGGAAACCCGTGGGGTACGTCTTCGTGGACAGGTTCTCCCAAGCGGTCGGCAGGCCTGGCCGCCGCGAGCAACCGATGACTTTTGCTGCGCCGGAGAACCAGGACCCGCGACAGCCTAACCAGAATCTCCGACCGTCGCGTAAAGCTTCTGGCGCGCGCTCCCACCCATTTCGCGGAGGTCCGGATTAATATCATGAAAAAGCGAGGCGCGCGCCTCACAGATGGGAGCAACCAGATGCTAATTTTGTTCCCGTCCTGGAATCCATGCTGTATCCTTGGCGTCGGCATCCTTTTTGGCAGAGGATCAGCGGCGGACGGGTAGGATACGCACGCATAATTCCAAAGCCGGTGGGAACATTTTGCCTTTTGATGAGTCACACTAATGAAAGCGCCGGGCTGCCTGTGAGCCTGGATTTCGAGAGTTTGGTGGCGCGTTATTATCGCCCACTGTATCAGTTTGCATTCAGCCTGACGCAGGCGGAGGCGGATGCGTGCGATTTGACGCAGCAAACGTTTTATGTGTGGGCAACGAAGGGCCATCAGTTGAGAGACGCAACGAAAGTCAAGAGCTGGCTGTTTACGACGCTCCACCGCGAATTCCTCGAGAGCCGCCGGCGCCGGACGCGCTTTCCTCATTACGAGTTGAGCCAGGTGGACGCTGAGCTTCCAGCGATCTCCCCGGCCCGGATCAATCAACTCGACTCGGCGCACGTGCTCCAGGCCCTTGCCAAGGTCGACGAAGTCTACCAGGGGCCGGTCGCCTTGTTTTATCTCGAAGATTGTTCGTACAAGGAAATCGCGGAGATCCTGGATGTGCCCATGGGGACGGTGAAGTCGAGAATTGCCCGCGGCATCGGACAGCTGCAAAAGGCCCTCACGAGCACCAGCACACCCAAGCAGCCGCATAAGGAATCGCGTGACTAACCAGGAAGCCAAAGACATTCTCCTGCTCTATCGGCCGGGCGTCTCCGGGCAAGATGACCTGGAGTTCGCGGCCGCGCTCGAACTCGTCCAAGGCGATCCGGAATTGGCGCTTTGGTTCGATCAACATTGCGCTGTGCAATCCGCGCTTCGCGCCAGGTTCCAGGAAATCCCCGTCCCGGAAGCCTTGCAGCAGCAAATCCTATCCGAGCGCAAGGCGCACTTTTCGCTCAGCCACCAACGGCGCATGGCGTTTGCGGTCGCAGCGGCGATTTTGCTGTGCCTCGGCGTTGCTCTTTTTTATCCGCGCTCCCGCGCGAACGACACGTTTTCCAACTTCCGCGGCCGCATGGCCGGCACGGTTTTGCGCCAATATCCCAAGATGGATTTGGTCACCGACGACCAAAAGCAAATCCGCCAATACCTTGCTTCCAAAGGGGCCGGAGACTATGTCCTGCCACAAGGTCTTGCCCGCGCCGCCGCCACGGGTTGCGCCCTGCTTAACTGGCACGGCAAACCCGTCACCATGATTTGTTTCGACTCGGGAACCGCCGCTCCGCCGGGAACGCCCGACCTCTTCCTTTTCATCGTCGCCCGCTCGGCCCTCGCCGACGCTCCCGCAAATCCTCCGCAATCGCCGGCACCCGGCCACATCAGCCGCCTGACGACCGCCAGTTGGACTTCGGGTGATAAGACCTATCTCCTGGGTGCTCTCGGGGATGATAAGCTGCTCCGCAACCATCTCTGAATTCGCAGCACGGACTACTGCTTGACGCTCATGCGGCTAACCACCCATTGGAAATCCGTCATCTGGTCCGGCGGCACATCCATGGGCAGGGGCAGTATATCGGGCTGCGCCGGCCAAATAGTGCTCGGACATACCCAGTGATGGATTTCCGAGTGACCGTCGGCGAAGGAGAAACTGGCCCCGGCATTATGATAGGAGGCCGGTAAATCGATCCATTCGTGCCCGTACTCGCCGTCTGAATCCTGATAATACGGCTGGTTCAAAAAATAGCCGTCGTCGATGCTGTCCGGGTGTTCCTCCACAAAAATGAAGATGTTGGCGGGCTGCGGCACGGCGGTGATGCTGAAAAACTGCACGTAGCGCGGGTTGTTCAAGTTGGACCCGGACACCGAAGCCTGGCCGGCGTCACCGACCATTGCATTCATCGAGTAGCTGCGCAGCCGCGCCGACCAACCCGCTTGACTCTGCGTGCTGCTCAGTACTCGATCCAGAGGGCACCGGTAGGAATTGAGGGAATTGTTGACATACGGACCCAGGGCCGCCTGTCTTATCGTTGCCGGGTTTGTGTTATCTGATTCCAACCCCCACGTCATGATGTTGTTCACCCAGTTCAAATTCGTATCGGCTGCCACCCTCCTCGGCCCGCTGACTCCGCCCAGATTATAGGCCAGACGGCCATTGTGGTCGTCGGAATACATCAACCAACCCAAATCAAGCTGTTTGGTGTTGTTGAGACAATAAATGCCTTGGGCCTTGCTCTTGGCGCGGGAAAGGGCCGGAAGCAACATCGCCGCGAGAATCGCGATGATCGCAATGACCACGAGCAATTCGATCAGCGTAAACGCAAACCTGGCCCATCGGCTGCGCCCAATCGCCGAATTTCTCTCGCGATCGCGGAGGTTCATGGCAATCCCGAAATGATATGAATATGGATTCTAGCCTGCGGCTATTTCTAAGGCAAAACCGCATAGTTGTCAAAAAAATTGTTTGTTACAATCACGTTGCAGCAACTCCCGCTTGAAGCGCGAGGCGCCGAGGCTTATGTCTGGTCGGCGGTGACGAAGGAGGAACTCAAGGCCCAGCAAGGCCGCTCCGACATCAGTTGCGGTTTCGCACGGGCATTAGTCCGAAGTGCAGCGCAAGCCAGATGGGCACGGCGAAGATGGCGATGGCCGCCAAGCGATCCCAGGTCCATTCGAGGTAATGCGCCTGGATTGGAAAGATAGCGATCATAAAATAATTGCCGAACCGCGTGTAGCCGAGAAAGGAGCAATACTTGGGATAGCGCCGCCGGAGACCGCTGAACAGCGCAATCGCGCCGAAAACCACCACGAATGCGGTCACCATCAGATTGACCGGCAGTCTGGTGTTCAACCCGATGCGAGGGCTGTTGGCTGCGTGCGTGAAATAAGGATAGATCCGCTGCGCCGCCGCCCAGAGAAAGCTGAACCCCGTCTGGATGGCCGTGCGAAAATTGGCCTTGGCGGAGGTCATCTCGTTCAGGAGCAAGGCAAAGTAGAGCGGCACGATTCCCCACACCAGCGAGGCGTGCTGAAACGGCGTTGCGATGAGGCCGGCAAACGTCGACCAGTAGGAATGGCTCATGATGGCGCGATCAGCCCCTTCCTCCCCGGAACGATTTTGCCCAGCACGACCCGCCGCCGGGCACCGCTGGCGCCCGGAACGTTGCTCGGGCATCCCAGCAGTGTTTCGTGCGCGAGAATGGCGAACGCGAGGGCCTCCTTCGCTTCATTGGCCACGCCGAAATCTTCGTGGGTCAGCAACTCCGCGCCGTCGAGGCGCTCCTGCAACATGCGCCGCATCTCGGGGTTCTTGGCGCCTCCGCCACCCAGAATAATCTGCAGCTTGTCGCGGTCGCCCGCTTTTATCCGGGGAAAGACGAAACGCTCATACGCATCCGCGATGCTCGCCGCGGTGAACGCCGTTGCGGTGGCCACGATGTCCTCGGCGCGCAAGCGCCTGCGCCGCGCCACCGCCATAACGCGCTCCACGAAGGCCTTGCCGAATTCCTCGCGTCCGGTGGTCTTCGGCGGGCGGCGCCCAAGGAAGGGATGCGACATCATCTCCGCTAGGAGCTTCCCGGAAACCTCGCCGCGCGCCGCCCAGCGGCCATCGCGGTCGTACGTTAGCCGCCCGTCGCTCAGCACCGCCGCGACCCCGTCCAACACCATATTGCCCGGGCCGGTATCGCAGGCCATCACCTCGTCCAATTCAGATCTTCGAGGCAGAAAGGTCAGGTTTCCGATCCCGCCAATGTTTTGGATGATGCGCGGCCGCGCGGGGTCGGTGAACAGCGCCCAATCGGCATACGGTGTCAGCGGCGCTCCCTGGCCGCCGGCCGCCATATCGCGCACGCGAAAATCCGCCACCGTCGTAATGCCTGTCCGCTCCGCGATGACGCACGGTTCGCCAATCTGAAGCGTCGAAGGCGTCCGCGCGTTCGGCAAATGGTGGATGGTCTGTCCGTGCGAGCCGATGGCGGCAATGTTCTCGGGCCGTAGCTTGGCCAGCCGGATGACCGCCATCGCCACTTCCGCAAAGCGGCCGCCCAGCAGGAAATTCAGCTCGCAGACGTCGGCCACCGTTCCGTCCAGGCAAACATGCAGGATATGGCGGCGCAACGCCGCCGGAAAGGGCCTCTGCACATGCGCCACCACTCGCGCCCGCAACCTGCGTCCGCTGCCGCCTATTCTGGCTACGACCGCGTCGATGCCATCCGCCGAAGTTCCCGACATCAGACCGACGATATAGCGGTCCGGTGCGTTCCGTTCGTATTTCGACTTCACGACCGAAAATTACCGGCTGGAGGATGAAGCCTAAAGGCTAAATTAGCTTGCCCAGATTGCCGCGTGGCAAAACGGAACGTTTCTGAGTATACCTCGTTCCCGCGACGACTTGTCAGGACAAAATTCAATGCCGCCATTTAGTTCGGGGATGCGTGACACGTCAGGCGTGAGTCGGCTCGGAGGCTGCGTAAACGACGGTTTGATCCAGTTTGATTGGCTAGGATTGATGGCAATTTGCGTTGGCAGAGCGAGATGATCGATCCTTGGGTTCGGAACGCCAAAACGGCCTAATCCGATTGGCCGAGGAGGCGGCGCCAGGCGTGCAGAAACTGGAGGGCGTAATGCTCATAGCTCGTCAGCACTCGGCCATGAGCCATGATTTCGTGGATCGACCGCAGGGACATGCAGAAATCGAGGTCGTGCAACGGGCGGTCGCGGAGGATGCGGCCCTTCCAGCGTTGCTCATCGGTGATCTCGGGAATTTCGTCGGAGCCGCCGGGGCGAAAGGACATGAGCCACTCGTCGCGCCTCACAAAGCCCTCGGGTTCGCCTTTGGATTCGAACCACGGATCGCAAAGGACGAGGCAGACGGATTTGCCATGAGCGGAGCCGAGACGATAGAACACCAACCGGGCGTTGGAATCGGCGAATTCTTCATAGGCGATTTGCGCGGCTTCATCTG